>ENA-OQCF01000317-OQCF01000317.1-human-gut-metagenome-genome-assembly--contig:-NODE-317-length-18659-cov-2.229873_pt1 | contig 18659 bp, 22 predicted proteins | sample MGYA00242756_ERZ504573 | MGnify/ENA primary metagenome ERZ504573 (study PRJEB26092, sample SAMD00036240) | human gut metagenome | host: Homo sapiens | study: EMG produced TPA metagenomics assembly of... | reverse complement strand
CTGCCGGTGGGGCACCGGCAGCCTGGTACGGCGGCGGGCAGCTCATCCGGGGCGGCCGTGGGGCAGACAAGCATGGCTTTCATGGGGCGTGCACCGATGGCAAAGCGGTAGGCTCCATCCGCCGTGCGTGCAGCAGCGCAGGTCAAAATCGGGAAGTCCGTCTGGGTGGCCCGCACAGACTGGTAATGCACTGCAAGCCCCGGCGTCTTTTTTATGTAAACATGGGTCAAAATATCACGGTCATAGGGCAGGGCGGCAAACTGTGCAATGGGCATCCGGCCTGCTTTGTACAGCTCCACATCGCAGTCCAGCGCCAGCAGCAGCGTTAATACGTCTGAAAAGCCAAACCGCCCGTACACGCTGCCGCCCACGGTGGCGCAGTTGCGGAACTGCACCCCCACAATATGGCGCACGGCCTCCCGCATGGCGCCGTTGGTGGCCGCGTTCAGCGCGGCGTGGGTTTCCAGGCTGCGCAGCGTTGCATGGCGCCAATGGCAAATTCGGTATCGGTTTCTTCAATGGTATCCAACCCCAGCGCAGATAGGTCAATGGCTGTGCCAACGCTGATTTTTTCCATTTTCAGCCACAGCATCCCTCCCAGCACCCGGTTCGGGCGCTTTCTGGTTCAGCTGCCATGCTTCTTCCAGTGTGGCGGGGCGGGCATATTCTCGAATTGTTATCATAGAATGCTCTCCGTTTTTGGGTAAAATCATACTTTTGTGTATAACCACTTTTATTTTACCACAAATTCTGCTATAATTCCGTTGTTGTTTGAAAAACACAACGGAATATTGGTTTTAGAAGGAAGTAAGAAACATGAAAATGACCAAAATGACCGCCCTGCTGCTGGCCGCCGCTATGGCACTGACAGCCTGCGGCAGCACCGCTGCTGCCAGCAGTACCGCAGCCAGCGAGGCTGCTTCCGTAGAGGCTACCGCAGCCCCGGAAGCCACTGCTGCACCGGAAGAACCTGCCGCCGAAACGGCAGTTACCTACCCGCTGACCGTTACCGACCAGCTGGGCCGCGAAGTTACCATTGAGGAAGAACCCAAAACCCTTGCCAGCGGCTACTACATTTCCACCAGCCTGCTGATTGCGCTGGGCGTGCAGAACGAGCTGGTTGGCGTGGAAGCCAAAGCCGACAAACGCAACATCTACAGCCTGTCCGCCCCGGAGATCCAGTCCCTGCCCAGCATTGGCACCGCCAAAGAGTTTGACCTGGAAGCTGCGCTGCGCTGGCCCCGGATCTTGTCATCGTGCCCGCCAAGCTGAAGGATTCCATCCCCCAGATGGAGGAAATGGGCCTGACCGTGCTGGCTGTTAAGCCGGAAAACCAGGCCGACCTGTTCGACGCGATCGAGCTGCTGGCACAGGCAACCAACACCACCGCCCGCGGCGAGGAGCTGGAAATGGCCATTGACAGCAACCTGGCCGCCCTGGCCGAAGCCGTTGCCGGCACCGATGCCCCCAGCGTTTACCTGGCAGGCAACAGCTCCGTGTTGGAAACCGCAGGCCCCGCCATGTATCAGAACACGATGATCGAAAACGCCAACGGCACAAACGCCGCCGCCAGCGTGGAAGATACCTACTGGGCCGAAGTTTCCTATGAGCAGATCCTGGATTGGAACCCCGATTACATCATTCTGGCATCCGATGCTGAATATGACGTTGATTCTGTTCTGAACGATGCCGCCCTGGCGGACTGCACCGCCGTCAAGGAGAGCCATGTTTACCAGCTGCCCCACGCTGTTGAGGCTGTGGATTCCCCCGTGCCGGCCAGCTTCCTTGGCAGTGTTTATCTTGCCAGCGTGCTGCACCCGGAGCAGGTGACCGAGGAGTATTACCACGCCGCTGCCGATGAATTCTATGGTAGCTTCTATGGCTTTACCCCCGAATCTTATGAATAATAACCGCAAACGCACGGCGCTGTGCCTTCTGGGCGCAACGCTCTGCGTTTTTATGGCCTTTGGTGCGGCACTTTATTTCGGCCGTTATCCCATAACCCTGCAGGCACTGCTGGCGGGGACGCTATGGCAGTGCGCACCTTTACGGTACTGCGCCTGCCCCGTGCCGTGATGGCGCTGGCGGGCGGGTTCGGTCTTGGCGTGGCGGGCTTTGTGTACCAGACTGTTTTCCGCAATCCACTGGCAAGCCCGGATATCATTGGGGTATCGTCGGGGGCCAGCGTTGGCGCGGCATTTGCCATCTTGTTTGTCTCTTCGGGCACGCTGGGCACCACGGTATGCGCCTTTGCGGGCGGGCTGGCAGCGGTGTTTCTCTCGCTTGGCTTGGCGGCCGCCGCGCCGGGGCGCAGCAAGATGAACCTGGTGCTGGCGGGCATTGCCGTACATGCGCTGGCGCAAACTCTTTTGATGCTGCTAAAGCTGACCGCTGACCCGGAAAAAGAGCTGGCCAGCATTGAATATTGGATCATGGGCAGCCTGGCGGGGGTAACGCAAAGCCGGGTGTGGTTCCCCGTTCCAATGGTTATTTCCTGCTGCGCCGTAATTTTTGCTTTGCACCGTCAGGCGATGCTTTTATCCGTGGAAGAGGATGAAGCGCGGCTGCTGGGGGTTCCGGTGGGGCGGATGCGTTTTCTGCTGCTGACATTGGCAACGCTGGTGGTGGCCGCGGTTGTCAGCGTGACTGGGCTGGTCAGCTTTGTCGGGCTGCTGGCCCCCCACTGTGCGCGGCTGCTGGCGGGGCACAACCGCCGCTCCACCAGCCTGCTCAGCGGCTGGTGGGCAGCACGCTGCTGCTGGCCGGCGGATAACCATTGGCCAAAACCGGTGGCGGCAACCGAACTGCCGGTCAGTATCTTCACCTCGCTGCTTGGGTGTTCCGTTTTTGCTCTACCTTATTATAAAGCCGGGGAGGGAGACGCGGTAATGTTCACTATGGAGAATCTGGCCGTCCGTCTTGGCGATAAGAACATCCTGCAAAATGTTCATTTTACGATAGATACCCCCGGCCAGCTGGTGGGAATATTGGGGGCGAACGGCAGCGGAAAAACCACTCTGCTGCGCGCAGTGGCCGGCTTTTGCCCCATACGGGGTGCTGCCTGATGGATGGTGTGCCGCTGGAAAGCCTTTCTACCAGGTGTCTGGCACAAACGGTCAGTTACATCCCGCAGCAAAGCGGAATTTCGGTGTCCATGTCTGCACGGGAAGTTGTGCTGATGGGCTGCAACCCCCGCCTTGGCGTGCTGCAAAGCCCCACCGCTGCCATGTGTGCGGCAGCGGAAGAAGCCCTGCGCACGGTAGGCCTGGCGGATAAAGCCGAGCAGGACTACCTGACGCTGAGCGGCGGCGAACGCCAGCTCTGTATTCTGGCACGTACCTTTGTGGAGGATGCGCCTTTGCTGCTACTGGATGAACCGGACAGCGCCCTGGACCTTGCCAACCGCAGCCATATGGCGGCGCTGATGGCAGAATTTGTGCATGCAAGCGGCAAAACAGCGCTGATCTGCCTGCATGACCCCATGCTGATGCTGGACTGGTGCGATACGCTGATCGTGCTGCAAAACGGGCAGGTTGGAGCTATGCTGTACCCCAGAACCGACCCGGTTGAAGCGCTGCAATCCGCGCTGGCAGCAGTATACGGCCCGCTGGAACTGGTGCCCGTGACCGACCGCACGGGCCGGGGGCGGCTGGCGCTGCTGCCGTTGTGAGGAAAGAAAAATGAAACCGAAGATTCATGTGATGCTCTGCGATGATATCGGCGAGCGCTTTTTTGGCGAAGGCCCCTGCCGCCTGCTGCACCGGATTGAAGAGACCGGCTCACTGCGGGCGGCGGCACAGGCCATGGGGCTTTCTTACTCCAAAGCGCTGCGCATGGTCAAGCGGGCGGAAAAAGAATTGGGCTTTGCGCTGACCCGCAAAACCATTGGCGGGCGCGGCGGCGGGGGCAGCACCCTGACGGATGAAGCCCGCAATTTTATGGAAAGGTATGAGGCTTACCGTGATGCCTGTGTACAGACTGACCGCGAGCTCTATTATAAGTTCTTTCCGGGTGAGCGGTAAGCGCCACCTGCTGTTGACCGGCGGGCGCGGTACGGGAAAAACCACCCTGCTGCGTGCGCTGGTGCCATTGCTTTGCCCGGGGCACAGGAAATTACCACAGCAGCGTACCCTGCGGACCGTGTGGAAATTCGAGAAAGTGTGGGCGGAAAAATAGCGGTGATCGGCCGCTTTGACCCGGCACTGCCCCCAGGCGAAAACCGGATGCGCCCCGTGGCGGACGGCTTTTTGCTGCTGGGAGTACCCGCCTGCACCACATGGCGGCAGGGGAGAGCGAATGGGCGGTGCTGGATGAACTCGGTTACCTGGAAAATAGCTGCCCGAATTCCGGCAGGCAGTGGAAGCGCTGCTGGATGCAAAGCGCGTTCTCGCTATTGTGCGTAAGCAGGATACCCCATTTTTAACCGCACTGTGCGCCCGGCAGGATGCTTTGTGGTAGATTTGGACGATCCCGCGCCCGCTCTCGGCTGCGTGGTCATGGCGTCCGGCTGGGGCGGCGGTTCGGCGGAAACAAGCTGATGGCGGATTTTTGCGGTGCACCGCTGATCGCCAATGCACTGGCTCTAGCCGCCCTGCCGCTGCTGGCCTGCCGCATTGTCGTGACCCGCTCGGAAGAGGTTGAAGCGCTCTGTAACGCGCAGGGCGTCCCCGTTCTGCGCCACGCGCAGCCCTACCGCAGCGATACGGTCCGGCTGGGGCTGGCGGCATTGCTGGGAAAAGAGCCCGCTTTGCGCGGCTGCCTGTTTCTGCCGGGGGACAGCCGCTGCTCACGCAGCAAAGTGTGGAAGCACTGGCGCTGGCAGCGGCCCCCGATGCCATTGTGCGGCTGTGCGCTGCCGATGGCACCCCCGGCAGCCCAGTGCTGTTCGGCGCGGATTATTTTCGGAGCTGCTTCACCTGCCGGATGGCCGCGGCGGCAATGCTGTTGCGCGGGCCACCCCGGTTCCGTCTGCCTTGTGTCCGCCCGGAACGATGCCGAACTGAGGGATGTGGGATACGCGGGAGGACCTGAACCAGCTGTGTCAGCTGACAAACAGATAAAAATACCGTGCAGTTCAAAAAAAAGCTGCACGGTATTTTTTATTTCATCACCTATTATATGATTGTAAACTGGCAGGCCCGCATGGCATCCAGCGCGGTCTGGTGGCTCTGGGGCGTTACCCCGGCGCAGCAGTCCGACAAAACTTCGATCTCTGTTTCCGGGAAAGCTGCACGCAGTACCATGGCGTTGCTAATCACGCAGATATCGGTGCAGTAGCCATAAATAACAATTTTTTCAATATCTTCAACAGCCTTGTTGTGTGCCATCAGTTCATCCAGAATCTCACTGGGCAGCATATAACTGCCGAACGTGGGTTTGTCCACAATGTGGCACACTTCCGGCTCGGTGTCCGCCATGACGTTTTCCAGTTCGGGCGCAAAATTCCAGCCATCCTCACCCTCAATGCAGTGCTCGATCGGCAGGCTGCGGCCCTCCCGCGTGGTCAGGTAGTTGTCCTGGTGGGTATCGCGGGTAAAGAACATCCAGTGCCCAGCCTGCGCGTGTGCCCGCGCGGTCTCTGCCAGGTGCGCCACATTGGCCTGCGCCTGTGTGTTGGCCAGTGCCCCGGTAATAAAATCTTTCTGCACATCAATCACAAGATCAAGGGTGATTTTTTCGTCATTCATAGCATTTGCTCCCTGTCCACAGTATTTTCTCCAAGGTGTCTTTACACCTTAGTATACAGCATTTCTTTGCCGCCGTAAAGATTTTCGTTCTTGTTAAATCAGCAGAATGATACGGCAAAACGGGAACCGACAGGTGAGCGCTGCATGATCTCTGATACATCGTCCGCGTTGTCCAGCCGCCCACTGCATCCACTGCAGGGTCCATCAAAAGCATAATGCTGATGGTGACGAAGCCAGCGCAGCCTGTGCAGCGGCGCACGCCAGCTTTCTGGCGGCATTCTGGCAGACGGCATTGACCTGCGCGATATGAACCGGAAACGCAAAGCCAGATTGACGCCACAAAAGTAATGATCCAACAGACTTCCGATCGTATTGTACAGTATCAAAATGAGATGAAAATCTTGATACTGTATTGTTCTGTCTCTCCTCTATATTTCGCTAAACAGAGCTTTAGCGAAATTACGTGTTTGGCTTAAACATTCTGCCCATCGCCCCATTCCTATCTCTAAATCTCCTTAAATCACTTAAAGATTCTCCCGGTACCATGTGCGGCAATGCTTCAGGCTGCTTATAACTTTATAACCGTATTGAGGGTGAGGATGGCTGGAATTTTGCGCCCGATGCACTTCATGCCAGCGCTTTTTGCTTATGTGTGATAAAGAAGTAATATTCAAGCGAGATTTCCCGCTTGCGGCGGCTGCGTATGCTCCGGGCTGCGTCTATGGCAGCGTGGCGAATAACGGTCTTGCAAAAGGCATCGTGTGTATGCCGGATATGTTCTTGATACTTTTCGTGTTCGGTCATGGAAAATCCCCCTTTCTGAATAATGGCAGAGGGCGGCAGCATTTTATGCTGTCGCCCTCTTGATTACCGAACAGCAAAGACGGGCGGGGCTGTCAACGGCGGCACATTTGCGCCGTTCATCTTGACCGTTGACTGGCTCGGCTGGATTTGCTATTTATTTCCTCACCATTCCTGTGTCTTGGCTTCCTTCCGGATTTTCATTATCTGTATTTGATATATACTGCCAGGAATTACAGAAACCAACGCAAAAATACCAAAGATTATAGATTGCTTTGTAACTGCGAATAGTGCAAACATGAGCAGTAGAAATAGCCACGGATTGCGTAAGTTGCGATAATATTTTTTCTTTTATCGTCATAAGAGGTATGGAGTTCAAAAAGGCTTTCCATCATTTGCTTTTTTCCACAATCAAGATTTCTCGATTAAAAGTTGTTGTGTTTGTCGCAATACGACCGCCCCTTTCTGCCCATGGGCGCCAACGAACTTTTCCAACAGAATAGTTTAGATTGATATTTTTAAAAAACACCTTATATCCCATATCCTCCAAAAAATTAGCATAATCTATTGAACTCTCTTTTGATTTTTCTCCGATAAACTCTACACAATAGGTCACTTCATCGGGCTTGCATTTTTCAAATTCGTATAACAGTTTTCCTGTCCGAACAAGTCGATAACCCTTTTCAGACATTTTGTTTAGCCATTTTTCCTGCGTATTTAGCAATCCGCCAAAAAAGCGATAACATTTTTTACTCATACTGCACCTCCAATAATTTCACTTGCAATGCTTACAAGTTCATTTAGTCTTGCAAGCTCTTTTTCTGCAATTTCTTTTCCCTGTGCTGTAATGTGGTATTCTTTTTTTCTTCCCTCACTATCTCCATAAGGTTCAATCCACTTCTTGTCCTGCAAAGAGTTTAATGCTCCATATAAAGTGCCTGCGCCTAACGAAAGCCGCCCACCCGTTTTTTCTTCAACAAACTGCATAACGGCGTATCCGTGTTTTGGTGTATAAAGAGAGAGTAAAATATAAAAGGTCACTTCTGTAAGTGCGCCACTTTTTGCATTGTCTCTCATAGTCCAGCCTCCTTATTACGGTTACTGTAATAAATATATCACTAACCGTAATATAAGTCAAGCAGATTCAAGGAAATTATTTAAGGGGCATGAAAATGGAGCAGCAACATTTTCGTGTTACTGCTCCACTTTGATACAGAATAGTAGGGTACGCTGTTCTCAATTTGTGTTGTTGCTTCTTTACCGTATATGAGCATTGTGACGGGGGTTAACATTCTGCTGTGGACCGTGGGTTCCGGCATGGTTTCCGGCAGCCAGTCTTTCGCGGTGCTGCTCTTTGCTGCATATTAGTTTTGGCCAACTCAATGAAATCGTTCTATCACACTATAAATGAATATGCCATCCATTCTGCACCGGGGAAACGGTAATTTTTCTGCAATATGCAGCCCCCCTGCGGTATAGGGAAAGCAGAACGCCCCGCAAATCTGTACTGCCGCAGCACAGGCCTGCTGTTTTCTATCTGATACGGAAATACCAAAACTCCCCCCGAACAGGTGCGGGAATCGGGGATGCAGAACAAAAATGTTTTTGAATAGAGGACATATTGGGAAAGATTCTGCATCTTTTGACTTTGCAGCGCCTGCCGCCATCCTGGCTTCCTGTGCCATGGATAGCCGATTTTTACGCTTTTATCATCGGAGGAGTCTTTACCGTTAAACTGTATATGTATTCAAACTTTTGCGTTATATATACAGTTTTGGCGGGCTTGCATACGCCGTTTCCACTCCCTGTATTTTGTGTATTCCATTCAAGGCAGATATTTTGCTCTGTTGTTCCTCACCTCTGCTATTTTGCTGCGTTTCCATTGCCTTTTTGCATTTTGGTCTGTGGTTCGGGCATCTCGCTGTGGCCGTTATGCTTTTTCGCGCCGTGTTTCACTTGATGAGTTGGGCGTCTCTTTGGGCTTATGTATGTTCTCCGTCCGCTCCATTCGTCTCACTTTTCCTTTTTCCGCACATAAACAGTCCACCACATCCCCCTGTACTCTGCTTGTTTCCCTGCCATTCCGCAGTGATCCCATGATTTTGCGCCGGAAGCGCTTTCCCACGTTCCAGCGGCAGAGCATTGCGCTTTGTTTCAACCATCACAGCGATTCGCTAGAGCGTTAAACCGTTAAACCACCCATACAAAGCCCGCCCCGCTGGAATTTCCAACTTTCCGGGTCGGCAATACTGCATTCATTCCCATATTTTCTCTTTTTTTGTTCTCATCACAAGGACACATTTGCTTTGCTTATCGCTTTTTCCCTCATAATCTATGGTCTTATTCTACACATTTTTTCACCGTCGCTGTTTGTTTTGTATGTAAATCGGATATTTTTATAAGGGTAAAAAAAATATGAATAAAAATTGATGACAACCGCAAGCTGCCGCTATATAATAAGATAATTATAAGGCGGCTGGATGGTCAGTCTGTACCGCCGCCAGGAACAACGCATGTGCACACTATGGCCACAGAGCAGCCGTCGGGGCGCCATTCCCTGTGCGGCAGCCGTGCACACGAAAGAAGGAAAACGTAATGGTTAAATTTATCCTGAAGCGCATCGGAACCATGATCATTGCCATGTTCATGATCATTCTGATCACCTTCACCCTGATGCACTCCATTCCCGGTGGCCCGTTCACCAACACCAAGGGCGTGCCGGAAGAGGTTACCCAGGCCATGGAAGCCAAGTACGGCCTGGACCAGCCCATGCCGGTGCAGTTTGTCAAATATCTGGGCAGCCTGCTGCATGGCGATTTCGGCCCTTCCTATAAATATACCGGCAAAACCGTCAACGATTTTATTGCCACCGGTGCGCCGGTATCCGCCAAGCTGGGCCTTGTCACCCTGGTGTTTGTGCTGCTTACCTCCATCCCCATGGGCATATTAGCGGCGCTGAAAAACGGCAAATGGCAGGATATGCTGCTGATGGCCATTGCCACCATCGGCGTTACCATTCCGTCTTTCGTGATCGCCTCCGTGCTGATTTATGTATTCTCCTTTAAGCTGAACGTACTGCCTACCTTCGGCCTGGACAGCTGGAAGAGCTACATCCTGCCCGTCATCGCCATGGGCGGCTATTCCGTCAGCTACCTGGCCCGCCTGATGCGCTCCAGCCTGCTGGAAGTTATGGGCCAGGATTACATCCGCACCGCCCGCGCCAAGGGCCTGACCGAGTTCGCCGTTGTTACCAAGCATGCCCTGCGCAATGCGCTGATCCCCGTCATCACGGTGCTTGGCCCCACGGTGGCTGGCCTTTTGACCGGCAGCTTTGTTGTTGAAAAGATCTTCGCCATTCCCGGCATTGGCTATTACTTTGTAAACAGCGTGACCCAGCGCGACTATACCACCATCATGGGCGTTACCATCTTCTTTGCTGCGTTCCTGATGGCAATGGTGCTTTTGGTCGATATCTTCTACTGCCTGATCGACCCCAGAATCAAGTTTGACGCGTAATGTTGAGGAAAGGTGAAAACACTTATGGCAGATTTAACCGCACAGAGCAAGTGGGAACCGCTTGCTACCGATAACAGCGACCGTGAAAAAATCTGGTCCAAAAGCCGCACCTTTGCAGGTGACGTCTGGTTCCGTTTCCGCCGCAAGCCGACGGCCATCGCCGGTTTTGTGATTATTATCGCCCTGATGCTTTTTGCATTGGTCGGCCCCCTGTTTACCCCGTATGATTACTCCGTGCAGAATCTGGAAGTTGTCAACGTTCCGCCGGTCATGAAGGTTTACCAGATCCCCAACGGCGACTACCTGTACATTACCACCGCCCTGAAAGTCATCTCCGTTACCCCGGACGGCAAACTGAGCGGCCAGTTGCGCAAGGTGCGCGATGAATCCGATAAATCCATGACCATCTTTGATGCCGACGGCACCGAGGTTGCCTGTATTACGGCGGCAGCCCTATGTCATTGCCGATGAAGCCACCGGCAGCATCTACCCGTCCAAGACGATGTGGAACAAATCCTACATCCTTGGCACTGACGCCCTGGGCCGCGATGTGCTGACCCGCCTGATGTACGGCACCCGCATTTCCATGCTGGTTGCCTTGATGGCTGCGTTCGTCAACCTCATCATCGGCATTCTGTACGGCGGTATTTCCGGTTACCTGGGCGGCACCGTGGATATGATCATGATGCGTATTGTGGATATTATCTCCACCATTCCCCTGACGCTGTATGTTATCCTGATCATGCAGGTGCTGGGTGCCGGTATCCAGAGCATCATTGTTGCCTTGGGCAGCGTGTACTGGGTGGATATGGCCCGTGTTGTGCGCGGCCAGATCCTGAGCCTGAAGCAGCAGGAATTCGTTCTTGCCGCCAAGACCATTGGTTCCTCTGCCACAACGATTCTGTTTGACCACCTGATTCCCAACGCGCTCGGCTCCATCCTTGTTACCATTACCATGCTCATCCCCTCTGCCATCTTTATGGAGGCTTTCCTGGGGTATTTGGGCATCGGCCTGCAGCCCCGTGGCCAGCCTTGGCACCATGTGCAACGATGCATCTGCCAACCTGCGCACCAGCCCGCACGAGCTGTTGATCCCTGCTTTGATGATTTGTGTGATCATGTTTGCCTTTAACTTTGTCGGCGATGGTTTGCGTGATGCACTGGACCCGAAGCTGAAGAAGTAAGGAGAGCAAAATGAGCGAGACGATTTTGAAGGTAGAGGATCTGAAAACCTCCTTTATGACTTCCTCCGGCGAAGTGCAGGCTGTGCGCGGCGTCAGCTTTGAAGTGCATAAGGGCGAGATCCTTGGTATCGTTGGTGAATCCGGCAGCGGCAAAAGCGTTACTTCCATGTCCATCCTGCGCCTGCTGGCCGATACTGCCCGCATTAAAAACGGCAAAATTGAATTTGAAGGCACCGACCTGACCAAAGTCAGCGATAAGCAGATGCGCGAAATCCGCGGCCAGAAGATCGCCATGGTGTTTCAGGACCCCATGTCCAGCCTGAATCCGCTGATTCCCGTTGCAAACAGGTTGCCGAAATGATCCATGTACACCACCCGGAGATGAAGCGCGACGAGCTGCAGGCTGCCACGCTGGAGCTGTTCCGCGAGGTGCGCATTCCTGAAGCCGAAAAGCGGCTGAAATCCTACCCGCATGAATTTTCCGGCGGTATGCGCCAGCGCGTCATGATCGCCATGGCGCTGGCCAATCACCCCGACCTGCTGATTGCGGACGAGCCCACCACCGCCCTGGATGTGACCATCCAGCACCAGATTTTGAAGCAGATGCGCTCCCTGCAGGAGGAATACGGCACCAGCATCATCTTTATCACCCATGACCTGGGCGTTGTGGCTGAGCTGTGCGACCGCGTTGTTGTTCTGTACGGCGGCCTTGTGATGGAGGAAGCGGAGATCAACGATCTGTTTGAAAACCCGCTGCACCCCTACACCATGGGCCTGCTGGCCTCCATCCCCGGCCTGACCAAGGATAAGAGCGAGCGCTTGCAGTCCATCCCCGGCAGCCCGCCGGATATGACCAAGCCCCCCAAGGGTTGCCCGTTTGCCTCCCGCTGCCAGTTTGCGCGCAACATCTGCGCAGCCGAGTGCCCGCCGTTTGTCCAGGTTGGCAGCCGTCAGGCACGCTGCTGGCTGCTGCAGCCGGACGCCCCGGCCGAGGGCAATCCTCTGCATGAAAAACTGGCAGAAGCCGAAAGGAAGGCACACTAATGGAACAGCCCATTCTTCAGGTAGAGCACCTGACAAAATTCTTTTCTGTCGGCCCGCACGCGGAAGTTCATGCAGTAGATGACGTCAACTTTACGCTGCGCCGCGGCCGCACCTTTGGCCTGGTTGGCGAGTCTGGCTGCGGCAAAAGCAGCTGCGCACGCACCATCATCCGCATTTATGAGCCTTCGCAGGGCAAGATCATCTTCAACGGACAGGATATTGCCCACCTCAAGCCCCGCCAGATGCAGCCGGTGCGCCGCAACATGCAGATGATCTTCCAGGATCCGTATGCTTCGCTGAACGCCCGTATGACGGTGCGCGATATCATTGCCGAGCCGCTGAAAGCCCACCATGTTTGCAAAAGCAAGCAGGAAGTTGACGAAAAAGTCTTTGCCATGCTGAACCGCGTTGGCCTGACGGCAGAACACGCCGGACGGTATGCCCACGAGTTTTCCGGCGGCCAGCGCCAGCGCGTCGGCATTGCCCGCGCCCTGGTGCTGAACCCCGCGCTGGTCATCTGTGATGAGCCCATCTCCGCACTGGACGTTTCCATTCAGGCGCAGGTCGTCAACCTGCTGCGTGACTACCAGCAGGCCGAAGGTACCTCTTACCTGTTTATCGCCCACGACCTTTCGATGGTGCGTTACGTTTCGGATGATATCGGCGTGATGTACCTGGGCCAGCTGGTGGAAAGCAGCGATTCCGAAGAGATCTACAAAAACCCGCTGCACCCCTACACCAAGGGCTTGCTGAGCTGCATTCCCATCGCGGACCCCAAGCTGGCCCGCGCCCATGCGAGCGCCGGTGTGGAGGGCGATCTGCCCAGCCCGGTCAACCCGAAACCCGGCTGCCGGTTCTGTGGCCGCTGCCCCTATGCAAAGCCCATTTGCAGCGAGCAGACCCCGGCCATGAAGGAAGCCGCACCCGGCCATTTTGTGGCCTGCCACCTGTATTAAGCCTTTTTATTTTGGTTTCTCCGTTTCTTGTTCCGGCAGCCTGCCGCAAACGGGTACCGGCGGCCAAAGCGGGATATGCAACATGGTGCTGTTCCGTTTTGGCTCCCCTGCCCGGTTTGCTGCGCCCTGCCGGTGCAAAGGAACGGCAAACATACATTATTTTTTTTCGAGGGGGATACACATGAAAAAGAAAGTCATCAGTGCCGCTCTTGCCGGCACGCTGGCGGTCTCCTTGCTCAGCGCCTGCGGCGCTTCCAATGAGCCCCAGAACATCTCCGATGTTTCTTCTGCTGCCAGCAGCGAAGCAACTTCCACCACCGCTTCCTCCGAGTCTACCGGTGATGCCGCCCAGGAACTGACCTTTGTTCTGAACAACATTCCCGATGGCCTGGATCCGAGCGTGACCAACAACTCCTTCGCACAGTATGTTCTGATCAACTGCTTCGAAGGCCTTGTTACCTATGACAGCACCGGCACCCTGGTTCCCGGCAACGCTGAAAGCTGGGATATCAGCGACGATGGCCTGACCTACACCTTCCACCTGCGCGACGGCCTGAAGTGGAGCGATGGCAGCGACCTGACCGCTGAAGATTACGTTTACACCATTCAGCGCGTTCTGACCCCGGCCACCGCCGCACAGTACGTCAGCATGGCTACCGATTACATCAAGAATGCTCAGGAGTATTACGACGGCACCGCCACCGCTGAGACCTGGGCGTGAAGGCTCTGGACGACAAGACCCTGGAGATCACCCTGATCCAGCCCACCTCCTATTTCATCGACATCCTGAGCATGTGGACCTTCTCCCCTGTTCAGAAGGCCACCGTTGAAGCCAACGGCGACAAGTGGTCCACCGAAGCAGATACCTATATCTGCAACGGCCCCTTCAAGATCGCCAGCATGAGCATGAACGAAAACGTCATTCTGGAAAAGAACGAGAACTACTGGGATGCTGAGAATGTCTCCCTGCAGAAGGTCACCTTCCGCTACGTTCTGGATCAGGCAACTGCTCTGACCGCTTACGAGTCCGGCGAGGTTGACGGCGTTGCAGCATTCCTTCCTCTGACTTTGCCCGCCTGAAGGCCGAGAATGCCGGTGTGCAGACCAGCCCCAGCTACGGCACTGTTTACTATGACTTCAACTGCTCTGCCGAGCCTGTGAACAACGTTCTGGTCCGCAAGGCAATCTGCCTGGCCATCGACCGTCAGTCCATCATCGACAACGTTGTGCAGGTCGATGCACAGCCCGCTTACAGCTTCCTGGCCCCCGGCTACTCTGTTGATGGCAAGGATATCACCGAAGGCCGCGAAAGCTTTGGCCTGTCCGCTACCGCTGACGTTGAGGGTGCCAGGCTGCTTGGCAGAGGCTGGCTACCCCAACGGCGAAGGCTTCCCCACTCTGACCCTGAGCTACTACGACAACGACACCGTCAAGAAGGTCGTTGAAGCTATGGCTGAAATGCTGAAGAACAACCTGAACATCAATGTTGAAGTTTCCTCCAACGAGTGGAGCATCTTCTATGACGACGTTCAGAAAGGCAACTATCAGGTTGCTGCCATGGGCTGGAGCGCTGACTACGTGAACCCCATGAGCTTCCTGCCCCTGTGCAAGACCGGCGATTCTTCCAACAACCTGTTCTATTCCAACGCCGATTATGACGCTCTGGTTGAGCAGGTCAAGGCTGAGAACGATCCGGCCAAGGCTGCTGAGCTGACCCTGCAGGCTGACGCTATCGTTTCCAACGATTACGCTGTTCTGCCCCTGTACTACAAGTCCAACAACTACCTGATGCATGACAACATCAGCGGTTTCTACATGACTGCTTCCGGCAACCTGTTCTTCAAGGATGTGAAGGTCGGCTAATGCGCTGCACGATTGAAACCAGGGACTTTGGTACTATGGTTTTTACGCTGTACCCGGAATATGCCCCCCTCACCGTGGCAAAACTTTGTGAAAACTGCACGCAGCGGTTTTTATGATGGTTTGTGTTGGTGCCGCATCGTTAAGGATTATGTCATTCAGGGCGGTTCGCCGGACAATGACATCATGACGGACAGTGATTGGCATATTAAGGGCGAGTTTACGGAAAATGGCGTCAACAACCCGCTCAAGCATATCCGCGGTGCCCTTTCTATGGCGCGCGATGATGACTTTGATACCGCCGGCACGCAGTTCTTTGTTGTTCACAAGGATGCTGCCAAGCTGGACGGCCGTTACGCCGCCTTTGGCGAAATGGAGAGCGGTTTTGATGTGCTGGACGCCATTGCCAACCAGCCCACTTACGGCCCTGAAACCTGGAACAAGCCCAAACAGATGCCTGTCATCACCAAAATCACGATCGAAGATTGATGGTTTGGCTGACCGGCTGAACTGAACCACAACACCCCCTGCACCGGAAAGCATTGTGCTTTTGGTGCAGGGGGTGCTTTTGTGCTGTCTGTTGTTCGGTTGCCGTTCGCCATCATTTGTACATGGATTTCCGGAATATTTTTCGTCCGTGCGTTCTCTATAAAATTTTTTCCAGCTATATTCCCGCTTTCATCCAGAACGGGAACCAGATGAAACTCATCGTGCCGGTATTTCAGATGGTCGATGGCACTCCCATAATTGGCATGCGTTGCAGACGACTTTCAAATTCGATACGGTGTAAATTATGTACCGAAGGCTGTCCCGTCTTTTATGCGGGGCAGCCTATTTTATTACAGATTCCGCATGGCAAACCACGAGAAGGAAGCTTTGCTATCGCTTATCGCTCCATTTGCGCTGGCGTACATGCCTACCGTGCATCCGGTGAAGCTCCCGCAGACTCTGTGCTGTAGGGACGTAGGTCGATAGCATCGGCCAGGCAGGCAGTGCTGCCGCCCACCACATAATACACAGCCATATGCAACCTGTGGGCAATCAGCCGCAGAATCAGCGGCCCGTCGGGGATGGACTGCTCGGCCAAAATTTTATCTTTGTCATTTTCACGGGTCGTCAAGCGCAATGCAAAGCCATCGTCTGTAAGCACTTTTTCTGCGCGCAGATGGGAAAAACTACTCTGCACATAGGCAAGGCCCGCAGTCTCAAATTGTGTGCGTGGCGTGAAGTCCAACTGCGTCTCTGCCTGCCAGTCCACTCCACAGACGCGCAATGCCGGCGTAGGCGGGCGTGTGCAGGTCATGTAGGGCGGCAGGCAAAAGCGGCAGCAGAAGGCGTCCGTCGGCCTGCCACGGCACAGGCCCGCGCAGCGTTAGAAACTCCGGCGGCAACTCCGGCGTAGGGAAGGTGTATACCAAAGGCATCTCTGCAGTGCGTTCTTCCGGCAGGGGCACCGAGAATGTTTCCTCCAACTTTCCGATGCCCGGATTCACAACAGGCCAGCCGTTTTGCCACTCCACGCGGGCTAAGAATGTTTCGCGGCCCATAAGGGTATGGCCGCCGCAGGGGCGCATTCCCAGCATAACCATATACCAGTTTTCCTCCGCATCGGCGACAAGGTCACCATGTCCAACACAGGTCACGGGGTACTGTGAGCCCAAGTGGCGGTGGGTCAGAATAGGATTGTTCGGATTGCCGGCATACGGGCCAAAAACGTGTTTGCTGCGTGCTATCGATACACTGTGGTTCGGCCCGGTGCCGCCCTCAGCGATCATCAAGTAATACATCCCGTCCTTTTTATAGAGGTGTGGACCTTCGGGCCAGATGACGTCCCGCAGCGCACCTTTCCACAAAGCATGGCTCTCCCCCGTCAGCCGCATCGTGGTCAAGTCCAATTCCTGCGCCCAAATTTCCCAATCGCCTCCGTATTGCTCGCCTGCGGGATTAGGGCGGTTTCCCACATAATAGCAGCGGCCATCGTCGTCAAACAGCAGGCTTGGGTCGATACCTTGGGCGACATCGCCCAGCCAATACGGCTCCGACCACGGGCCTGCGGGGTCTTGGGCGGTCACGATGAAGTTTCCACCACAAGAAATATTCGTTGTTATGAGATAAAATGTGCCGTCATGGTAGCGGAGTGTCGGCGCATAGATGCCACGGGAGTGGCGGCAGCCGTCCAACGGCAGCTGCGAGGGGCGCGTCAGTACATTACCGATCTGGCGCCAGTGTGCCAGGTCGCGGCTGTGGAAAATCGGCACGCCGGGGAAATAGGCGAACGTCGAGTTCACCAGATAAAAATCGCGCCCCACCGCGCAGATTGATGGATCCGGATAGAATCCGGGTAGGATAGGATTGTGTACAATCGTCATACCAAATTTTCCTCTTTCTCTTTATAGTCCCACCACGTGCCGCACACGCCTTCCAGCACGCTGCCGCAAGCCCAGGGCATCAGCGCAAACCATGTGCTGGCAAGACTGCCGTCGGGGTAGGTCTGCACCAGCAGACCCTCGCAGTGGCAGAACCGCTCGGACATCCAGCCCGCGCGGCCGTAGTCGTACTCGCGGTCAAAGGTGTTGAAGGTCTGCAGCGACCAGCCCACCGTATCCTTTAAACGGGATTCAATATAGGCATCGGGGCGGCGGCGCAGATAGTAGAACATCTCGTCGGCAACTGTGCAGGACATGGGGTGAATGTGCGGGTTGGCCACCGAAGTGATGCTGCCGCCGCAGCTCGACCAGCCGAGGCGGGACAGCGGCGGAACCTGTACGGGCACATTGTAGCAGAATTTAAAGCTGTACTCATAGCACAGTGCGTCCCGCAGGTGGTCGAGGTAGACGGCCTTGCCCGTCAACTCGTGCAGCAGCCGCGCGACGCGGATGTAGGCCAGCACACCCTCGCTGTCCACGGCTTTGCTGGTATCCGGCGGGCCGCCGTAACACTCAGCACGACGGATAAAGGCGTCGTAGTAGTGTACCTCGCTGCGCTCCATGGCGGGCAGGTCGGCGGTGTCGCCCGTCAGCTGCATCAGCGCAGCCTCAGCGGCCAAGCACCAGGCGCTGCCCAGGGAATCGTATTCCAACCCTGCGCCCGTTTGCTCCGACAGGGTAAACGGGTACTCGCCGTCGCCGTTGCGTGCCGCCGCCAGCCGTGGCACCACGCCCTGCACAAAGGCGAGCCAGTCGGGGGTGGTCGATGCCGCGGGAGGCTTCGAGCCGATAGGCCTTTAGGATATAATAAAGCGTCTGTCCGACCAGATAGCCGGAATGCCCGCCCGTGTACATGCCGTCGAACCACCAGCCCGACAGCTCCAGCCGTTTTCGGCGTCCCAGGTCTCGTTGGGCAGGCCGCAGCGCGGGTCCAAAGAGTTCTGCACAATATTGTCGATGCAGGCAAGGGCCGTAGCGCGGATCGTCTTATCCCCCAGGCGGTGCGCCGCCTGTAGGCAGGGCACGGCGGCGGACAGGCCGTTGGTCCAGCTGATGGAGAAGATCTTGTTCTGCTCATAGCTGCCGTCCGAGTGCTCTTTGGTGATGCCGACATAGTTTTTATCGTCGGGCAGCCAAGCGTCGCGGGTAACGGCCCCGGCCAGCAACTCTGGCCGCGTGGGAGGG
>ENA-OQCF01000316-OQCF01000316.1-human-gut-metagenome-genome-assembly--contig:-NODE-316-length-18661-cov-11.088270_pt1 | contig 18661 bp, 20 predicted proteins | sample MGYA00242756_ERZ504573 | MGnify/ENA primary metagenome ERZ504573 (study PRJEB26092, sample SAMD00036240) | human gut metagenome | host: Homo sapiens | study: EMG produced TPA metagenomics assembly of... | reverse complement strand
TTTTTTCCAAGCTCAAGAATCTCAATAAGCTTCTGCTGGAAATTCAGTTTCTGCTCCTGCTCCTGTGCCATTTCTTTTTGTTCCTTTTTCTTTGCCATTTTATTTTCCTCTTTATTCTGGTATTTTTTGCAATTCTTCGAGTGCACGCTTATCCTCAATAATCCTCATCATGCCCTCCATATCTGTAGGTGCCAGATGCTTTGAACGGTAGTCTATGCTGTTTTGCTTGATACGGACAACGGTTTCCCTGAGTGCGGTTGCCTTGTCATTTTTGCCCTCCACCTGATGGATTGTGGCATTGAAAAGCCCTGCCACCTCGCGCTGTTCGTCCTCATCGGTAAACATGCTTACTATCCTGGCCGGATTTACTGTATGCGTGGTCTCGTACTGTGAAAAAACCTCCTTAGCCACCTTGTGGTACAGCTCTTCGGTAAAGTCATCTGCACTGATACGCCCCTTTATCCTGTCAAAAAGTGAATTATCCTCTATGAGCCATGTGAGGAGAAGCTTCTGCGACTGTTTCATGCCATCCTCCTTTTTATTTTTCTCATTGATTCCACTTTTAAGCTTTGTCTGGGGCTTTACGATACCGCCCTTCATTGCCATACTGTTTACGAGCTTTCTTAAGTCGTCGTATGGTATGCTGTACTCTCTGGACACTGCCTGCGTATAGTTTGTCCGCTCAAGCTCCTCGGTAAAACCAAGCAGCTTCTTTGCGATTTCATTATAAAATGCGGTTTTTGACTCGGGATCGTCCATATCATAGCCTGCCTGCATGATCCGTATCTGAAACATAAAGCTGTTTTCAGCCTTTTTGATACGCTCCTCATACTCCTGTGCGCCAAGCGCCTTGATAAACTCATCCGGGTCCTTGTACGGCCGCATGTTAATGACCTTTGTTGTGATGCCTACCTCCTTGAGTATCGGAATCGCACGCAGCGCTGCCTTTACCCCGGCGCCATCACTGTCATATGTCAGATACACCTCATTGGTGTATCTCTTTAATAGTGAGGCATGTCCGCTCGTGAGCGCCGTGCCAAGCGACGCCACCGCATTGTCAAAGCCCGCCTGATGCAGTGCTATGACATCCATGTAGCCCTCACACAAAAGGAGCTGGTTTTTCCTCGTGCTCCTTGCTATATTAAGTCCGTAAAGATTACGGCTCTTATCAAATATCTTTGTCTCCGGAGAGTTTAAATACTTTGGCTCTCCGTCACCCATCACTCGGCCTCCAAAGCCTATGACACGGTTGTGCACATCCATAATCGGAAACATCGCACGATTCCAGAACTTATCGTGCCCGCCTCTGACCTCATCTATCGTCACAAGACCTGTCTCCTTAAGTATCTCATCATCATAGCCCTTGCTGCGCAGATACTTGTACAGATCATCACTGTACTGGTCCGAGTAACCTAGCCCGAACTTCTGCATTGTCTCATCGGACAGCTCTCTCTTTTTGAAATACTCATGTGCCCTTTGTCCTCTCGGTCCACGAAGCAGCATATAAAAATACTTTGCAGCCTCTTTATTTATCTCAAGAAGCTGTGTACGCCTGTCTGCCTCCCTCCTTTGTGCTGAGGTCATCTCCTGCTTGGGAAGCTCAATTCCCACACGGTCTGCAAGCTCCTGCATGGCCTCAGGGAAGGTAAAGTTCTCATACTGCATGAGAAATGTAAATACATTGCCTCCGGCTCCACAGCCGAAGCAATAGTACATCTGCTTATTCGGTGAGACGGAAAAGGATCCGGTCTTTTCGTTATGGAATGGGCATAATCCAAAATAGGTACTTCCCTTTTTCTGAAGATGCACGTAGCTTCCTATAACATCGACTATGTCATTTCGCGAACGTACCTCCTCTATAAGCTCGTCAGAGTAGTACGGCATTTTATCATCCCCTTACTGTTCATCTTTGTTGTCATTTGTGTCGCCCGGCGAGCGCGTCTGCAGTGCGGCACTTAGCTCTTACAACCGGCTAACGCTTCGTTGCTAAGAGTCTGTACGAATTATGCCTGCAGTTTTCTATGCTTGACGAAACCGTCGATACTCGCCATCCATGGCTCGATATCTCCTTGCCCCGGCTTCCATGCCGGTGCATTTCTGTGCTTCATGTGCATAATTCTACAGTCTCTAAGCAGCTTCGCTAGTCGCCTCTGCAAGAGCTATGTGCCGCACTGCAGACGCGTTCACCAGGCGGTTTTTACAGAATTATAAATAATCTCAGTAACCATCGATTTCCCATGCTACCGGCACGAAATACTCGTGGAACTTCGTGGTGGCATACTGGTCTGTCATGCCTGATATATAGTCGCATATGATGCGCCCCTTGTCATCACCCTGCCCTAGCATGGCGAGGTATTTCTGCGGCAGCTCCTCTATATGCTCCATATAATAGAAATAAAGCTGCTTGAGCATCGCCTTGGCCTTTTTCTCCTCGCTTTTTGCGACTGGATTGTTATAGAGGTTTGCGAACATGAATTTACGCAAATCCTGCATTGCCTGCGCGGACTCTTTTGACATGCATATATCGTCCTTTCCCATGCTGTTTGTGATGATATTGTGCACCATATGATTGAGCCTGGCCTTGGTGCTGTGTCCAAGCGTGTTTCTTATCTCAAGCGGTATATCATCCTCGCACAGAAGCTGTGCGCGGATTGCATCATCAAAGTCTGAATTTATGTAGGCTATCTTGTCTGAAAGCCTGACTATTTTGCCCTCTAAGGTGTGTGGCATGAGCGAGGTCTGGTGATTTAGCATACCATCTCTGACCTCCCATGTCAGATTGAGTCCTGCTCCGTCCTTTTCGAGCTTCTCCACTATACGCACACTCTGCTCATTATGCTTAAAGCCACCCTCGTATATCTCATTGAGGATGCGCTCACCCGCATGTCCAAACGGCGTATGCCCCAGGTCGTGTCCCAGCGCTATAGCCTCCACCAGATCCTCATTCAGTCTCAGTGCCTTGGCTATTGTCCTGGCATTCTGCGACACCTCAAGCGTATGCGACATACGTGTGCGGTAATGGTCGCCCTTTGGCGTAAGAAACACCTGTGTCTTATTTTTCAGACGCCTGAATGCCTTGCTATGTAGTATCCGGTCCCTGTCCCGCTGAAAAACAGGCCTGATATCGCACTGCGGCTCATCATAGTCCCTGCCTCTTGAGTTGATGCTCAGGCATGCGAACGGACTAAGTATTTCCTGCTCACGTTTTTCTATCTGCTCGCGAATAGTCATTTATCTGCCTCCTCGCTGTCACAGTCGTTATGTTCTGCTGCTATTCACACACAAATGTAACAAATAGCGTTACATTCCACTAATTATGCTCTACACTAGTTATTATTCGACGTGATTTTTAAAAATCCTTTTTTTATTTCTTTTTACTTTAATTTTCTTTCGGCAAAAATTAAATGCTATATCAATTACCGCCGAGCACATGGCGCAGCATCTGAAGCTGTCCGCCTGTGATTTCATTGTCGTAGCTGCCATAGTAAAATTTATCGTCTTTTGCCAGTATGCAGCCCACCCAGGTGCCCACATGACTGTCACTCTCTATGGCATCCTTCATGGATTTGTAGCCTCTATTGTAAAATAGGCATCATAGTCCTTGAAGTCTGCCGGATTTATTTTCACTGCACCAAAGGTATCCTCAAGACTTTTTATGAAATCCTCATCGCACTCCGTATAGCCTGTGACATCCTTGCTATAGCGCGACTCTGACTGCCACTCCTCATCCCACATGAGAAAAACGCTGCAGTCCTTCCATGAATTGCTTTTTTCAACTACAGACAGCTTCTTGTATGAATTTGATGCGTTGCCCGCCATCTGTAAATATGTATCGTCACCGTTCTTATTCATATATAAGAGGTTTGATGCTGCAACCTCATAGTACCTGCTGCTATAGTCCTGATCCTTGTATACAATATAGCCAAGCGGACTGCCAGTCCCTGCATAGTCAAGCTCTATGGTTATCGGAATATACACCTGACTGTCATAAACCATAGGCCCAAGCCTGTCATCATTTGTGATACAGCTTGCGACCTTTTCATACTCAGCCGGCTCGTTTGAAGGCGACATGAAATATGTGTAAACAACAATAATTGCAATGACAACGACCGGCACAATGACTATTACAGCTTTTAATGTTTTCCTTCGAACCCTGCGTCTGTGAATGCGCACTTTCCTGTCTGCATGCTCATCGCAATACCTGTATTTCACCAGTCTGTATACAACGAAAAGCTCCAGCACAAGCAAAAGCACAGCAAAGGCCATCATACAGCCGGCCTGCCACATCACCTTGTGATTGACAAATTTCTTATCTATAAACCTAAGCGGTATGAGTATTATCGTCCAAAAAAGCACATTTCCCAACACATACCGTGCATATATTTTCCTGCTTTTTATTACGGTAAGCGGAAAAAGTGAAACAATCACTGTCAGCATGAGCACAATTGCAAAAAAATATCCCCATATCTCTGACAGGTTGAGCCGTACAGTGCCTTGAAATACTGCGCCGGACCAAGCTTTTTGATATTGCCCCAGCCTGAGTATTTTGCAATGAATAACACTACCGTGCCGATAAACCATGTCAGTATATAGATGCCCATGTAGCATGCCATATTTTTCCTTGCAAAGCTGCCATATCTCATAATGGAATATGACACAAGCACCCCTGCAAGCACCGGAAATCCGCCCACTCTGCCAATCAAAAGATTTACATACTCCATAACAGCAAAGGACAAAACAAACACACATATTACATTAATATAAGATAGATTCAATCTCTTCACGCTGCAATCCCATCTCCAATATAATAATCAAATTCCTGTGACAGCTGTACCCCCTCAGTGTGGCAGGCAACGGTTACAGACCATTAATAGCCAATAGGCTTTCAAAATTATCTGCACAAAATAAAATAGGAAGCCGTTCACCGACTTCCCTGTTAATGCAGGAGATGGGACTTGAACCCACACGATATTGCTACCACAGGCACCTGAAGCCTGCGCGTCTGCCAATTCCGCCACTCCTGCGAACAAGCATTATTCTACCAAAAAGTTTAGAATAATGCAAGCAAAATTTTAAAAAACTGTATAAAAAACTATATGAAAACTATTAATTTATTACTACACCAGCTTTGATATATCTAAAACCAGTGCATCAACCTCATCCTGTTTTGTGGCCCAGCTGGTGCAGAATCGTACTACAGTGCCATCCTTCTCTCTTCCCATCTCTTCAAAATAGTACTTCTCGGCAAGTGTCTTCTTCTGCTCATCCGATAAAATCACAAACTGCTGATTTGTAAAGCTCTCAACCCAAAACGGTATCTTCTTCTGTTCAAATGCCTCTTTAATCTGCATGGCAAGCTCATCAGCACGCTTTGTCTTTTCAAAATAATCGCCATTCTCAAGCATAGTGGCAAACTGTAAGCCCATCAGCCAGCCCTTTGCAAGCACTGCACCGTTTTGCTTCATATAAGCCTTAAAACGATACTTGATATCCTCAGCATTTATAACCAGCGCTTCGCCAAAGAGCGCACCACACTTTGTGCCACCGATATAAAAAACATCCGAAAGCATGGCAAAATCACAAAGTGTAAGGTCATTTTTATCTGAGCCCAGTCCATAGCCCATTCTCGCACCATCAACAAACAGGTACATGCCGTATTTCTTGCAGACAGCACTGATATCGCAAAGCTCTCTTTTCGTGTAAAGAGTACCCTGCTCAGTCGGAAATGAAATATAAACCATCTTTGGCTCCGTCAGATACTCAGGCTTTGCATTGTCATAATACTCTGCGGCACACGCCTCAATCTGCGCAGCACTGATTTTACCATCCGTGTTGGGAAGCGCAAGAATCTTATGACCTGTATTCTCAATAGAAGCTGCCTCGTGGCAATTGATATGTCCCGTATCCGCTGCAATCACGCTCTGCACCGGTGAAAGCGCCGCCGCAACCACAACATAATTGGCCTGTGTCGCACCCGGAATAAATTTAATCATGGAATCATCTCTGCCAATAAGCCCCTTAATAATCTGCTCAGCCTTATCGCACCACTCATCCTCACCATATCCCGGATAGCTGGTTGTATTTGTATCCGCCAGTGCCTTCAAAATGCTATCAAATGCACCGCGGTTGTAATCGTTATTAAATCTAATCATAAAAATCTTTCCTTTCCTGTCTTATCATTCATTATAGAGATCCTGCCCTGCGCCGACCGAAGCGGAGACTTTGGAACCATGGGCACCTGCCCTACCACGACCGTAGCCTCGCGGAAGATGGGTTGCAAGACGTCCGGGGGACGTCTGTTCTGCAACGACCGAAGCGGAGCGGAGACCTTGGACCCATGGGGACAAGGTCCGCTTCCGCTTCTAAAATTAAAAAGGGCTAAGCCCTAAGGCTTAACCCTTTTTAGTTTTATAATGCGGAAGATGGGACTTGAACCCACACGATTGCAATAATCACAAGATCCTTAGTCTTGCTCGTCTGCCAGTTCCGACACTTCCGCATGTATTTTGTTTTCGCCGCTTGTCTCACGCGACTCGTATATAATATCAGATTGTTTTCAAAAATGCAAGCACTTTTTTCAAAAAAATTATATTTTTTTACAGGCTCTTTTCATAGCACAAAAACGGCTGCCCAAACAGGCTGCATTCACCCACTACATCAAATCCAAACACCGCATACGAGCGCAGAGCCTTCACATTGAGCTTGTTGACTAAAAAATGCACACTTTTGTATCCTCTCCTTGCGAGCTCTTCCATCCCAAATACCAGCATTTGTCTCGCAATTTTCTGATTCTGAAAATCCGGATGAACCGCAAGTCTTGAAAGCTCAGCCCCGGGTGCCAGTTTATAGCTCCAGCAATCAAGCCTCTCCACCTGTGGATCATCATCAATAGAAATCGCAGCGATAATCCTGCCCTCTTTGCTTCCGGCATCCGTATTAATCCCCTGCCCATCAATCATTACAAACAAAGATTCTCTACCAAGATCAAACTCTATCTCCTTCATCCCCGGGTAAGAATCATCCCAGGGACAAAACTCCCTGCCTAGCTGTATCTTATACAATTTTAAAATTTCTTCTTTATTTTCTTCTGTAGCTGCTACTATTTTTCTCATTCTGTTTCTCATTTCCTTTATTTTCCCATGTGCATCGTTCTCTTCTGTTACACGATTATCTTTATCACAGACTATCTTTGCAACATAGCCCATCGTTTCTTACTTCCGCAACTAAAAAGTCCATTACAATACACATAACATCTCTGTATATTGTAACGGACTTTTTTCAAACCCAGACTTGGTGCAAGCACCATTTCTGATAAAAACCTCGAAAGTTTTTGTTCTATACGCATATATTACCTAATTTCATTCACAAAGTCAATATATTTTCTGCTAAATTTTCAAATACCATTTATGTTTTGGATTATTATTTTGCCCCTTAATATATTGTATTACCCCACTAATGAATCTATACGCTTCAGCAATAACCTGATTTTTTTCAAAATACTCTTTGCACTTCAAAACTCTTCCACCTTTTTCACAGAAAAAATGGTATAATTCATCCATTGTTTTATCACGCATATTACGGTTAGCCGCTTCCTTTAAAAGATCATTATAAACAAATAGAAGTGCCACAAAATCATGAAATGCAGGATAAGACATATATTTACTACGAGCATGCAAACTAATTTCCTTTTGAGCCTTAGATAATGCATTTGTCAACTTGATGGTCTTTCGAAATTTTTTCTCTCCCTTTGGTTTCATAATTGAACTCATCAAACAATTGCTATGAGCTGCCGCATTTCTTAAAAATTTAATAGATTGTAAATAGTCACTGTAGTTTGGTAAATTATACTCTTGATAATATAAGGTATATAACTCCACAAATTTTCCAAATGATAATAATTCAACCAAATTCCAAACTGAATATTCCTCATCCAGCGAATGCTTTTCTGCTAAATCAGATGTAAAATTATATGAATCTGCTTTCTGTAGTATTTCTATCTTTGTATTAGGATACGCCCAAAAATATTTTTTGACAATATTATATCCGTCTTCTTTCTCATTTCACTAAGATCATATAACATCCTTGTTTTTAGTATATGCTCTACGTCCAAACACATACCCAAAATTATTTTTCGAAGATACATATCCAGCTTCGACAATTCCACTAAATATGCAAATTCTAAATTTACATACTTACCATTTTTCGGATTAATAGGATAATTTTTGGCATATGATTTCAATTTAAAATAATAATTATTGTAGCGAAGAAATTTTTTTGCCTCCTCTTCACTCATTATTTCAAAAGTAACTCCTTTTTTCTTGAGATCTTCGATTTGCTCATCTATTGTAAGTTTCTTTTTCATCGTGAAAGTTCAACCTTTTTCCATTATTTATACCATTTCCATAAATATCATAACAATGAATTTTACCAATATCAACTATTATTTACACTTCGTTAGAAGCTTTTTTCTTCTCCTGCATGTAATGTTATAAAAAACGGACAGATAATCTACTGCCCATTTCTATGCTCATTTAGCAACAATATACTCCATTTCTTCGCTTTTAGAAAGAATATCTAAAAGCCTGAACACCGGTCCTGTCGGATGAGTTCTACCACCTTCCCATGCTTCCACTGTTTTAATTGAAACCCCCATATATGAAGCAAATACACTTTGAGTCATCCCCGCCTTTGTCCTAATATCACGTATTTCTTTTCCACTATACTCTTTGACCGGCAAAATCATATATGTTTTGACTCTACCCGCTCCATATCCTTTCTCATAAGCTATAGCTTCCTCAAGTCCTTCTTTTAAATCCTCAAATAATGAACTCATAGAAAAATCACCTCCTATTTTTAGCAGCTTCCTCTCTCAACGATTTAACTAATTTCTTTAAAACGCTTTTTTCTTCCTCTGTAAGATTTTCCCTTCTCTTTTCAACTATATTATAGGGTGTCAACACAATTCATCTTTATATATGCCATCCCTCCATTACTTCCGATTTTCTCTACTAACGCCAATAAGTAATATTACTTAATCTCAAAAAATTCACTACAAGCATCCCTTAATTCTTTTGGAGCTTTCTTTTCACCAATTCCAACAACTTTCTTACCTTGTCTTCTTAATTCTTTAACAGTATCCGTATAACCTTTGTCAGATGTCGCAATGCAAACCACATCGACCGATTTATTATTTTTTATTTCTTGGTTTACATCTTTTTTTATTTTATTATCAACTTTATCTTTTTCTGGATTACCACACAATCTAATATCTTTAATATCCAGTTTTTTTGCCTTATCTGACCAAGATTTTGTACACTCATCTTTTTGCAATCCATACACTTTTTCTGTTCCTAATACTCCTTGTTTATTTGCAATTTTCTGAATTTGTTCTGCCTTTTTTGAACTAATATTTTCTCCATCAATAAATAACGCTGCATTCACCTTTTTTCTCGTACTATTACTTTTCGTTTGAATGGTTTTCTTCTTTTTCTTACTCTTATTTTCAGTGAATGAATTATTTCTGCTACAGCTTTCTACTTCATCCCAAAAATAAGGATTATGTTCCATTTCCCAATATAATTCAGCATCGTCTCCCATGTCCATACCTCCTAAATACAAAACATTTATTTACTTCTTTATCACATCCATCCTTGTTTTCCTTATGACATTTTTCTAAATCTTATCTTGCCACATCTCCGATCAGAATACAACCACCCTCTTTTAATAATGTTTTTAATAATTGAATAAATTGAATTTTCACATCAGCTGTCAGGTGATGTAAGGAATACGTTGCAATAATAAAATCATATGCATTGTAGCATTTTTGTAAATGGAGATCGATTCATCTATAATTATTTTATTGTCGACTGTATTTTACTGCTTTCACGACTGTCTCAATGCAATTAATTGTTAATGCCAAAATGATGATTGATAGAAATACCTTATTAAAGTGTATAAAAACATGTGAAATACCTTCTGCATCCATTCCAAGTAACTGCTCAATACCATCAAAAAATCCACTATTCATAATCCTATCATTTAACAGCCAAATGATTGTTAATACTCCATCAATAATATTGGTGATAATGGTAACAAGCATCACCCTTTTGGTATAGCTGCCATCAATAAGTCTCACACTGTCCCTTGTAACACCCAAAATTCCAAATACAAGAATGAAATACCATGTTTGTCTGATATATTCTAAATTAAAAAGTGGTTCATACACAACTACCCCATTTTTTACAAATGCAATGCATAAAATCTGTGGGCATACAAGAAATACAAGAGTGAAGATAACCGAAAAAACAATTCCTACAATCGCATCTACTTTTGAAATCCTATTAGACTTTTGTGGAACAGGAGGCAAATTATCTATTCCATCATTTAACCCATCCACCTTAATTCCTTTTTTATAAAAGAATGCAAATAATAATGTCACAAATGCAAATCCTGTCAATATACCGCCAAAAATCCCACCGATGGTTCTATAGATAGCTATATACCAGATTGTATGCGATGTTAATGCTGCCATAATTTGGGCAAGTAACATTCCTCCACTGATGCACACTGTCACAATTTTCAATACATACACATATAAACTGTAATACGGCTGTCCAATCAAACAATCCTGTGTTTCACCTTTATATTTCGAAGCTAACTCATTCGGGGTTCCCAGTTCCGTTAAAACAACTTTGATATCACGCTCCGTTGGAGTAACATCCTCACATCGTTCCTCCAACATATCTTGTATGATCGTCTCTAATTCCGCCGCCACGTCTTTTTTCATGGCGGATTTCATATGTTTTGTAACTGCATAAATGTATCTGTCGATCAAATCATTTTTTACCATTTATTCTTCCTCCATTAAAACATTGATTGACTGTGAAAATTTTTTCCAGTGTTCTTTAATTTTTTTATAAACCAGCTTCCCATCTTCTGTGATAATATAATATTTTCTTGGCTTCGTTGCCTCAGTTTCCCATTCACTTTTTAGCAGACCTTGACTCTCTAGTCTTCTCAGCAGAGGATATAATGTATTGCCTTCTATTGAAATACCTTTTCCTTCTAATTCCTTTACCAATGAATATCCATACATTGGTTTATTTAGTTGTGCTAACACTACCATGATGAGTGTGCCCCGTCTGAATTCTAAAATTAATCCTGAAACAATTTCATCACAATTCATCCAATCTCCTCCCTAGTATCCTTTATTTAAATTCACTGTGTTTATTGCACTGTATTGTGTGTCACACACTATGTGTTTAACATAGTATACTGTGTATCACACATCATGTCAACAAGTTTATCCTTTGCATTTTAAGTTTTGCATATTATGCCCTATATTATAGGGTGTCATCACAATTCATGTCCTCCTTACATTTAATACAATAACGCTGAAAAAATGTGGTGTCAGTGATGGGAATAGCCAAGGATTTTGATATGGGATTAGCGATAGTGTAGATAATACAAAAAGAACAGTGTCCTCTCAACACTGTCCTCCCTAATTTACATGATTGAATTTTCATAATCTTGTAATTCGTGATATATACCTTCTATAATGACCCTATTTCCAGCCACTCTATAAACCAATAAATATCTATGCTTTGCAAAACTTATTTTTCGCAACCCCAATTCTCTTAATCTATCACTTTTACAATAATTAAATGTATCAGCCATTTTTTCTAATTTTCCAACTGTATCATCAAAGTCATCCATAACATTTTCTAAAGCCTGCGGATTTTTTAATACATTGGATATATATGATAGAATAATATCATATTGCTTTTCTGCCAACTCTGAAAGTTCTACATTAAACTGCATACTTCTCCCTCATGCTCTTTGAAACTGCTCTTGCTGACTTCGTTGCTCCAGTGTCACTTTTTCTGATTGATGCGGAAAGTTCTTCTACTAACTCGTTCTCGCTTAATCTTTTCAGTCCATTGTTTTCTGGCTTTTCAGATAATTTGTTAACAAGCATAATTACCATATTATAGTCTTCTGCTGACAGACTTTCTATCTTTGCTGTTAATTCTGCAATACCCATGTATATCAACTCCTTTCCCATTTCTCTTTCCTTTATTATATCTCGTACCTACTGCAAAATCTACTCCAATTTCTTCCAAAATTTACTTTCCTAACCGCATACTGACCTCTGTTTTTATTTCAGGTGTTCAAAAAGAACACTGTCTTGCAGGTTTGTATTTACTTCTTTATCACCAGTAATCCCGTACAATAAGATACCTGAGTAAATTCCAATTTAGGAAATGCTTTCCTCAACTCATCTACCACAAAATAGATTTCATCCTCATCCCATCCATCCTTGTTTTCCTTATTACATTTTTCTAAATCTGATCTTGTTTGAAATGCTACATCTCCGATCAGAATACAACCACCCTCTTTTAATAATTGAATAAATTGAATTTTCTCATCATCTGTTAGGTGATGTAAGGAATACGTTGCTATAATAAAATCATATGTATGCTGTAAAAGCGATTCTACCAGCCCTTTGGAAAAATCGCCCTGATATAAATGTGCATTTGGCATTTTCTTTTGAGCTAACTCTATCATTCTTTCCGAAAAATCCTGTCCATATTTCTCATTTTCTTATTTCACAAGCATCTCATATGTAACCCCATACTTCTGCGCAATCTCGCTTGCATAAGATTTTCCTTCCGGAGGCGCCACTTCAATCTGATAGGAGCGCTCTGTCCCCTTCATGTGCACAATCATGGAAAACGCTTTCCCATCTGTGTACTCTGCCTTCTGCTGCTCTTCATTCATTTCCTCCACATCAAATGCCAGCTTATGCATATGTGTATTATAAATAGTCCTCATTCCCTTATGTAAAATTGCCCTGACACTGTCCTTGGCAATGTAGTATCCCTCTTCAAACGAAGTGGTAGAAAATGATTCATTCATCAAGAGCAGACTCCTGCTGTCAGCCTCCTCATAGATTGCCTTAAAACGCTTACACTCTTCCCCAAGCCTTCCTAAATCCAATGTCTTGTCCTCATCTGCCGGGAAATGGGTGTAAATACCTGTAACAGGGGAAAATGTAAATTCTTTTCCCGGAATATATATGCCACCCTGCGCCAACACAAACAACTGCCCAACAGCCTGTGTAATTGTCGTCTTTCCACCTCGGTTGGCACCTGTTAAGATATACACTCTCCTATTCCGGTCGAAATCCATATCATTCGGTACAATATTCCCGGACTCCTCTGTCTCAAAACAGCAAGCTTTAAATTGTAAATTCCACGTGCCTGCATCATATACGGATCAGATTCATTTTCTCCCGCTTTATATACAGAAGCTTTAGCAAAGGTAAAGCCCTGTTCCTGCAATTTTTGGATGTACTCCGCCCATTTGATATAGTAGAGCAGCTCCGGAATCAAGTCTGTCATGTCGGTAATTGTAATAGAAACATATTTGTTCAGTACTTCTCTGACTCTTTTCACCATATGGGAAATCATATGGTTGACGATTCGGTCTGTATAACGAGTCACATCCTTTGCCTGATCTCCCTCAGGAAGCTTCACAATGCCACCCCGGCTTTCCGACCGCATAACAGCTGTATCCATCACCTTCTGCATAGGAGTGCTAATCACCACGTCTGCATTCACATCAAATGGCTGAAATTTGAAATTCTTTTTCCATATGGTATCCTCATTGATCCGATCCTTTGACACAATATGGTCATAAAAATTGCCCAGGATTCCGGACTTGGTAAAATATTTGCTGTTTACAGATATCAGACCGATTCCGTCCGCTTCAAAGCGGTCATTCAAGTTAATACCTACCGTAATGCTCTTAAGCTGTGAAGTGTCCATTTTCAGTTCTGAGATATCTTTTTTCAGTTCCGCAAATCCGTTGTCCGCATAGATTTTCTCCACATAAGCTTTTAAACCCAGAAAGCCTGCGGAATGAATGTCCGAAGCTGCCAGACATGTATGAAGCGCATCCACACACTTGATATAATCATTAAGCTCGTCCAGCCGATGCAACAGATCCCAGATGCAGGCACTCTCATCATATTCCCGGTTAAAGCTACCGTACTCCCTCAGAAAGCTGATGCGCTCTAGAATTTCCATAAGATCATCACGCATTTTTTTCTGTTGAAGGACATCCTCGAAAATATCGCAGCGGTACTGTGTCACCGCCGGATCTGCATACAAACGCGCCATCACGTTTTTGGATGTAGTTCTGCTCCCGCTCCTTTGCTGACAGCTTTTTGCAGATTTGATCCATCCCCAGATCATGCATAGTCACATCACTCAAGGTCCGGTATTGTGCATTTGTATCCGGGTATAATAAACTGTATTTTTTCTGACTCATAAGCTTGTCCTCTCCTTCTGATCTATATGCATTTTTGAACGAAATTCGTATAATTTAGCTTCCCCCATTTTAACGCGGAAGATGGAGTGCAGAGGCGAGACCTTAAACCATGGGCGCCTGCTCTACCACGACCGTAGCCATGCAGAAGATGGGTTGCAAGACGTCCGGGGGACGTCTGTTCTGCAACGACCGAAACGGAGCGGAGACCGTAAAACATCCGGGGGTGTCTGCTCTGCGCCGACCGAAGCAAAGCGGAGACCTTGGACCATGGGCGCCTGCCACGCAACAACCGAAGCCATGCGGAAGATGGGGCGAGTGAGGTCCGGGGGACCTCATGCCACGAGCCGACCGAGCCGGAGGCGAGACCTTGAACCATGGTTCAAGGCTCGCTTCGGCTTTGAACAATAAGACAGGGACCAAACGCTTCGCTTGGTCCCTGTCTTATTGTTCAATGCGGAAGATGGGACTTGAACCCACACGATTGCAATAATCACAAGATCCTTAGTCTTGCTCGTCTGCCAGTTCCGACACTTCCGCATATATTTGATTTTCTGTCGCTTGTCTCACGCGACTTTGATATAATATCAAATCAAACCAAATATGTCAACACTTAATTTCTATTTTTACATATATTTTTTCATTTATTATGCATTTAAGCTAGTCCAGCCCCGCCTTTATCCGGTCCTGTATATTGACCAGACACTGTAGGATAACAGGAATATCATCAATCCAGTGTTTCTTGTTCATGTATTCAAGCTCCATCACGTAGTTCTTGCCTTCTATATTGTAATACCTTGATATGACCTGGTACGAATCAGTGCCCGAAAACTCTATCTTGACACGCTGCCTTTTATCTTTTATGGTCTTGGCCGTGATACAGTTCGTGCACTGTTTATTTTTCTTCCAAAATGAATAGCATGGGCTTTTTCTATATCTTCTTCTTGCATGTTACACCTTCTTCGTCAGATATATTTCTCCTCAAAGCTTTCTATGCACATTGGCTTATCGAAGAAATACCCTTGTATGTAATCTATTCCCATCTTTTTAATTATAGCATATTGTCTGTCAGTCTCAACTCCCTCCACGCAGACATGTACTCCTATTGTGTTGGCAAGCTCTGTAACCATCTTGACAAATGCATCAGAAAAATCATCCTCCCCAAGATGTTCAATGAAGCATTTATCTATTTTAATGATATCAAGAGGCATCTCCCTGATATGGTTGAGTGATGAATATCCTGTACCAAAATCATCCAGTGCAACCTTAACACCAAGCGCTTTTATCTCACTGAGTATCCGCTTCATGCGCACCATGTCATTGATTGCCAGACTCTCTGTCACCTCAAGACACAGATTTCCCGGTTCTATGCCCACCTCGTCAATTATACCTTTGATTTTCTTGACTATGTCATTCTGCAGCAGCTGCACCACAGACAGATTTACGTTGACATTGTAGTCAGGATGTCCCATGTCATTCCAGTACCTGCAGTGCTTCGCCGCCTCTCTTAATACATGCTCCCCGATTGGGTTTATAAGCCCAAGATACTCAGCAAGCGGTATAAAGTCAACCGGATTTATAAAGCCCATGGTTGCTGAATTCCATCTGACAAGAGCCTCTGCACCTGCACAGACATCCTCCCCCTTCACGTTTATAATCGGCTGAAAGTACACGGTGAACTCATCGCACTCATTCATTGTGGCTTTTCTCATGTGCTTTTCCAGGTCAAGGCGCTTTGTGCTTGTGCCATCAATACCCTCGTTGTAGAACTCTATACGGTTTTTTCCTTCTTTCTTAGCATTGAAAAGAGCTATATCAGCTCTTCTTATGACATCCTCCACAGTGCTTGCATCTGTCGGGAAAAATGCCACTCCGGCACTTATTGTACAGTAATAGTCCTCTCCCTTCAAGAACCACGGTCTGACAAATATCTGCTGTATATCATTAATGATACTCTCCAGCCTGTCAACAGAGCTGCCTGTCACTATGACGATAAACTCATCGCCACCCATCCTGTAGCAGTGGTTCTCAATTTCCTTCACCTGTGTCAGGCTGTGCGATATAGCTTTTAAAAGCACATCTCCGTACTGATGGCCAAGCCCGTCATTTATATGCTTGAAATCATCCAGATCTATATAAATCATCGCACCTCTGGTGTCGTTTTTCACTGAATCATCTATAAACTTAGCCAGATCCTGCTCACATCTCATCCTGTTATATAGCCCTGTCAGGAAATCATTATTGGCCTGGTTCTCAATGCGCTGCTGATAACGCTTCTTCTGTGTGATATCATACAGTGTAACGAGCTGCACCTTGCGGCCATCCACCCACACTATGCCTGTACGATGAATATCAAACCACTTATCCTCCTCCGTCACGTAGACCTCTGTAAAGCTCCGGCTCTCTGCAGTATGGGAAAAAATATATTTTTCCAGCTTGTTCTGTTCGATAATATTTGAAAGCAGCTGCTTACAGTAATTATTCATGTAAAGTATCTCTGACTTAGACATATCAGCCACGTATATACCGCAGCCGGAGTTTTCCAGTATCGCTTCGAGCGAAGCATAGGAGCCTGCAAGCGAGTTGGTTGTTATCTTTTTTGTGAGAATACTTTGAATGACGCGCTTCGTATCATTTAAAAACTTCACATCATATTTTTCCCAGCTTCTGTCATCCTTCTCATCAAAAAAGCACACATACATCTGAGTCCTGTTATCTATATTTACAGGCTGGAATATGGCTGCCCTCATAGCCTGCTTCTCCATGAAAAGGCGGAATTTCTCCGGCATCACAGAGTCTGATGATATAATGTAAGGCTTTCCGGTGAAAAAAGGCACCTCGGTAATTGATATTGTATCAAACGGCTTTCTGCCATAGCTTACAATCACATCCAAATGCATGCCGTCCACGTTTTTGCGGATGATAAAAGCACCGGTAAGCTTTATGGTAGTAACTGCACTCTCCAGTGCTTTTTGAGCCATATCAGTAAAGCTTCCATCCATCTCAAGCAGTTTTATAACAGAATTGATAGCCCCAAGCATATGAAACTGTTTCTTAATTTCCTCATCTGACTTCCTGATAAGCGAAAGTGCCTCATTCGCAGCATCCTCATCTCTCATTGTGATCAAAAGCTGTCTGGTCATAGTCTCCAGGAACTCAATTGTTCTGTTAAAACGTGCTTCACTGGTAATAATTATGCCATCAGGAAGCATGTTTCTCTCATCATTAGACATCTGCTCATCAATTGCCGCAGCTATAACCCAATATATATCGTGGGTATTGTCCACTCTTACAATCAGACCATACAGCCTGATATAGTCCTTATCCAGAGGTTCATCTATGAGATTCTCAACCCTGCAGTCCGACAGTCTCAAAAGAAGGTTTTCGTATTTTTCCTCACCAATAAAGGTAAGCATACTCTTCCATTTATCGTTACATTGACACACCTCTGTCATGACTCCATCCTTTTTTGTCAGACACGACAAATATATTCCGTTGACCATGCAGAAATAATCCTGTATTTTTTGAAAAAGCTTGGAATCTGACATATTTTCCTCCTAAAAACTCACACAAATCAATCCTCATATCTGATAACAAACAAATAAAAGTCATTCTTATCGAGAATACATGTCTCCTGAAGCAGACGGTATTCGACACGCAGCCTGATTTGTTTCTTCACAAACCCAATCTCATTTGAATACATGACTATGATTCCGCCGGATACCAGATGCTCTGCGGCCTTGTCGAAAAACCTCTCGTAAAAAAGCTCCATCTCCGCCTTGGTCTGTCGGTTACGAACCGGCATATCCGTAATCAGCTCATCAAATTTGTAGTCATGTCTGAAATCAAAGAAATCCCTGTGTATAAAATTAATTCTTGTTTTGGCAAACGCAGCATTCTCTCTGCCCATAGTGATTGCATCTCCATAGGTATCTGTAGCATATATCTCGCGAGCCGGAACTAAATGTGCGCGCTCTATAAGCAGTGTACCAACTCCGCAGAACGGATCCATGATTTGTGCCGTTTCCTTAAGATACGGCTTTGCAAGTGAAACAATAAGTGCCGCTTGTGATGGATGCATCGACGTAGGAAGCACATTCTTTCTGTACGCAAATCTATTATCCTGTATGGAACATAATCTCATGCAGACAAAAAATTGTCATTTTTTGTCGGTATGAGCTTAATCACCACGTCGTAATCATTTGGTGAATTGATCATCCTGCCCGCAAAATGCATATCGATAGCTTTCGCAAGCCTGCTCCTGGTACGCCGCATCTGCCGTGCTCTCAATACGATATAAAACGGACCACCCCTCTCGGTGCATGCGTCT
>ENA-OQCF01000315-OQCF01000315.1-human-gut-metagenome-genome-assembly--contig:-NODE-315-length-18670-cov-3.626921_pt1 | contig 18670 bp, 21 predicted proteins | sample MGYA00242756_ERZ504573 | MGnify/ENA primary metagenome ERZ504573 (study PRJEB26092, sample SAMD00036240) | human gut metagenome | host: Homo sapiens | study: EMG produced TPA metagenomics assembly of... | reverse complement strand
GTTGATTTGTATTCTGTTCCCGGCTCGTCCGGTTAAAGCCATCGTAAGCCACAAGTACCACATGATAAACCACTTTGCCATCTCCTCTGCTATGGGTATTGCCCCGCGATAGCATACGCCGCCTCCGGGCAACATGACCATCAGTTCTGGATTTTTTGTCCAAATTCAAAGTATTTCATCTGCATATCCCCCACGGCAGTAAGTATCCGGCAGCAGCAAAAGCATCGGAACTGTTCTGAAATTCACAGCCTTTTTATCTTCCCACGCTTTTCAAGTACCCGCTCTTTGCCTTTTCTTCGGTATCGTCAGATTCATCATAGGCATCGTAAAGCGCATTGGGGTCGTGGACTCTTTTTTGAAAGGCGAGCACAGCTCATTTTTGTGCGCAAAGGCAAACTCCATGTTGTCCGTCCAGCCGGTGTGGCCGGTAATAAACAGCGGATGCAGTCCGCGTTTTTTCAGCTTTTTCTCCGGCAGTGCCAGAGACTTCACTGCCAGCTTGTTATCCTCTGTCAGCGCAGAAATAAAGCTGTAGCCGCCGTCCGCGCCGAACCAGATAGTATCGCCGGTAAAGAGATGTTTCCCGTCCACAAGGTATACCATGTACCCCCATGTATGACCGGGAACGAGAAAGCACTCGATTTTGATCCCGTCGATGTCGATGACCTCATCGTCGTGCAGCAGCACTTTTTCATTGTTGATCGTCACCTGCGGCAGCTTGTAAAGGTGGTAAATGACCCTGCGGCGCACCTCGCCGGTCAGATAGCGGTTCTCGATCGCGCCAATATACAGCGCAGCATCCCGAAACAGTCCCGGACTGTCCGCCTCCACCGCACCTACATGGTCGGTGTCCTGATGAGTGATGAGGATGTGCCGGATGGAATGCGGGTCGATACCGGGTCAGCTCATTTTCTCCGCCAGACGGTCATAGTTGTATCCGGCATCAATCATAATGGTGGTATCGCCCTTGCGGTAGAAGAAGATATTTGCCACCTACTCTCGCACACAAGCGACATTTTCATCGATCCAGCCGGTGTTCAAAGGTTTAAAAATCTCCTTGCCCCGGTACATCCGGCTCATTGCTTTTCTTTGAAATTCCGTTGCTTTTTTCGATATGATCGCACCTCATTTCTGTGCTGTGACGCACAGCCAGCCCTTTTTATTTTTGTGGCTTTGGATCTGACAAAATCCTGCTTTTTCCAGATACACTTTCAGATCAGCATCCGTATAGATGGTCATACCGTTAATGATTCGCGTCCATTTGTCGTCTTTTGCTGTTTCGCCGTTTGCTTCGTTACAGATGAAAAAAGTCCCGCCGGGCTTCAGCACCCGATAGACCTCTCTGAAATTTTGCGCAAGCTCCGGCCAGAAATAGACCGTTTCAAATGCGGTCACTACATCAAACTGCTCCGCTTCAAACGGCAACTCTGCTATACTTGCCTGTTGCACAGTACACTGCCCTGCTGCAATGGCACCTGCATTGACCTTTCGCGCTTTTTCTACACTGACTGCCGAATAGTCGATGCCCTGCACCTTGCCCTTGGGGCACAGCTTCAGCAGTGTTCTGATATTCGCTCCACCGCCGCAGCCGCAGTCCAGCACCATGCATCCGGGGCAAGCTGCAAAAAATGCAATCCCCACGCTGCCATTGCGCTGTGCCCAAAGTTCATCATAGCAACCATGATCTTCCCGCTAAAGCCTACGGGCTTGCGGGTGTTTTCAAAAAAGGACATAACTTTACCCTCTTTCTGTTTACCGTTCACAATGCAATGCTTTTCACAAGCTGCGCCCACTGCCCCGGGTGGCAGGCAAGCAACTCTTCGTGCTGCAGGTCTTGCTCATGAAGAACCGGATGCGCAAAATGCCGCTGATAACGGGCGCGATATTTTTTGCCCATCTTCAAAGCGTAGAAGATATGGATCTCGGTGCCGGGTATATGGATTTTATCCGGCAGCGGGGTGATAAGATCGGAATAAAACTGGTTTTTACAGCTCTGCATGGTCACATAGGGGCGGGCATCGCCGAACATTTTCAGAAAGGCCTTGACATAATCCCCCGACTCTTTGGCACGCTTGTCCAGACGCTTTTGGAGAAATTTTGCCTTAATCTTTCCGTCCCTCACCACGGGGTAAATCAATGGCAGCAGAAAATTAGTCTGCAATTTTGCCGCCAACGGCGATGCTTGATCCAAATCGGAGCTTCCCAGAATGCCGTAGTCCATGTGGATGTTCTGCCGTGCCGCCAGCAACCCTACGAAGGAGCCGCCCAGAGAGCAGCCATAAGCTGCCCGGATGTGACCACCGCAGTGGGTCTTGAGGTAAGCTTCGATCTTTTGGGTCTCCTCCAGCATGGTGGAAAATTCGGTCTGCTCGGTTTCATCAAAGCCATCGTAGCTGACACACAGCACCCGGAAACTGTCTGCCAGAAGTGGAATCACCGCACCAAAATTGCTTTTCCAATGGCAACAGGTACCCGGCAGCAGCAACAGCACCGGGGCATCCTTTGCACCAAATGGGTAAATCTTCATCGTGACACGCTCCTTCTGCTTTTAGTTTCTGTCTGTAAGAAAAAACACATTTCTTCGGGCAGGACAACGCCATGGGTTAGATAAAGCTAACTTATGGTGCTGCAAAAAGCCGCTGCTCAGCGGCTAGTCTGCCCCAATAATATGCCCTGATGCTAACTCTGTCAAGAAGTTTCGGAGATTCTGAGAGAGGCTCCCGCATCATAAAGTGTTTGAGTGGTTATGCACAACTAACTATATAAAAGTATACTGCACATCGGCAAAAAGTCAAGGGCTTTGCGGCAGATGAAATTTATCTGAAGCGAATCGCGGTAAGCTGATTGAATGTGAATTTACCCAATACGGTGCGAATAGCAACTGTATCTTCCCAAGGATACACTGTTATTACAGCAAAAGCAACGCTGTATCAACGGATTTGGAGGGCGCGACAAATTATATGGAGAAGCTCCTAAAAGCGATTATCATGTGTGTTCTCTTTTCAACAGTTTGTGAGGGCATAGTAAGGCAACATCGCACAATTCCCAGCCTATAGCTTAAGAGATGCTCCGACGGCTGCGCTGCCAGAAATCATACGTTTAAACGATAGAATTTGCTGTTTGCAGCGGGGAACATCATCACAATGATAACTGAGAAAAAATCTCATTATATGAGCGCCGCAGGGTATTGATCGCAACCCTTTATGAGCGGCACAATGATATAGTTGGAAACCGTGCTTTTGAGTTCGATGCAAGTTTCCATACCATCCGCAACGATATTCGGGTACTGGAATTGAAATATCCAATCTATACAAGGATGGGCGCAGGTGGCGGCGTGTTCATTCTGGATTCGAGCCGACTGCAACAGCGTTGGCTGACAGTAGACCAGCGGGAACTGCTAATGGGTGTGTGCAGCGTTTTAGATGATGAGCGGGCCTTGCTGATGAAATCCATCATAGGCGGACTGCCGCCTTGAATTGTTAATGCTGTGCAAACAATTAGCACTTGCTGTTGACGGAGTGCTAATTATCAGTGCATACTAAATTTGCAGATTTGTTCTGTACCAGCACCTTTACAACTGAATACACAGCATAACAGGTACTTTACTTTCCCGGTGGAGCGCACAGCAAGGTCAAGGCAGACCCTAACCCACGGCAGGGAGAGAACATAATGATACTCCAGATGCCCCACAGCTTCAGATGGGGTGACCGCGCAGGGGTTGTAATCAGTAAAATTCTTGCAGAGTCAGTGTACGGTCGTTGCCAGCGGCTTGCCTGTTATGTTCCTAAGTCTAGAGGCAAGCGGCAAATTAGACATTTTTCTTCAGCATTTATTTTGATGTACACAGATTCCTTTATTATTTACATGACCGTGTGATTGACGCCAGTATGCGTATTATTTGATTTTTATTGAGTTTACATCAAGATTTGCGGGGAAAGTGTACCCTTACGCCCGGATAGAGCAGAGAAAATATAGAAAGAGCCCGGAGAGCCTTACCAAATCGGTAAGGCCCTCCGTGCTCTTTTTTCTCCCCGGAAGCAAGCATGGGCGAAGTGTTGCCACAGGCAACCCGCCGAAAAGTCTACGGGGACAGCCCCGAACCCCTGTGAGCTGCTGGCGCATGAGAAAGCGCAGCGTTGGAATCAATGTCCGCGTCAGCGTCACAGAGAAACGAAAAATGACGCTGATGGCTAAACGGTGCGGGCTGTCTCTCTCGGAATACTTACGCCAGCGGGCGCTGGGATATGAACCGGGCGGACACCCGCCCAAGGAGGTGTTTGATGTGTTGGATAAGATTGATGAAATGGCAGAAAGCTGTTCTGTGCGGGATGGCGCAGCCATCAACGCCCAGACTGACCGCTTGAGGGATCTGCTCATTGGCGGTAACTAAGATTTGGGCAATCAAGGACAGTTTACAGCGCGTCCTTGACTATGCGGCCAACCCGGACAAAACCGAATACGATGCCCTTGCCCAAACTCTACACTATGCGGAGAACGATGCCAAGACCAAGCTGAACGAAAGCGCCCAGCTCGTCACCAGCATCCATTGCAGGGTAGATCATGCGTGGGAAGATATGCGGGCTGTACAGGAACGCTTTGGTAAAACAGACGGCGTGGTGGCGCTCCACGCCTACCAAAGCTTCCGCGAGAGCGAGGTCACCCCGGAGCAGTTCCACGAGATCGGCGTGGCGCTGGCACGCAGGGTCTGGGGCAAGAGGTTTCAAGTGCTGGTCGCCACCCACATGAACACGGATAACTTACATAATCATTTTGTGATACTATCACTGGCAACTATGCTGCTGCAGCTACATGGACTGTTATCAGCGGTGCCACATCTGATTTGTCCACCCGCGAAGAACTTGTTCTATACATTCTGACAATTTAAGGTCTCTTGTCCATCCCTACGACTAAATCCAGAAACACATATCAGATAGTTTGGGCTTGCGAGGATGAAATGCCTTCATTTTTTACAATGTTTTTCCAACTTTACTTGAAATTTAAAAAATCAGTCTCGAAATTGAAAGCAAGATTCAAAACCGCCTGCTATACTAAAATCAATAAATCCGGAAACGGAGAAGGAGAAAGAAAATGAAAAAAGCATCAAAGGCAATAGCTTTAGCAATGGCTTCTGCTATGGCAGTAAGCATGGCAGCTTGTGGCGGATCTGCTTCCTCCACTGCAAGTGGCGCGGCATCAGGAGATTCGGCTTCTGCAACCGGGAATGGCAGCTATGATCAGGTCACCTATGCTTACGCGACATTCAATAACATTCCTACTGAAGAGGATTTGGACGTAGTTGAGGAAGAAATCAACAAGATCACTCGCGAGAAGATTGGTGCGGAGATTACACTGAAGCCCATCTCTATTGCAGACTATGTAAATAAAGTTAGCCTTTCCTTGCAGGGCGGTGAAAAGATTGATGTTTACCAGTCTCTTGGCAACTTTGGCAACTGCGTCTCTACCGATATGTGCTATGACATCAGCGATCTGATTGACAGCTGCGCACCTGAGACCAAAGCTCTTCTTGGGGACAAGTTCTTGGATGCCTGCAAGGTAAACGGAAAACTGTATGGCATTCCCACATATAAACCGTTTGCTCTTACTCCAATGTTCATCTATCGCAAAGATATTGCAGATGAACTTGGCATGGATATGTCTACCGTAAATTCCGTGGAGGATGTAACGCCTATCCTGGAACAAGTCAAGGAAGCTAAATCTGACATGATTCCGCTTGCGCCTGTTCAAAATGGTGTAAGTGGCCTCGAGATGACTATGGGGGATATTGATTGGCTGTCCGATGACTACTATAAGCCTGTTGGTGTCCTGATGGATGGCAACATGACAGTTCAGAACCTTTACACAACGGACACTTTCAAAAGCCGTTGTGATCTCGCCCGCACTTGGTATAATGAGGGCCTGATCATGAAGGATGCAGCCACTACGACCAGCACTGCTGCCGAGTGCATGTCTTCTGGCAACTACTTTGGCTACATTGCCGCTTATAGCTATCCTGAAGCTGACACTGCAGCATCTCTGCAAGCACAGTGCGGCGGTTTTGAGTTGGGCGCAAAGATGATTGGTGATGCTTATCTCGGCACCGGCGACATCAATGCAGTTTCTTGGATGATTGCCTCTACCACGGATGTGCCTGAAGCTGCCCTGAAATTCCTAAACCTGACCTATACGGACAAGGATATCGTCAATCTTCTGATTTACGGCATTGAAGACCGCGACTATATCATGAATGATGATGGTACTGTCAGTTACCCTGAAGGTGAGGATTCAACCACGGTTCCTTACACTGCACAGTTGAGCTGCGGTACGCTTGGCGACTTCTTTATTATGTATCCCACTGCCGGTACGGATCCTGCTTCCTTGGAGTGGGAGCAGAAGCAGAACGAAGAGGCCAAGACTTCTCCTGCCATGGGCTTCACCTTTGATTCCAGTAAATTGAACACGCAGTACACCGCTGTTAAAAATGCAATCAGTCAGTATCTGCCTGGTCTGCTGTGCGGTAGCGTTGACCCCAATACCGAACTGGCAAAGTTTGATCAAGCTCTGCAGGATGCAGGTTATCAGGATATTCTGAACGCAAAACAGGAACAGCTTGACGCTTGGAAAGCTGCACAATAATTATCACTGATTTCGGTTAAATTAACCGGAAAGCCAAGCAGCGAAAATGCAAATTGGCTTTCCGGTTCTTTTTTAACTACCGGCGAAAAGGAGTACGTTATTCATGAAAAAAAAGAGCAGAACGGCAGCAACGAACCTATCACTTTTCCTGATCGCATTGCCCGGCATCCTATATCTTCTGATCAATAACTATGCCCTATGCTTGGGATTTTCCTGGCATTCAAAAACTATAGCCTGATGAAGGGTCCCTTTAAGAGTGACTGGTGTGGTTTTGACAATTTCGAATTTCTTTTCAAAACCAAAGACGCATGGATTATGACTCGCAACACATTGCTATACAACACGGCGTTCATTATCATTGGCACCGTTGCAGCAATTCTCGTTGCCATCCTGATGTGTGAACTAGGAGAAAAGAAGCGTGTCAAGTTCTATCAGGCGGTCATGCTTTTACCCAACCTGCTTTCCTGGGTCGTCATTGGTTTCATCGCATATGCATTTTTGAATGCAGATACCGGCTTTATCAATAACACGTTCCTTCGTTGGCTTGGGCTTGATCCGGTTGCGTGGTACTCAACGCCTGGTGCTTGGCCTATCATTCTGGTAATAGTCAACCTTTGGAAAAATGTTGGTTACCAGTCGATCATTTTCATGGCGGCAATTTCCGGTATTGACAAGTCCTTGTTTGAGGCGGCTGCAATTGATGGAGCTAGTAACTCCGTCAGATCCGCAGCATCACATTGCCTTTGTTGAAGCCCACGATTATTACACTGACTCTTATGTCTGTAGGACGTATTTTCTATTCCGACTTTGGTCTGTTCTATCAGGTACCGCAGAATTCCGGTGCTATCTTCGCAACCACACAGACAATTGATACCTATGTATATCGTGGCCTTATGGAACTTAATAATGTTGGTATGTCTGCTGCTGCAGGACTGTATCAGTCCATTGTTGGTTTTGTACTCGTTTTGATTGCAAACCAGATTGTCCGCAAACTTGATGCTGATAATGCATTGTTCTAAGGAGGTCAGAGAAAATGTTAAAGAGTAAACGCTTTAATACAGCGGCAACAATCATTCTCACTGTGTTAGTGATTATTACGTTACTGCCACTGGCGCTGATCGTCATTTCGTCATTTACTAAAGAGTCTGCTTTGATTCGTAATGGCTATTCTTTCTGGCCTCAAGAGTGGAGCCTTGACGCATATTACTATATGATCAAGCAGGGAGCTGTTATTCTTCGCTCCTATGGCATATCTGTTTTTGTAACTGTGGTAGGTACTGCAGCAAGTGTTATCCTTACCACGATGCTTGCATATCCAATGTCTCGTAAAAGCTTCAAATATCACAATGCTCTCTCGTTTTTCGTTTTCTTTACCATGTTGTTCAATGGTGGCATTGTTCCGTCTTACATTATGTGGACCAAAATTTTCCATATCAAAGATACTATCTTTGCCTTGTTGATTCCCAACTACCTCGTTACAGCATTTAATGTAATTCTGGTAAAGAACTACTACGCCAATAACATTCCCGATTCGTTGATTGAGGCAGCAGAAATTGATGGAGCAACTGAAATGACCATCTTCCGAAAAATCATGCTTCCTCTGGCTGTTCCTACCGTTGCAACCATCAGCCTTTTCACCGGCCTTTGCTATTGGAATGACTGGACAAACGGTTTGTACTATGTCAGCAATGAAAAGCTTTATAGCATTCAGATGCTGCTGATGAAGATCATGAACAACATTCAGGCGCTGCGCAGCAATTCTACTGCGGCACTGCTGGGAACGGGTAGTGTTGATCTTCCTGGTACGGCAATCCGTATGGCAATGGCTGTCATCGGCATTCTTCCCATCCTGCTGGTTTATCCTTTCATCCAGAAATATCTGGTTCGTGGCGTAGTTGTCGGCGCAGTTAAGGGCTGATCCGTATGCGTTGGAAAGAATTAATGCAACAACAAGATGATTTTGCCGCTGAAATCCGCAAACAAGATGCAATCAAATTTTCATCAAATCCCTTCATCAAGGCATTTTGCAACCGATTGGACCGAACATTATCCATCTGTACTTTGATGATGGCAATTCGGGAGGGTCAGTCTGGATGCATTTGATTTGCGGCGAATGCGGTGCATTGCTGTTAGATACTGGATACGGGATTGACAATCTAAAGAGCGTAATAGAGCAGCTACAGACAAGCCGGTATCTGTATTTAATACGCATTGGCATGGCGATCACACGGGCGGAAACAGCCAATTTGAGAATGTCTATATGCACGAATTCGATATTCCCTATTGGAAGGAATCATTAAGCTGCGAAGCAGGTCGAATGCTCCCGACAACATTAGCGTTCAGCCAAGATGCCGTTATTCCTCTCAGCGACAAGTTTGTCAGAGCTGTACACGACGGGATGACCTTTCATCTCGGTGGCAGAATTGAAACCATAGTGCATATGCCCGGCCATAGTGCCGGTAACTGTATGGTTATTGATAGTAAAACCGGAATTCTGTTTTCTGGAGACGCGATCCTATCAACGCCTACGCTTGTGATAGACGGCTTTCCTGCGGTGGACCACGCGGAACTGTTAACTGTTGAGGCATTCCACACGGCACTCGTACAACACATGAAACAACTCAATAAAGTGAAATGCTTTGCCCCAGCCATGGACGACTTATGTTAAGTAATAAGTACGTTTCAGAATGCAGCATTGTACGGAGGAAATCTTAAAAGCCCCTGACAAATGGGAACGGTATAATTATATTCCATCACTGCCTGGTATGATTCGCTGTGTTGATGATGCTATGATTGTGTATACCTAAATAGGGTTCATTAGGTATTGGAGGCATAATAATGGCTCTCTTTTCTGTTGACTTTTACTCCAAGTCATTGTTCCGACCTGTAAATTTCAAACTCTTTGTTCCCAATGATGTTCCCCCCGAGATGAAAATGGGCAATACGTACTATGAACGACCGACAAAGATTCTTGTCTTATTGCACGGCTATAATGGCGGCAATTTGGATTGGGCACTGTATTCAAACGCTTCTGAGATTTCTTCCAAATACAATTTGGCAGTCATTCTGCCTCAGGAGAGAATAGCTTCTATTTGGACTCTGAAGTTACTGGCCACAAGTATGCAACCTTCGTCGGTCAGGAATTAATCGACTATGTGCGTAATACATTCCATCTCTCTTCACGCAAAGAAGATACATTTGTCGGCGGTTTATCTATGGGCGGTTTCGGTGCAATCCATACAGCTCTACAATTTCCGGATACCTTTGAAAAAGCTTTTCGCTCTCCGGAGCATTGATTGTTCATAATGTCGAGAAGATGGCCCCAGGATTCAAGGATATGGTGGCCAATTATGATTATTATAAATCAGTGTTCGGTGATCCGGCATTCGTTCTCGAAAGTGACAACAATCCTGAAATGCAGATAAAAAAGCTCAAAGAAGAAAATCATCGCATTCCCGGATTGTATATGGCAATCGGGACAGAAGATTTCCTGTATAAGGAGAATCAGTTATTCCGGCATTTCCTTGAAGAAGAAAAGATTGACTTCGAATACCACGAAAGCACGGGTGTCCATGATTTTGTGTTCTGGAATGCAAACATTGAACCTGCTGTACGGTGGCTTCTGGGGGAGGGTATCAAATGAAAAAGTATGATGACAACATTCCGCTTCTCAAGAACAGGGTAGAAACGCACGCCTTCATTCGGAACATTTCCAAACATCGTCTGCCCGATGGAACACTGGATGTAGAAGGGAATCTTAAACTCTGGAACGACGGAATGCAGGGCTTTGTCAAAACTCCTCTCTGGGAGAAAACCCCTGGTTGGCGAGAAGATACTCACTTACAAGGTGAGCCGTACCTGGTATTTGTACCAGGTAACTCAGGTTCTCCAACAATTCTGATTGCCCATGGCGGCGGTTTTTCATGGCGTACAGGATGTGAAGGGCCAAATGTAGCGTGGTATTTCCATCAAGCAGGCTACAACACTGCGATCCTGTCTTATCGGCTTCTCCCTTATGACCGTTACGCTTCCATGGCAGATATGCAGCGCGCCATCCGTTTACTGCGTGCCAGAAAAGAAGAATTTGGCATCGGTGAAAAAATCGTAGTAATGGGGTTCTCTGCCGGAGGGATGATTTGCGGAAACTGCGCCACTCATTTTGATAACGGCAGCCAGACAGCTCCGGACTTGGTACAACAAATGTCTTCACGTCCTGATGCATGCGTGATTGGTTATGGTGCAATGTCGGAGGTTTCTTTTCCTCAACCGTTTATGATGGAGCAGCCGGAGCACAGTCTTTTTGGCGATACACCAAAGGATAAATTCTATCTGGCGACAGAGAAAAATGTCCGTCCGGATTCTCCGCCATTCTTCATCTGGCAGACATTGAGCGATGATGGGCGGCACGGTCTCTGCCTTGCAAAAGCACTGCAAGACGCGGGCGTTCCATATGAACTTCACATTTTTGAAGGCGGCGTTCATGGATTAGGACTAGCCGATGGTGAAAACGATTTGAATGCCAATGTTCCCCATATTGCAGAGTGGGGCAAACTTTGTACTGGTTGGCTTGATCTGCATAACCTGGGAGGAAAACATGAAAAACAGTGATGTAATCAATAAGATATTGAAATATCATCCTCAATTTCCGGGAAACTATGCCGGCTGTGATGGTTATAAATTTGGCGATCCTAATGCCGAATGTAACGGCATCGCCACAGCTCTCGTCCCTACCGTAGATGTGATTCGTCGAACGGGTGAGCTTGGTTGCAATTTGCTGGTCGTCCATGAGCCGATCTTCTATTCAACAGAAGACTACCCTGACTGGAGAGCTGGCGGCAAGAACAGCGTCTACGAAGAGAAAAAGGCGCTTTTGGATAAGTATGGCATTACAGTTTGGCGTGACCATGACCATATGCATGCCCATAATCCGGATTCAATATTTACAGGTGTTATCAAGTACCTTGGTTGGGAAAACTATTATATTCCTTCAGAAAAAAGTTCCATAAAAGTCCCTATGGGATACCTTTTTGAACTTCCGGAGACAACCGTTAAAGAACTTGGACAATATCTTGAAGATAAGCTTTCTATGAATGGCTTACGCATCGTTGGAAATTCGGAGGATAAAATCCGCAAAGTTGCATTGTCGGGCATCTTTTTCCGGGCTTTGGCACGCAGAGCGAAACCAGAGAATACGGAACAGATTTGATCAACGCAATGGAGCAAGGTTTGGATGCAATTATTCCCGGAGAGGTCATTGAATGGACAGTTCTCTCTTATGTGCGAGATGCTTTGGCGTTAGGCAGAAAAAAAGCTGTATTCAACATTGGGCACTTCAACATGGAAGAATTGGGAATGAGGTATGCACAAGACTGGATCGGTGATTTAGTTGACCATAAGGTTCCTGTTCACTATCTTCCTACAAAAGACATTTACCGGTATATTGAGAGGAAGCATTTATGAAGCATTTTGCATGGAACGATTTGCGTGATATAGTGACCGTGCAGGGACGCACTTGGGAACACGAAGATAATTTGTATTTCAACTGGAGCAGCTCCGACTTTACGGTCCGCTTCAGAGGCAGTGCATTGCTTGCCGAGTTTTCTGCTCAAAGCAGTGAAGAATATGATGGGATTCCTGGTGACCCAAATACACCGCATCGAACTGTCTGGCCGTGGATTTCTGTTTTCGTGGATGACAATGATCAACCTTGCCGTACTTTCGAACTCACGAACAAATCAACAAAGTATCTTATCTATTCCGGTACAGACGAGCAAGAGCATACTGTCCGTGTCGTAAAACTGACGGAAAATATCAAAACAGGTTTGTCACTACACGGTTTTGATGTGGACGGAGAAATTCTGATGCCCGTAGTTGAGCCCATCAAAAAGCGTATTGAATTTGTTGGAGACTCAATCACCTGCGGATTCGGTCTCGGCACATCTGAGAAAGACCGGTTTTATTACCCTCAGGAAGAAAATGTTTGGATGGCACATGGTCCTACAGCAGCACGCTACCTTGGAATGGATTGGCAAATGATATGTATCTCCGGCATCTGCCTCGCTCCTCGCAAAGAGATTCCTATGCCTGTCGCCATGAATATGCTGTACGAGTACACAGACCGGCCGGCACAGCAAGCCCTAGAACTGGATGCCGATCACTGGAATTTCAAGGAACACCCTGTTGATTATGTGGTCATCAACCTAGGCACCAACGATGCAACGGCAGCTTCTTTTTCAGCCGTGCCCAAGAAAATTGAGGAGCAGTATGAGAAGGATTATGTTCACTTTTTGAAGACTGTCCGCAAATGCAATGGCGACAAAACGAAAATCATCTGTGCTCTGGGCAGCATGGATTACTACTTTTATGATGCAATGAATCGTGCAGTAGATACATACCGTGCAGAGACTGGGGATAACAATGTATACACCTTTAAATACTGCCGTATGAGTCCCATGGATCCTATCGGAGCCTGTGGACATCCGAGTGAACTGACGCAGCAAAAAATGGCAAAGGAGCTTGTCGCGTTCATACAGGTGCTCGAAAAAGAACTGTAATAGAATTAATTGCTCTTGATTTCATGATGGAAAGCAAGTAGGATAGAGACAGAACGAACGGAGGCTGACGCCAATGAAAAAGAGGTCATTTATCCGAAACCTTTCCATCATGCTTTTTATGCAGTTTGTGCTTCTCACGGCACTTTTTGTGGCACTTATAGTCCATATGCGAAATAGCGCTGTAACCGAAATGGAAACTGCTGCGGACAATGTTCTTGCAATTTATAGAGTCAATCTGGAAAATCGTATCGAACGAGCAAACAATATCCTTAAGAACCTTACTCTAAGTGAGGAAACCGCACTGGAAATGATACGTAGTGACAAGGAAAGTGATCGGTACTACGCCAAGAAGTCTATATATACAGCCATGCACGCCGCTCTTCTTCAGGATAACGCAGTTGATTTACTGATCGTTGCAGAAAACAGTTACGGCGGATATATGGAGAGTACAAATGGTGATTCATCAAAATGGGCATTGCCGTACGAGACGAGAAAAGCAGTAGAATCTTTCACTTGGAAGTTATTAGGAAGCGGCACACGAAAAAACAGTTGGACAATTCAAGAAATCGCTGGAGAACCATTTTTATACCGTGCCTATATGCGCAATGGGCATATAGTAGCAGCATACATTTCCGTTCGGAATTTCTTCTCGAGTAATACGGAGCCTGCCATATCGAATTTGTGTCTGGCATTAACAGACAGTAATGGCTATGTTTGGAAAACCATTGGCAGTGAATTGAAAAACATCCCATTGGGTCAAACTATGCAGGCGCTTGGAAGAAACTGGAAAGTAAACCAACTTGAAATTGGAGACAGTTCTCTGTATGTAACAAGTTATCTAAATGAATACGGAATCACATACACGACTCAAACCAGCGTTTTATCAGTTATACTGATTGCCATCGTTGCCTTAGGATGCAGTGCGGCTATTATCTTTTATACTCGGAGACAGATTATTAAACCGATGAAGGACATGACCGAAAAGCTGCACGACATGAATGGTGTAACGGAAGGATTTCAGATTCAAACGAGCTACGGTAGTCAGGAATTTCTAGTGCTTAGAGACACCTTTAACCGTATGATGCGAGAAAATGTAGACCTTAGACTATCTGCTTACAAACACCATATGGAAATGCAGGATTCAGAATTGCGATGCATTCGGCTACAGCTTCGTCCGCATTTTTTCCTCAATGCGATGACAACGATTTCGAGTTTGAGTATGCAGGGTCAAAATGACAGCATCAAAAGGTATGTAGAAGTACTGTCCAAAAATATTCGATATATGTTCAAATCCGGCATGCATACAGTTCCGTTGTCAGAGGAAATGCAAAACGTTCAATACTATTACGAAATGCAGGAACTCCGGTATCCCGGCAGTGTTTTTTATTATGGCGAATATAACAAGGAGGATGAAAACTGGCCCATCCCTCAGATGCTTATTCACACAGTCGTAGAAAACATTTACAAACATGCAGTCTCTGTTGATAATTTGATAACAATCCTCGTACAAGTGAATAAGACTGAGTATAAGGGACAAGAAATGCTCTGTATTTCTATTGAAGACGATGGCGAGGGATACCCCGAGGAGATTCTGAAGCTGTTTCAAGCTGGTGAAAAGCCAAAACCGTCCGAGGATGGGACACATCTTGGATTGTGGAGCCTTTGGGAAATGCTTCGAATCATGTATAATAGAAATGATCTTATGGAACTAAAGAATGCTGAACCTCATGGAACCAGAACCATCTTTTATCTTCCCAAAGAAGCAATCAACGAAACAGGAAAGAAAACCAGCGAAGGAGACGTCGTATGATAAATGCTCTAATTGTCGACGATGACATGGCAACAGTAGAGGTTGTACGCAATGCCGTCAACTGGAAACAACTCGGCGTAGAAAATGTTAGCAAGGCCTACAACATTGAGCAGGCGAAGAGAATCCTACTGAATGAGCCGATCAATCTTGTCATAAGTGATGTAGAAATGCCGATGGGAAGCGGTCTGGATCTGTTGCGCTGGTTTCGTGAACAAAAAATGGACGGTGAATTCCTGCTTCTTACCTGTCATGAAGATTTCAGCTATGCCTCTGAAGCGCTACATAACCGAGCAGCAGAATATCTCTTAAAGCCCTTTGATGTTGATGTTATGGAAGTGGCATTGCGTAGGATCATTATACGAATAAAAGAACAACAGGCGCTGAAGAAAAACGGAGAGCTCGGTGTTTGGGTAAAGGACAACTATGATGAAGTGCAACTATCTTTTTGGAATAGTGTACTGGAAGGAAGATTTGAAGAGAAGCCGCAACAGGCAGCACAGGAAATTGCAAAAAGACAGTTGGCACTTGATCCACAAGCAGATTACACGTTAATCGTTGGGCGATTGACGAATCTCGCTAAAGATGAGGCTCGTTTCGGTCGGGATCTATTGTTGTTTGCAGTCAAAAATGTCTTTTCTGAGTTGTTGTGCGGGCGTCCTGAAAATGACAGTATTTTGTGTAATGACCGACACACAGAAATATTGGTAACAGCAATCTGTTCCGAAGGGCAAGAGAAGCTGCAAGAACGGTGCACTCTTCTGATGAAACAGACAGAAAGTATCATGAACAGCATTCTGACCGTATGTATTTGCAATCCTTGCCGTGTTGAAAATCTTTATAGCATGCATCAAGAAGCAATCCAAGCGCTAGTACATAATGTGGCAGATTACGGGACATGCTTTCACCTCAGCGATGCGCAGGCAGAAACAATCAACGGCAGTTTTACTTTGGATACAAAAAACTGGAAGAAAGTGTATTCAAAAGAGATAAACGCGCGATCCTTCAATATATTAAGGATCACCTCGAAGAAGGCATGAAAACTAAGCAGCTTAGTATTGAATCACTGCAATCTGCAAGGCAAACACTGCTGCAAATCGTTTATGTTGAATTAGCAAAGGCGGATTGTAAGGCACCGGACTTATTTAATAATGAAGTCGCACAAGAGTTATCAGAAAAGTCCGTACAATCAATGATGGATTTTATTCGCTGGGCAAACTACTTGTTGTCAACGGCCTTTTCCAAGTTAGAACTGACTGCAAGGCAGGAAACTATTTCTCAAAAGGTACATCGGTACATCAAAGAACACTATGCCGAAAACATTGACAGAAACAGCATTGCTGAAGAATTTTATGTAAATCCCGAATACCTTGGAAAAATTTATAAAAGAGAAACCGGAAAAAATTTGAAGGATGCCGTTTCGGAGTATCGGATTCAGAAAGCCCAGGAACTCCTCTCGCATCCGAATATCCGAATTGGTGAGATTGCGATGGAAGTTGGATTTGATAGTTTCGCCTATTTTTCGACCCTATTCAAGAAATATACTGGAACAACACCCAACGAATACCGAAAAAATCTCAATGTCGAAACGAAAGAGGATTAAGAAATATGACCATCCATCCATCTAAATGGCAGAATTGTGGAACGGGTAAAGCATGGCTTCAGAATCACGCTTCACATGACGCAATAGAATGTAAAGCGGAGGTTCTTTTCGCAGAGCTTTTGGATAAACTGCGATTATGTTCATTACCTAGAGCTGTAGTAGCAGTGAGTGGCGGCTCCGGTGTCGGAAAATCTACACTGCAAGATTGATTCATAAATATCTGGAAGCGCAGGGAATAGGCTGTGCATTAATTGGCGGAGATGAGTATCCATTCCGTATCCCTGTTTTGAATGACGCAGAGCGTTTAAGAATTCTGCGCCAAGCGGGAATACAAGGGATGCTGCGTGAGGGCGTTTATTCCGATAAGGCATGGCGTGAACTGCATGTATTGCAGACCAAGATGGTAGATGCCGATCCAAAGTATGATGCAACATACCCTTGGCATAAAGCATATCTGGGTTATGGTCGCAAGGCACTCTCCGAATATCTTGGTTCACAAGCCGAACAGGATTATCCTGCAATGCAGAAACTTATCAATGCATTCCGTGAAGGGGAAAACGAAATCTTGCTTCGAAAGCTTGGAGAGGAAGAAGCCGATTTCCATTACGAAGCGGGAGATTTTTCCGACAAGCGTGTTCTACTGATTGAGTGGACACATGCAGGAAACCCTAACCTTAAAGGTGTTGACATCAGCGTGTTCCTTTATAGTACACCGGAGGAAACTTTTGAACGTCGTAAGAAACGGGCACGGAATGCAAATACAGACACGCCCTTGATTGCACTGGTTCTTGAGCTTGAACAGATCATGCTCAATGAAAATGCAAAAAACGCAGACATAATTCAAATGATGAATGGCCAAATTCTGAATGCGGCAGAATATAAAGAAATGATAGGTGATAGGTGATGAATAAAGAAAATTCACTCACTCCCATGCTGAATCTCTATCCGGATAGTATGGGCGGGACATTGAAAGATGTCACTCAATTTCTGGCATCAGACGATTTGAAAGATTCTTTTGGCAGCATATATATCTTGCCCAGTATCTACAACACGGATCTTGACAGGGGCTTCTCAGTAATTGATTACAATATCAATGAACTCTTCGCATCAGAAGAGGATTTGGAAAAAATCAAAGCCCTCGGATTAGATTTGAAACTCGACTTTATTTTAAACCATGCTTCGGTTCTTTCTCCGCAATTCCAGGATTTGCTGGAGAATGGGCAAAAATCAAAGTACAAAGACTTCTTTATCAATTGGAATGAATTCTGGACCGGTTGTGGCAAAATGACCACAGATGGATACATTCAGCCAGAGAAGAAATACCTGGACAAGATGTTCTTCCGAAAACCCGGACTCCCCATTTTGATGGTTCGTATGCCTGATGGGAGCAAAATACCCTATTGGAATACTTTCTATCAGAAGGTCTTTTATGATCCAATTGATGCTCAAGATTTACTCAAGCAGTTTGGTATGCAATACGCATCAGCAGAAGAACTTGCGGATTTGGTCAACAAGCAGTTAAAGGAAAATGTAAATCCAGCGGACATGAATCTCGGCCGCTGGGCTAATATGCACAATGAGATTTGCGATTATTTGGATTCTCGCTGTAAGTATCTCGGTCAGATGGACTTGAACCTAAAATCGCCCCTTGTTTGGGACTTCTATAAAAATACACTTCAAAAACTCGCAGGATACGGCGCTGCTATCATTCGCTTAGATGCTTTCGCATATGCTCCTAAGGCACCCGGCAGCCACAATTTTATGAACGAGCCAGAAACCTGGAATACTTTGGAACATGTCAGAGAGTTAGCAGCGCCATATGGACTGACACTTCTGCCGGAAATCCATGCAAGCTATGAAGAAAGAACCTACGAAAAGGTTGCAAACTATGGTTATCTAACCTATGATTTCTTCCTTCCTGGGTTATTGATTGATGCAATTGAGCAAAAAGACGGTACTACACTTGCAGCTGGGCCAATGAACTGATTGAAAACACATTGTCACTGTCAATATGCTTGGTTGTCACGACGGCATTCGCTGCTTGATTTGCGTGGACTTCTCCCTTGAAGAACG
>ENA-OQCF01000314-OQCF01000314.1-human-gut-metagenome-genome-assembly--contig:-NODE-314-length-18694-cov-3.624387_pt1 | contig 18694 bp, 19 predicted proteins | sample MGYA00242756_ERZ504573 | MGnify/ENA primary metagenome ERZ504573 (study PRJEB26092, sample SAMD00036240) | human gut metagenome | host: Homo sapiens | study: EMG produced TPA metagenomics assembly of... | reverse complement strand
TGAACGGGCTGAAAGCGCGGCTGAAGAGGTAGTGGTGAGGGAAGTCGTGTATGCAGAATGATTCCTGATAGCATCCGAACGGTATCAAAAGCGACATTTTTGATTTTATTCTTGATTTTTGCGTAATATTTGCAATTTTAAAATCAAAATTTGACTTTCTGCCCAGAATAGAGTACACTAGATTCAGAAAATCATCTGGGAGGAATCGCGATGCTGCTTCAATTTTCAGTCACCAACCACCGCTCCATCAAGGACACGGCTATTATCAGCTTGAAAGCATCTACGGATAAAAGTCTATCTGATTGCCTGATTTCGCCGGACGACAAAAAACAGCTCGTGCCTGTCCTTGCGCTGTACGGCGCCAATGCAGCCGGAAAGAGCAATGTCCTCCATGCACTCCTGCTCATGCGCGAGATGGTCTGCGGGCGGTATGCCAAGTTGCTGAAAGGCGAGTCCCTTCCGCAAGAGCCGTTTGCTTTCACCGACCAGCCTATACAGCCGACCAGTTTTGAAGTCATCTATTTTTATGGCGGCATCAAGTATGCCTATGGGTTCTCGTTTGACAAGTCCAAAGTCCTGACCGAATATCTCTATCACTGGCCCAACGGCCGGGAGGCTATGGTTTTTTCCAGAGAAGGCAATGGTTATCAGTTCCGCGAGAATGTTCAGGAACAGCTTACCCTTGCCGGACGCACCGCAGAAAACCGGCTTTACCTGTCCAGCTCCAACGAATGGAACTGTCCCCAGACTGAGAAGGCCTATCTGTGGTTCTTTGAGAAACTGACCGGCTTTATGGGAACCGAAATGCAGCTGGATGCCACCTTGTCTGCCATTCGGCAGGGCGGCTCTGAAAAGAGCCGTATCCTGCATGAAATGCTGTATGCAGACCTCGGTATCAAGGACATCCGCATTACCGGTTCCAAAGACGAACCGATCATCTCTGCCCTGCACACCCTTGATGCCGAAGATGGCACTTCTAAGGGTTTCTGGCTCCCGTTGGGGCAAGAATCCGTTGGAACACAGCGTTTCTTCTCTCGCATCGGTATGTGGCTTGCGGCACTAGAAACAGGCTCTGTTTTGGTAGTAGACGAGATCGAATCCAGTATGCACCCGCTGCTGACAAGGCATCTGATCGAGATGGTGCAGGATGCCGCTATCAATACAAACCATGCACAACTCATCTTCACAACACACGATACCGAACTTCTCGACCTGACATTGCTGCGGCGCGATCAGATTTGGTTTGCAGAGAAGAACGAAAAGACTATGCAGACCGATATTTACGCCCTGACCGAGTTTTCTCCCCGGAAAGGTGAGAACATCTCCAAGGGCTATCTGCAAGGACGGTATGGGGCGATTCCGTTCATTGGAGGTAATGCGGCATGGGCAGAATAAAAGAGATCAGCCGCAAGTCTGCCCACACCAGAAAGCGCAACCCGGTCGTGTATCTTATCTGTGAGGGCAGTGAAACCGAGATCCGCTATTTCAAACGTTTCCGCAGCCGAGGGTGCAATATTGATATTATCCCGATTTCTTCTCAGTATAAGTCTGCCGACAAGCTTGTGCAAAAGGCCAAAGCAACGATGGGCAATAATCCATACTACCCGGAAGATGGTGACTCCATCTGGTGCGTATTTGACCGTGACGATAACTCCAACGAAGTCTTCTGCGTGCCAAACAGTCCGCTCAAAAGGAAGGCTATCATTTGGCCTATTCTAACCCGTCTTTCGAGTTGTGGTTCCTGTTGCACTTTGTAAATCAGCAGACAGAGGTTGAAGATTGCCAAGCATTGATTCGATTACTGAAACAGCCGAACAGAATCCCTGATTATGAAAAAAATAAGGATTACTTTGACGTTTTGAAGCCTTTGCAATCCACTGCAATCCAGCGGGCAAAAGCACGGGCTGAACAAGTCCGGAATCAAGACACAGAGCTGATATCTCGACAAAGCAATCCACTAACAACCGTTTGGGAGCTTGTCGAATACCTGAACTCCAAAGTTTGAGAGGTGTCTTTATGGCTTACCTGAAATTGATGCTGGATGAAAAGGAAATCGCTCATTTGAGCGAAGATGGGCAGTATCTCTGCGCCAATGAGGGGGTGCCACAGTACGACCTGCCCTTGAACCTCTTTATCGGCAGCAGCCGCAAGTCCCACTGGTCGATGTGGTCGTCTGGGCAAAGAAGCGCATCTTTCCCCGAAATTGGATGGACTGCAAAGAAATTCTGGAGATGATGGGTCTGCCCGACTACAACGCATGGGAAATCGTCAAGCACACCAATGCCTGCCTGATGGAGGACCCTTTTTGGCTGCGTTTCAGCGAAGCTGAGACTTTTGAGGATACCACCCGCGGCAGGGCAAGAAGGATCATGGCCGAATATCAGAAGTCAGCTGATACCAACTAGTATCAATACTAGGGTTCAATCCATCGACCCCTCACTTTAAGGCGGCATTGCTGCCGTATATACTGGTTCTTCTCGAATGTCCAGCTTTTTTAGAGCAGAATCCCTTAATCGCTTTGCTTTTCCCTTAAAATGCAGCCAATTTTAAGGGAAAGCATAATTGAGTAAGGTTTGAAGCAGTCCTATTTATATAACTTTTTTGTTGGTTGTTAATATATTGATACTAATTGGTATCAATAAGTATCAGCCAATGGATACAATAAGACCCACAGATTGGAATGAGCCTCCAATCTGTGGGTCTTATTCATTTAAGTTCCGTCATCATCGTTTAGGTCAGGAACTTCTACCCACTTTGAAAGTTCTTCGCAGTAGTCCGCATATTTTCCGCCTTCGGTGGTCCTGATAACGCGCCGCACGTAGTCCTTGCCGCCATCTACGCAGCAGAGACCACAGCTGCACTTCTCCAAATCGTAATGGCTTTTGCTTTCGATGACGTCTCCACAGCGTTTGCAACGGATTTTGTTCGATATAATAATTCGCATTTTCAAAAAGTATTATATTGTATTTAACCGTGTATTCCAAACCATTCCAATTTTCTCAAGTTTCTTACATCTTTTGTCGGGCATTTTCTTTCGCCCCACACCATTGTGTGAATTTCGTTGTTCATTAATCCATTTTCCAAGTTTTACATTATGGTAGACCAAATTACGTGGAACTAATAAGTTTCCGAATTCTTGATAATATAATTGCGCTATACGATAGCGGTCTTCCCAAATCTTTTCTTTAACGTCCCAAACCATTCCTATCGAATCCAATAATTTTATTTGGTTCGGCGTAAGATGTCCATATGCCGTTCGTTTTACGGATGCGCGTTGGTTTTGAATCCACTTGCCCAACCTTGCACCACTTTTGGAAATATAAGCGGCTGGAATCAAAAGGTTCCCATAAACCTGATAGTAACATTTTGCTTCGTTGTACATTTTATCCCACGAAGTTCTTTGTAGAGATTGTGTTTCTTGAATAATATAGAATGCATCCCTTGAAACATCAATGTCAACATTACGAAAAAATTGTTCACGCAGTACTCTTTTTATTAACGCATCCAATGATTTATCTGTATATCTACTTTCAGAAAAATAGCAAATTGCACTTTTAGTTTTCGGCAAAGGATGTTCCCTGATTCTAATCAGTTTGAGTCCATGGTTCGTACAAACATCATCTTTGAAATCATCCCTCTCCATCTTACGATTATGCCAATATGAGCCATCATATTCAATTGCCGTTTTTGAGATGGAATATAAATTGTCCAGCTCTACTCCATATGATTTGTCTCTAGCTTTTGCATCTGAATATATCTTTTTGATATAGTACAAAAAAGCCAACTCTAAAAATGATGTTTGGCTTCCCGCATTGGATTTCCATCGCATATCGATAGCTTCCAATTTTTTGATTTGTTCACTTGTAAGGGAAATATCTGTCCTCGATCCATTATAACTTGGCGTTGATTACTTATCCATGCACCAATATTGAATCCATCCATAACAAAATCAGCCGGAATATCCAAATCATGAAATTCATCATGATATTTTTTGGCAATAGAAAACGCCTTTTCCCATTTCCCAGATGACGGGGTGAAGTTCACTCCAATTTTCAGAAGTTTTGTATAACGATTCTGCGAAAGTTTCCCACTTTTGTAAGCAACACGCTGAGAATGGATCCAATTTCCAATCCTTTTATTTTTATATATGGTGCTTTGAATAATTCGTTCAATTCCATATATTTCAGCATATTCTGTTACGAGCCCAAAATATTCATCCCACGAAGCGAGAATCTTTTTATGATACCAATCTGTTTCAAACCCTATTTCTTCTAAAAGCTTTCTTTCACCTTCAGTAATTCGGATCTTTCTTTTTCCATTCAAAGACTCTCGCACAGATGATGTCCATGAGCCAAGTTTGTATCCATCCATTATAAAACTTCTTGGGACATGTGTATTTCCATATGTATCATAATATTTTTTTAAAATCGAATACATTAAAAGGAAATCTGCATGCCTTTTTTCTTCATTAACCTTGCGTCCATCCCAAACAATGTTTAGCTTCTCTAGTTTTTTTTTTCGTACAGACTTCAATCCATTTTTTCTTTCAATTCCTCGTTGCCGAGAAATCCATTCCCCGATGGGATAACCCTTGTATATATAGTTTGCAGGCACATTAATCGTTCCGATTTTCTTATGCAAATCTTCTGCCACTGCATAATATTCATCCCATCGAATGTATTTCATTTTTGTTCCCACTTTTTATCAACTTGTTATTTTACTTAAAATATCTTCTACACTCATCCCATCGTCCAAAAGTTGCTGAATCGCCTTGTCGATTTCTTCTTTCTGGGCTTTCCTCAACGCTTCAGCATCCTGTCGGGACTTTTTCCGTTCCAATGCTGCAATCTCCTTGTCAAGTGCTTTCAGTGCAGTCTTCTTCTCTTTGAGCTGCACCTTCAGCCCATCAACGTCGGCCTCCAGTGCTGTAATATCTGCTTCCAAGGTGTTTTTCTCTGAGATTTTTTTCTCCAGTTCAGCTGCATAATCAATGATGACCACCGGAGTTTTCGCTTTATTCTTGCTTCCTTTGGGTCTTGGCATAATGACTGCCTCCTTATCAGCTGTCTTTTCTGTGACGCATTTCCAAACTTATTTTGAGAATGCTTTCCAATTCTTCCAATGTTTTATCACGTTTTTTCGGACGCAGTTGGCATTCCCAGACAACTATCACATTCCAGCCTGCATCTTCAAGTTGCTTTTTCTTCCGGGCATCCCGTTCAATATTGGTTTCTATCTTATGATGCCAGAATTCCGCATTGTTTTTGGGCCAGACAAAATATCTGCATCCATCATGCCCATGCCAAAAACATCCATTCACGAATATAACGGTTCTGTACTTCGGTAACACAACATCCGGGCTTCCCGGAAGTTTTTTGTCATTTTTCCGGTAACGGAATCCCTTTGAAAATAAATATTTTCTTACAATCTCTTCCGGCTTTGTGTCCTCGCCATGTATGCAGGACATATTATAGCTCCGGACAGCCTTACTGTGAACATCCATCGTTTTTATCCATTAGTTTATCAATCTGGAGAATCTGCCAGAAAACGCCTTCCAGCAATTTCACCGGAATGCTGTTTCCTGCCATCCGGATTATCTTATCTCTTGAAAATAATTGGTCACCTTTATGAAATGCGACATTATTGTTTTTCAACTTCCAATAATCCGTATCCTTGAATCCCATAAACAGCATACATTCACGGGGAGTCAGATATCTGAACTTTCCTTTTCCTTCAATTCCGCTGTCAAAATACAGATTACCGGAGTTCGGGTTCCTGTCCTGCTTGGTAGTGATCGTTCGGATTGTATCAATTTCCGGATTGATGATATTTCCTTCCAGAACAATCTGCGGATTATCTTCCCAGATTTTCCTTCTGGATACAGTATCGTTGGGAGTGCACTCCACTGCCTCCTCAAACCAGATCGGATTCCGATAGTCATTCCGAAGCAGATCACGGATTTTTATTGCTTTATAGTGCCCGGATGCATGGAAATCGTTCACGACATCCTCCGGACTGCTTTTTCTTGCAAAATAATCTTCCGTCAGCGATTTTTTGTTTTCATCGTCTCCGACATATACACTGATCATCAGAAGGCGGGGGCGGTTCTGGGGGAGACCAAAAGACGAGGCATTCAGCTGATAGTATTTGCTGACGTACCCCAACTTGCTCAGATCACCGATCCATGTTTCAAAATTTTTCTTGTGGCGCTGGGAGAGAAGTGTCGGGACATTCTCCATCAACAGAAACCGGGGCAGCGTTTTTCCGGCGTCCTTCATCTCTGTAAGTACTCTTCCTACCTGCCATAGCAAGCTGGATCGGCTGCCCGAATCCTTGTCTATCCCTTTGTTATAGCCATGAAATGCACCGACGTTGGAAAGATCCTGACAGGGGAAAGAATAGGTGAGAATATCTATTCCGTCCGACATTTCCTTTCCTTCCAAAGCACTTATATCGACAAAGTTATGATTTCGCCTGATGCTGGTATAGATGTATCGCAGGGATTCCACTGAATATGTACGCAGAGCTTCATATTCCAGTGGTGCCTTTCCTGAATTGCTGAATGTATAGTGGCTCATTTTTTCAAGGAGTTCATCCTTGGACATCCGCGCAATATCTGCCGGAATGTCTGTTCCCCCATGAATCATATCATAGGCTACGATTGCATGGACATCCCACTCGCTTGTTCCGACTGTATTTATCTTTACGCCAAGATTTTTCAGGGCAGCTGCCTGACTTCCGATGCCACTGAACAATTCAACAATATTATATGTTTTCTCCATTTGTGACTGATATTCCTTCCGACTCCAGTTTTTCCTTGATAGAAAGCACCGACCTGATCATGTTCATTGTCTTGTACGGCACCTTCCCTGAAGCGGAGACAGGAATATTTCCCGTCGATGAAAGCTGCACGACTTGCTTTAACAACGTCTGTTCCTGATAGGACAGCATCGAACGCCTGATACCAGCATCCATCAATTTGCTCCAATATCCAGGACCCAACGCAACCACACCCATCACAACCTTGAGGTCATTGGATTCCTTGGCTTCTTTTTTCGCAGAAGTTTCTTCCTCCTTGATAAGCGATACAGGAACCAGCTCGTCCATAAAGGCTGCTGAAGGGGTATAGGTTTTATCGGCCTTATAATCTTCCCATGTGGATTCTTTTTTACAGTATTCCGTGACAATCATACCATGGCTGTCACAAATGAAGTCATTGGTCTGCTTGGTCACAATTTCAATTTCGTGCATGAATGCAGGCGACAATGCCTGTTTCTGCCAGATTGCATTCCAGTTCAGCGAATATCCATCCGGAATCTTGCTGAGGATCTTTGCAATCGTATAGGGTACAATATTGAGCTTATAGCCACCCACTTTGTACCAGAAGCCCGTCGGACGTTTTTCACTGTCCTTATGACTTTCAAGGTAGTTATCAACCGTCCGGAAAATAATCGCTGCGCAGATTCCTTTTTTGAAGTAGAATTCATTGAAGGAATCATTGTTCCCACGGTATTCCTTGCTGATGTCATTTCCGAATTCCTTCATGACCCAGTTCTTGCCTTTGGAAACGATGTGTGGCTTGCATGCAACCGTTGTCAGGTACATACCCAGCTGCTCTTTTGTGATGACCTGATCTTTCGGGAATTTTTTCAGGAAACGCTTCAGTTCATCGCCACGAAGTTTCACCTGTTCCTGTTGGTATTTCTTGCGGGAACGCTCGTAATACCAGCCTGTCGGAATCGCATATCTCGCCGGGGGCGCAAGGCACTTCTTCGACATCTTTTCCATCCAGATATGGAACGGGTCATTGGAAAACAGATCCGCCGCCGTGACCTTATTCTGGCTGTTGGCATAGCGGGCAATATCCTGAACCATCTTGTCATAGAAACGGATGCCATCCTCGTTTTCCGTTTCCCGATCCTCGATCACAGTCAGCTTCATCGGAACGTAAATTCCCTCAAGCCCGACATTGGTCTTTTTCAGAACCGCATCCGCCAGTGTTGCAGTCGTCTGTCCGCCATTGATGATCTGGAAATCTTCAATCTTGGTAATCAGATTCTGTCCATTGATATTCTCAACTTCCACGCCCTTTGCGGTTGTTGCAATTCCATTGTTATAGGTAAAGAACTTTGTTGCATCGTTGTTTATTGTTCTTTTTATACCGTTGTTGACGCTCTTGCTTCCACTGGTTCCCAGAAAGGCGCGGACATTTCCTTCCAGTACCTTACTTCCGTAGGCAATGTATATCTCGGCCAGAAGTTTTCCAGGAATGATTGCAATATAGGCTTCATACCCAAGGTTCTCACCAATGTCACCCTTTATGCACGGAATACCGTGGACTCCGACTTCAGAAAAATCCTTCTGAATATCAATGACAACCGGCTCATTGCTGTTTGTCATTTCCATTTCATAGAAACGTTCCGGATACCACAGGTTGATTTCCAGTGGTTTCCCGTTGAAGTCAGCTTTCTTGATCTTTTTGGTTGTGCGGGTTTTCTTTGCGGCTCCCTTTTTCTTCCGGATCGTTGTTTCCAGAAGATTGGCATCCAGCAAGGCTGTGTCCAGCTCCTTATTGGTAAGGACATAGAACTTGATTTTCAGAATCAGCTGCGGGTCGTCGATATTGCAGGTCATCCGCTTGCGGAACATCCTTGCAACCCGGAGGATGTCATCCGAGTCATCGAAGTAGTCCTCCATCCGACCATTGCAGACCTCATCCAGAAAATAATACAATCTCCAATACAATTCGTCAACCCTGCTTCTGGTGAGGTTGGCGGCATTTTCTGAATCCTGAAAGTCACTGATGAACAGGATCAGACTGTGATCTGTCTCATCAAAACAGTACCCATCTGCACGCATCAGGCGATTTCCGCGCCCTCTCTTATCGCCCATACCAAAGCGGACCGGATCGTCAACCTCATCATAGTCAACCAGAAGGCTCAATGTCCTGTTCAGGAATTCATCCTCCGTATCCGTCCCGTTGATAGCCGAATCGTTGCGTAGGGATTCCAGAAATTCCTTTTTATACTCCTGATAGTCCATTATACGGCCTCTTGATCTTTCAGTTTGTACTGCTCAATTTTCTGAAGCAGAATTTCATACGATGCCTTGCAAATTGCCTCCGGCAGCAACTCATGCGTCAATCTCGGAAAACCGGTTGTCACACGATACCGGTTGCAGCTTCTTATCTCATAGATGAAGTCATCGTAGTAGTCATTGTATACATATCCCTGAAGGGCAACCTTTGCCATAAAATCATTTCGGTCTTCATCTGATGCAAAAAGGCTTCTTGTCTCCAGAATCAGCTTGTTGAGATTCACACCATTGTAAGCGGCACTCATCTTTTCCAGAAAGAAAACCACAAGTTCTCCGTCCGTACTGCTTTCAAGCTGCTCGATGGAGGATATCTTCACTGCCGGTATCCCACGGTGAATGGTTTTTACCTCATACCACGAATCTCCATAGGAAAAGTCCTTATGTGTGAGTTCCTGCCCACTCCAGCTCTTCAGCGCATTCTCCAGCCCGATCTGCTCTGCCAGTTTCCCACGCAGAAACAGGATTTCTCCGATCAGCCCCATGATTTCGGGTTCTGTAAGGAATACATGTTTGGAACCCACAAATAATTTCTTCCACTGGAAGAAACGGTTGACAATGGTCTGATATCCTTGCCCCTTGTCGCTGATGCCACGCGATTGCTCTATCAGGTCATCGCAAAATTTGAAGAACAATCCTTTTATCTCTTCATCGCACAAGGAAAAACGGATTGTATTGTATTTTTCATTCTTGTACTGATTCACATCAATAGCCGATGTGCCCGTCACTTTTCGGGCTGTGAACCTTGCCCGGAGTTCGATGGCTTTTCGCCCTTTTTCGTCCAGACCAATGTACAATTCCAACGGATGCTGATTGTCCACTCTCGAAAAAATATCCGGGTCTCAGAAAAGCGCAAAACGTTCCTCCATGGTGCCTGTCATTATTCTTCCCTTCCTTCTGCGAGGATATCTTCCATTTCCTCCCGATCAAACCAGTTATAGACACGGTTGACCTTATAACGGGTGGATGTAAGCCCTGCTTCCTCATCATTGCGTGGCAGACCCAATGCCAGACCTACTGCCGGCGTATTTCCCATTGCAGCTTTGAATTCTGCTTCCTGTTTTTTCTGATTTTCCTCCGCTGCACCAATATCAATCAGATAAATCAGCAGAAGTGGTTTTCTGTCCTCAACAAAGCGGAACCATGTCTCCGATGGATATACCCTTGTCTTATCAAATGGTACTCCTTTTTCCTTTTCATAGAATTTACGGAAAGAAGCCTTGGCATTTTCAATGATTTCTTCTGCAGTTTTCCCATTGAAATCAACAATTCCCGTCAAACCATCTCCAGGGCCTCCCAATTTACCTTTTCTTCCGATACTCAATCTATCGAGTTCACTGTCGATAATACAGGTTTTTCGTTCGACACAGGTGATTTTCTGACCGCAGACATCTGCCACTTTATCCGGACTTTCTCCGTCCATAAAAGCAACATCAAAGACGTCTATGGATGCGTCTGTGCATCCGCTCAGGAATTCCGAGATCTGCTTTGTGTTGAAATACGAGCTGTACTTCGATATGGAGAGTCTGTCAATGAGTTCTACTATCAATTCCTTCGGAACATCTGACAACACATACCGGCCTTTTCTTCCGGAACCTGTTGCCCTGCGTTCAAAGCTATATCCTCTGGAGAGACACTCGCTTACAAGATCTGTCACCGCCCGGAAGTTATTTTTCTGGCTTCCACATCAAACCGGAGATATGGTGTTTCAACAATACTTCCAAAGTAGCTGCTCACATCAAACTCATCCGTGGCATTGCGCATTTTGTTATAGGCCGTGATATTGAGGTCTGTCGAGTTGTTCCGTACACGGATACCAAAATCACGCGGTTTTTGCCCCAGATCCCGCATCAACACCATATCTTCCTTTAGTTTTTCAGTCGCATCCGCGATTTCCGCATACCACTCCGCAGATGCCTTATGCGTCCAGATGCGGAAAAGATCTTCATATCCGCGCCGGTATCCGAACCAGCGTCCCATCTGCATCAAAACATCGTAGGTACAAGTATTCCGATAAAAATAGCTGATAATGAGTCCTTCCAGCGTCAGACCACGAGACAGTGCCAGACCGCCGATTGCAATCACACGCAAGGATTCATTTTTCGGATACTCAAGCTTTTCAGAAGATCTGGAGCTGTTCACAACCTTGATCTGGATTTTCTCCATCGCATCGAAAAGCGCTGCTGCAACTTCATCCCATGTAAATCCGCATTTTTCATACTGCGTCTGCCAGACCTTGTAAATCCGGTTCAGCACCGGGTCTTTCATGGACAGTTCAAAATCGCTGCAAAGATTATACTTCAGCGACCGGTATGCTTCTGCATGAATCCTCTCGACAACTTCCTTGATATACTTCTGGACCTTGACAAACCGGGAGATGTTGATCAGCATAGATCTATGCTCTCTTTGATCACCCCGCAGATCACGGATTGCATTCGCCAGATAAAAGGCATAGATGGCATCTGTCATGCTTTCCGGGAGTTTGCCTTTCCAGTCCTTTTTGTGCTTGAAATAGAAAGAGTAGCCGTCTTCTTCTTCCCGGCCTGCATCCGTTATATAAACCAATTGCGAATGGAATTCTGCGTCCTTCGGAAAAATTCTTGTTGGTCCGATGTAGTTGCTGGGTGTCGGAAGCGCCACAATGAAATCTTCCGGGAAAAGGTCATGTGTTTCCATTTTCTCCGTTGTTTCCGGATCGATGAAAACATTGGCAAACGGAGTAGCTGTAAACCCAACATAATTGGACTTTGTGAACACATCGGCCAGTTTCCGGATCAGCTTGTTGATCTTGGTCGGATCTTCTTTGTCGGAACTTGTATTGATGGAAGCATTGTCCGCCTCATCATCAATCATCAGCATCGGCATATCAATCTTGTGTGTCCGTGGATCAGCATTCAGGTCAATCAGCCATTTCGTCAGCTTGGTGAGCGTTGTGGTGTTCTTCTTGATGACAAAGACAACTGCATCCTTATCTGCGCCAAGCGACACCGCTATTTTATCCGAGTTCCCACGGAAATCACTTGCGCGGGAGGTCAATGCCATTGCATGTATCGGCTTGTTGTCGAGACCCACGCCAACGCGTTTTCCTCCGGTGGTATTGGCCGACATATCAATGCCAATAAATCCTTCTTCCACACGCTCCTGAGTCTGTTTCCGCAAGGATTCAATTGTGCCGGTCAGCAGAATGAATACTTTGTAACCTGCATCTGCTGCTTTACAGATGAAGCCGATATAGGTCGAGGTCTTGCCAGACTGCACGTCACCGATAATCAGGCCACGTTTCAGTACCGGCTTTCCGTAGTCAGCCTTCGGGTCCAGAATATAATTCATCAGTTTCTGATCCAGCGTATCATTACCGAGCGTGCTGACCACATTCGGGCTGAAATGCTTTTCATCAATCAGATAATTCTTGTACCGTGTCCAGAAGTTCTGCTGTATTTCCGCTTTCCTGTCGTCATACCAGTTGGTCTGTTCGTAATCTGCCAGAATACTTTCACCAGGATGTGCCTGTATCTGGTATTTATAAGCGACGTCCCGTTTGACTGCTGCAATCTCATCATGCTGTAAGGCACACCACTGATAAACAGCGATTTCTGGATGAGATCTTCCACAACACTTTCATCCAGCGCATTATCCACACGTTTCATCTGTATCAGCTTATCAACCATGCTTGTCAGCATAGCGACCTTCTCAATATCGAGTCCCATTTCATGCCTCCTTGAGTTTCTCCTCCAGCTCCGGATATTTGCAGAACGGTTCGGACTGGAGCAAGCGTCCGATCACGGCATTGCGATCAGCTGCGCCCATATCCATGGACATCTTTATCAGAATTCTGGCCTTGCTCTCAATTTCAGCAACCCGTTCATCATCCACAGTATCATCAACGCGGTTCTGCGACTTGTCAATATAAATCTGCTGATAGGGAACCGAATTCTCGATTTCGTCCAGCACCATATCCAGTCGGTTCCATGTTTCATCATCCACTTTTTCTTTCAGAAGGTCAAAAATCCGGGAATTCCGGTTGATCCTGTATACGAACTGGTTATCCCGTTCTTTTATGCGGTCCCAGATGTAGTCAACCTTTTCATCCACTTTCTCAACCCGTCCGCGATAGGTCTGTGCCTTCACTGCAAGATCCATTGCTTCGTCAACAGCTTTCGTCAGGCGGTTGCGGATAATCGCCGGAATTGTGGCATGCTGCTTCTTGATATCAATTCCCCAGATGTCATCCAGTGAATTCGGAATATCAACCTTGATCCGGGCATACTTTGTCAGCTCATCCCGATGTCTGCCAAACCATGTTCCCCAGATTATCAACCGTTTGTTCCGATAAATATAAAATCCCTGCTTTGCCCGATAATTTTCAATCCCTCCGGACAATCTCTTGTCTTCTGCACTCAGGTCTTTCTGGAAGGGCAGAACAAATGGCTGAACGCTTACAATCTGTTCCTTTCCTTCAGAATCCTTGATTGGAATTTCAATTTTTCTGCGGACATTCGTTTTTCTGTGATTTTCAAGGAAAGGGTCCAGTCCAGTCAGCTTATAATTGTTCACCATGATCGTCAGTGGATTCCGGCCCTCACCATTCAGATACCGGTGGAAAATCAAGGACAGATACTCTGCTGTTGCGTTCTGGTGTTTTCCGAGTTCTGCGTAAACATTTCCACTCGACTTCTCAATAAGATCAAAATTCTCCCAAAGAACAATCGTTCCGCTTTCTTTGTCGCTCAGGAAGTCAACGTATCGGATTTCCGCAATCTGCTCCTTTGAGCAGTCAACCATATACCAATCTTTCTTTTCCTCAATGATGTCCAGATCCCATATATAGGCCGAAAGTTTACCGTCCTTTTTGCTCGCAACAGTCAACCGGCGGCACTGAGACAGAGAAGCTGCTTTCATTCCGAGCCCGAATCTTCCAAGATCATCCTCAGAACGATTGGCGGATTTCAGCTGGCTTCCATATTTCATAGCATCCAGCAGTTCTTTCTTATTCATTCCGATACCATCATCGCAGACAGCAACGCAGCAGTCGGATGGGTCTATCGGAAATCGCAGCACAATGTTCCGGGCCTGTGCACTGACACTGTTGTCCACAATATCCGCAATCGCTGCCTCAAAGGAATATCCCATCGCACGCATGGAATTCATCAGGACATCCGCAGTCGGTTTGTTCGCTTTCAGTTTTGCCATGATTCCTCATCTTCTTTCTGCTAAGGACAAGTAGTGCTTCGACAACTTATGATTTATTATATCAAAGTATACTCTCTGCCGCGTTCGCAGGCAATGCGTTTTGACTCAAAACACCAATCTCATTGTCTTTCCTGTATCTTTTCACAAAAAATCCAGTTTGCATTTGTTGATTGCTCTAGCATCTGCAAGCAGTGCCTCTGTATATACAAAGGCTCAAACACGCATGGCATTGCAAATTTGCCGTGCGTGTTCTGCTTGTTGGGATGCAATCCCAATCCCTGTGAACATCACGTCCCGTGATAGCCGCGCACTCCTGCGGAGTGCTGAAAGAGCGTTTTGCAGAAACGCGAAGCCTGCATCGGCACGATGCAGAACAACAGGTTTGGGCTGTGCCTAACAAGCTCTTGCAAGGCAAGGGGCTTTGTATATACAAAGACATTGCTTGCAAGAGAGCTTCGGCGTACCAGAATGGTACCACGAAGCACTGCTTGCAGAAGCTATTGCATCCATCTGAATTGTCAATTCCGCTCGCAGCTGTTATACTGGACTCATCAAAAATTTTTCAGGAGGCAGTTGCCGTGACCGCAAAGCAAGTTCAAATCGGAGATAGACCCTGCCGTATTTACGGCGCAGATTGCGCCGAATATCTTCTGCTTCAGATGACGGATGAACACGAATTGCAGCGCATGGACAACGAAGTTGCAGCCATTGCACAGGGCGCAGCACATCCGTTTCTGTTTGCTGCGGTTCCGGTGGAAAGTTGGAACGATGAACTTTCCCCGTGGGAAGCTCCTGCGGTATGGGGCAAAGAGAGTTTCGGCGGCGATGCAGCGGACACGCTGCACTTTCTGACAGAGCAGGTGATCCCCACGCTAAAGCAGCGGTTTGCACTGCCGGAAAACGTCAGAATCATTCTGGGTGGCTACTCACTGGCCGGACTGTTTGCTTTGTGGGCATCCACCCAGACTGATCTGTTCTACGGTGTCGCCGCCGCCTCGCCCTCGGTGTGGTTTCCGGACTGGATGGAGTTTGAACAGCAGCGCCCGATACAGACGCAGCACATTTATCTGAGCCTTGGCGACAAGGAAGAGCGCACGAAAAACATCGTCATGGCTGTGGTAGGGGATAATATCCGCACTCTGCACAGTCAGCTTATAGCGCGCGGTGCAGACTGCACCCTTGAATGGAACAGCGGCGGGCATTTCAAAGACGCCGACCTGCGCACGGCGAAAGCCTTTCAGTGGGCGATGGAGGAACACACATGACCATTTTGATTGATGCCGATGGTTGCCCTGTGGTGGATTTGACGTTGCAGATTGCAAAGCAGTTCGGCGTTCCTGTCATCATCTTGTGCGATACCTCTCACCAAATCGAGCGTGAAGGTGTGCAGACGCTAGTGTTCGATAAAGGTTCTGACAGCGTGGACTTTGCCCTCGTCAACCGGGTAAAACCGGGAGATGTGGTTGTGACGCAGGACTACGGACTGGCGAGTATGTGTCTTGCCAAGTGCGCACAAGTGCTAAACCAGAATGGTCTGGAGTACACCGCCGACAATATGGACGCTCTCATGCTGCGGCGGTATGAAAACAAAAAGCTCCTCCGTGCCGGGAAACACCCAAAGGGATGTGCAAAGCGAACGAAGGAACAAGACGTTATATTTAAGCAAGCTCTACATCACATTTTATGTCCTTAAAAAATCAAGTCCCCCGCTCACTAAAACTAAGCAGAGGACTTAATGATAAGTTTATATGTTACGTATATAATAAAATGACTGTGGAGGGGTTCTGAAATTAAAATCCTGCAATTTTTTAGGAGTGCTATAATGAATTACGTGCTCTAACTTATAAGCAACCGCTTTTTCGCGCCCTTTAAAGTATCGAAAATACTCCTTTTCGGGTATTCCCGCATTTTCTGATACGAGATTCCACAAAACACGTGGTGATTCTTGAAGAACATCGTTTACAGTGCATTCGCCTGTTATCGCACAAACTGGAGAAGTCTCATAGATATATATTTTTTCGATTGGTTGCTTGCAGCAAACCTTTCGAAATTCATACCATTTTGATCCTTCAAATATTTTCTGAGCATACTGAGGTTTAATTGAAAACACTGCATTCATTGGTCATGCACATCTTTTAAAGACAATCGTCTCATTCAACGGGCCGTTGAACGCATATTCGACAATTCCCTGCTTATAGTAGTCTATGTATTCTTTATAAAGAACGAAGCCATTCTTCTCTAGCAAAGATTTAAATTCATCAATATGATACGACGACACCGTAATAATTGGCCTTGCACATTGAAGTTCTTTAAACGCAACTTTTAATAGTGCCGTTGCAATGCCTTGATTGCGGTAGTCTTCGGCCACTCTTAATGTACATATCTTTTTTTCGTCAGTATTCTTTAGAATGAGAACAGCAGCAATCGTTTCATTGTCCATGACGGCATAAATCAATCGTTCTTCACTTGCTAAGCCCGGAACAATTTTTTCATAGTACCATTCTCTAAAATTGCTATATTCACCACACAGGCCGCTCAAGAACTCATATACAGCTGTGGTGGCTTGTTCTTCAACTGCTCCTATACGAACCCATTTCATAAGATCTCCTCCATTGTTAGTTGATTATTTTACCACTCAACGAACAAAATGTCAATGCTCCTTCTTCAGTTTTGCAATAAGATTTTTCCAATTCAGTGATAATAGCACAATACAGAACAAAATGATCAAAACCATAAGTGCTTCTAATTGTACATACATAGATGGTCCATTTAGGGCCTCTTGTGGTAATATAGTTAGCAAGATATTAAAAGTGAGGTTACTTATTACATTTAAAAGAATTAGCAAAAGAGCATATGGGATAATGGTTATTGGACCACATTTTCCGGCTTTAAGTCTTGTAAAAAATTCCCAAGATCCAATGTCTCCTTTTTCATTCACGCTCATAGCATCCTTTTGGAGTTTTTTACTACTATGATATGCAATAATGTCTTCAGTTTTTCTTTTCTCTTTATCGCTAAGATTTACATACTTGTCCCAAATGTCCTTTTCTAGGACTCTTGATGAGCCAAAATTTGCATCAACATCAACGTCAACTTTTGTCATCAACAAAAAATGCAGACCATTTATTGGAGCAAGAGACCAGCCATCCTGAGCCGTCATTTCCTGCACTAGAGATCGCTCCATACTACGAGTATTATTAAATCGTATATCGACCATGTATGTAGAATTAACTAATGTTTCGAAATACCGATTTGGTGCTTTATATTCCCTAACGCACTCTTTCAATAATGGCGTTCGAATTCTGAATCTCAAATAATATTGGTCACATGACACATCATTCGTAGTTCCTTTTATAAAGTGCGGGTCAAATTCTAAATATGTGCCCTTATTTTTCTTATACGGAATAAGTTTAACGTCATTAGGACTCAAAAAATCCAATTTATATAGAATAAATTCTGTCTTTTTTGCATCGCCCTCCTTCATAACCTCTACTTTTTTTAGAATTAGACGTGACATCAGCAGACCTATATGGTTCATTGAACACTGCACCTAGTAAGTTTGCGTCTTTTGATAAGCACTCGCATAAATCCTCAAGGTCTTCCTTTTCGACCTGAAAAGGGAGATACAATCTTATTTTTTTAGCATCTGACAAGTGAGATAGCATTAACCCTATATCTAAAACAGGCGTTTCATCATCCCATCCGCACTGGTCCAAAGATTGATGTTTACTTTTACGGAAAAATGCTCTTTATTCGCGTTATTTTCGTCATTCTTGTCATTTGAAGGAACATATGCCAAAGCAAAACTGTCCAAATCCGTCACCCACCATTAAATTATCCAATCCACGGAGTTTTTTCTACATTTTCATTATAGCATCTGTTGAGTCTATTAGCAACAATGAGAATAATTAGGGCGGTCCATTTTCTCTGTAAACGATTTTTCAACGATACTACAAAGCTCCTCCGTGCCGGAAAGCATCCCAAGGGGAGCCCAAAGCGGACGAAGGAGCAGGATGAAGCATTTGTCGCCACACTGACAGATATTTTAGCGAGCATCTGATTTTCTGAATCAAAAATTTGATATTGCAACCGCCACTCACTCTTTCCCGGAGTGAGCGGCGGTTGTTTCTTGTTCAGCGCATCTTGCTTTGTTAACTTTCTGTTAATTTTTAAAATGAAGGTTGTCAATCGTCCTTTCTCGATGCCTACCAAGTGAGGGAGTTCTCTCAACTTTCAATGAAGGCAAAAAAATCAGCGTCAACACCCCCCCATTTTAGGCCACTTTTTCTGTTAATAGTAGAAGTGCCTCTTTGAAAGCCACTCATTCGTGACCTTTTTGTTAATTCTCAAAAAGATGGTTGTCTTTTTGGCCTTTTTCGCCGGCTACCAAGTTGAGAGGCAGTTTCAAATT
>ENA-OQCF01000313-OQCF01000313.1-human-gut-metagenome-genome-assembly--contig:-NODE-313-length-18705-cov-2.422220_pt1 | contig 18705 bp, 25 predicted proteins | sample MGYA00242756_ERZ504573 | MGnify/ENA primary metagenome ERZ504573 (study PRJEB26092, sample SAMD00036240) | human gut metagenome | host: Homo sapiens | study: EMG produced TPA metagenomics assembly of... | reverse complement strand
AAAACTTTGTAGGATTTACACTTGGGTGTTTGTTTGCATTCTTATCTTCGGGTATCACCCCGTTGATGGCGCAGGACGCGGCAGTGAACGAGCTCGTCATCACCGAGTACGGTCAAGAACAAGGACAGCAGGAAGAAACTCGAAAACGTGAACGTCTCTGTTGTCGGCAACAATATCGGAACGGTGACCAATGCCGACGGCACATTCTCCTTGAAAGTAGCGGAAGCGGAAGCTTTCCGTGGACTGGAAGTCTCCCATATCGGCTATCTCACTACACACCTCTCTCTGGAAGAACTTGAAAAAAAGGGCGGGCTGACCATCTGGATGATACCGGCTCCCAATCTTTTGAGCGAGATTGTGGTCTATGGCAATAATCCCCGCGTCATAGTGGAAGAGGCCATCAAGAAAATTCCAGTAAACTATTCTGGCAATGACAACATGCTGACCGCCTTCTATCGGGAAACCGTGCAGAAGCGCCGCCGCTATATCAGCGTGTCCGAGGCAGTGATGGATGTCTATAAGACGGATTATAACTCCCGCGATGTAGACCGCGACAAGGTGCAGCTGCTGAAAGGCCGCCGCCTGCTGAGCCAAAAGCAGAGTGACACGCTGGCTGTGAAAGTGGTGGGAGGCCCCAATTTGTCCCTTTATCTGGACATTGTGAAGAATGGCGATGCGCTGTTGAGCACGGACAATCTGGACTATTATGAATTCCGTATGGAGGACCCCGTCAATCTGGATAACCGCATGCAGTATGTAGTCAGCTTCCGTCCGCGGGTCAGCCTGATGTATGCCTTGTTCATCGGGAAACTGTATATAGACTACGAACGGCTCTCCTTTACACGTGCCGAGTTTGGCCTGGACATGGCAAACCGGGTGAAGGCAGTGGAGGCCATTCTGCATAAGAAGCCCGTCGGCTTGCGGTTCCGCCCGCAGGAAGTCGCCTATCTGGTGACTTACAAGCAGCAGGGGACCAAGACTTACCTGAACTATATACGGAATGTCATCCGCTTTAAATGCGACTGGAAAAAAAGACTGTTCTCCTCCAGCTACACCGCTTTCTCCGAAATGGTGGTGACCGACAGGACGGAAAGCCCTCTCTCCGGCATCTCCAACAAGAACACCTTCAAACGGAAGCAGGTATTCTACGACCTGGTGGATGAGTATTGGAACGAAGACTTCTGGAGGAACTACAATATCATAGAACCTACGGAATCCCTGGAGAATGCAGTCAATAAATTGCGGAAACAATCCAATTGATTATCTGATAGTTTTCCTTATATTTGGAGCAACCGAGAAAAAACACCGTGTATGCTGGACGAACTGATGATACTGGCCAGAATAAAGGAGGGCGATATAAAGGCGTTCGAAGGAATCTTCCGCCGGTATTATTCCCCTCTTTGCTGGTATGCTGCGGGCATCACGGGTGATACGGCGTCTGCCGAGGAAATTGTGGAGGAGCTGTTCTACGTGCTGTGGAAGAACCGGGAGCGGTTACAAGTATTCCAGTCCGTGAAAAGCTATCTCTACCGTTCTGTGAGAAATGAAGCCGTGCAGTTTTGTGAGCATCAGGAGGTCAAGGAGCGCTATCGGGCATCTGTCCGTACGGAGTCCGGGCCGGGCTATTCGTCCGACCCCCACGCGCATTTGGAGTACGAGGAACTCCAGACCCTCATCCGGCATACGCTCGACAAGCAGCCCCGGCGCCGGCAGCAGATTTTTAGGATGCACCGCATGGAGGGGAAGAAATATGCAGAGATTGCCTTGTCGCTTTCGTTGTCCGTCAAGACGGTGGAAGCGGAAATGACCAAGGTACTCCGAACCTTACGAAACGAAATTGATAATTATATCCGGACACAATGATGGAAGTAGATAAAAAGAAGACAAGGACCGACGAGGCATGGGTACGGCTTTATGCCCGCTTCGAAACGGACTGCCTGCTGCCGGCAGATGCGGAACACGCTCCGGCAACGCACCGCAGGCTTTACCTCAAGTGGGGGAGCGTTGCGGCAGCCGTGATTGCCGGAATCGTATGTTTTGCCGCATGGTGGGCCGTACCGGAACAAGGTGGGGACAGTCGTAGCTTGCTGACGGAGGAAAACCGGGAGAAGCCCACACTGGTCAAGACCCTTGAAGACGGTTCGGTGGTATATCTGGCGCAGGAAAGCACGCTGAAGTATCCCGAACATTTTGCGGAAGACAAGCGGGAAGATGAACCTGGCAGGGTGGAAGGCCTTCTTCGATGTGGCAAAGAAACCCGAGCAGGCTTTTACGATTGAGACGGCGAGGTGCGTGTGGAGGTACTGGGCACGGCTTTCAATGTCAGGAGCAATGAAGGGCTCCCCTTCAGCTTGTCCGTGAAGCGCGGGAAGGTGAAGGTGCTGCTGAAACAAGAGGAACAGACGGTCTTTGTAGAGGCGGGAGAAACGGTTATCTTGCAGGGGGGCAGTCTGCTCGTCAGCGAGACGGAGAATCCGGAGCTCTTTGACCGCTACACCAGCAACATCCGTTTCAAGGACGAGTGCCTGGAGGATGTGCTGCGTGCCATCAATAAGGAGTCTGCCGGCTGGCAGATAGAAGCCGCGTCACCAACCCTGGGCAAACGGCGGCTGACGGTCGAATTTTCGAATAACTCCCCGGAGTCTGTGGCCGAGCTGATATGCTGGACGTTCGACTTGAAGTGTACACGTCAGGGCAATAGACTGATATTGTCGGAACAATGAATTCAATGAAATGCTTCATTCTCCATTTGCCACTCTTCATTTTCTTCCTGGCAGGCAGTGCAAGAGCGGACGGAGGCGATGTGCTGGACCGCATCGTCCGGCTGCCTGGAATGAAGGGAACGGTTTATGCGCTGTTGGGGAAAGTCTCGGAGCAGTCCGGCTATCTGTTTATCTATGATAGTAAGGTCATCCATAACGACTCAGTGGTGAGGGTCAGGAAGCAGGAGTGTTCCGTGAGGCAGGCCATTCATAGGATAACCGGCAGCCGGAACCTCGAATTGAAGGTATTAGGCAACCATATATTGATAACACGGGCGGCAGAAAGGAAGAGTATGGAAGAAACGGTACCCCTGCCGCCCCGACCGGCATATTCCACCATTGCCGGAATCCTGCTGGACAAGGAGACGGGAGAGCCCGTCGTCAGTGCGTCGGTCATCGCACAAGGAACCTCACTGGGTAACATTACCAACCAGAACGGTGAATTCCGGCTCAACCTGCCCGACTCGTTGAGGCGCTGCATGCTCTCCTTCTCCCATCTGGGTTATGTGGGGCAAACGGTGGAAGCCTCTGCTTTGGAAGGACGCAGCAATGTCCTGAGCCTTGAGCCGAAAGTCATTTCCTTGCAAGAAGTGCTTATCCGCTTGGTGGAGCCTAAAAAGCTGCTTCGCGAGATGATAGAGCACCGGGATAGGAACTGCTCCACTTCTCCGGTCTATCTGACCACCTTCTACCGGGAAGGTGTACAACTGAAGAACAAGTTCCAGAGCCTGACGGAGGCCGTTTTCAAGGTCTACAAATCACCGACGATGGAACCCGGACAGAAAGACCAGGTGAAACTGCTCAAGATGAGCAAGATAGATAACCGGGAGCAGACGGACAGTGTGCTTGCCAAAATCAGCTCCGGGGTGGAGGCATGTCTGCAGTTGGACATCATGAAGAATCTTCCAGACTTCCTCTTGCTGGAATCCGGCGAGGAACTTTATACCTATACTTCGGGTGACATCGTATCGGTGGACGACCGTACTGCCAACGTCGTCTACTTTGAGCAGAAACGTGGGGTAAAGGAGCCTTTGTTCTGCGGAGAACTCTATATAGACTCGGAGAACAGCGCCTTGCTGCGTGCCCGCTTCGAAATTCATCCCCGGTATGTGAAGGCCGCCACACGGCTTTTCGTGATACGCCAGGCTCCGAAAATCAGGCTGACAACGGAGAAACTTGTCTATACCGTCTCATACAAACCCTGGAACGGTACCTATTATGTCCACCACATCCGTGGCGACCTTTACTTCAAGATGAAGAGAAAACGCATGCTCTTCAGTAATCCCACTCTGTATACCTGGTTCGAGATGGTGACCTGCCGGATTGACGGGGAGAACGTGACGCGCTTCCCGCGTGCGGAACGGTTGCCGGTGCATACCGTCTTCTCTGAAACCAACTTCAAGTATGATGCCGATTTCTGGGGCGACTTCAATGTGATTCCGCTGGAAGAGGAGCTTGGAAAGATCATCGAAAAGGTGTCCCTGAAGATAGAGCAGACGGAAGCTCCGTAAACATGGCCCTCAATCGTTTGCGGTGGGTAGGTTGTATATTCTACACTAAAATTATCTCTATTTTGTTTTTTTATTGTAATTTTGTCCCCGGTATTAGTTTAAATTTAAAGATTGTAACTATGAGATTACCTGAGGACCCGGTGATGCTGTACAGCTTCATCAACATGAAACTGCGTGATTTCTATCCTTCGCTGGACGCGCTCTGCGAGGATATGAACGTAGAGAAAGAGGACATTGTACGAAAATTGAAGCTCGTGGGATTTGAGTATAATCCTGCAAAGAACAGATTTTGGTAAATAATGTTTCTGTATAAAACAACTCCCGTTGCTTGTTGTTGTAAAGCGCAAGTTAACGGGAGTTGTTTTGTTATGGAACTATGGGATAAGGCAGAACGTCTTTGGACGAGGGTCAAGAACTGGAAAACAGTACGCGGCTGGCACATCTGGAAGTTGAAGCTGGTGGATGCCCGGTTGTATTTCGTCAGCATGTTCGTCGGTTTGCTGACGGGACTGGTCGCTGTGCCCTATCACTATCTTCTCTATTATCTGTTCCACCTCCGCAGTGGTTTCTTCGCTTCGCATCCGGCCTGGTACTGGCACATTCCACTCTTTCTGTTTTCTTGGGGCATTCTCGTCTTCGTCATGTGGCTCGTGGGGAAAATGCCGCTTATCGGTGGGGGAGGTATTCCGCAGACACGCGGCGTGATTAACGGGCGCATCACTTACCGGCATCCTTTCATCGAGATGGTATCCAAGTTTGTAGGGGGCATTCTGTCCTTCTCGGCGGGGCTGTCTTTGGGACGCGAAGGGCCTTCCGTGCAGATAGGCTCTTATGTGGGTAGCCTGGTATCTCGCTGGACCCATATCCTGAAAGGCGAACAGAAACAGTTGCTGGCAGCCGGGGCGGGAGCGGGGCTCGCTGCGGCTTTTGCAGCGCCACTGGCTTCCTCGCTCATTGTAATAGAATCCATTGAACGCTTCGATGCCCCTAAGACGGCCATCACTACCTTGCTGGCGGGTGTTGTGGCAGGAACCGTGGCAAGCATGGTCTTTCCTGTGAATCCTTACCATCTGATAGAAGTAACGGAACCGGTTTTCGCCTTCTTTGTCCAGATGAAGTATTTCTTGATATTGGCGGTGATTGTCTCCGTATGCGGGAAGTTCTACTCCTCCACCATGAATGCTTTCAGGCATGTGTATGCCAAAGTCAATTCTCCGGCGTATGTCAAGATGTTCTATCTGGTGCTGGTGGCCTACATCATTTCGCTGATGCAGGTCAATCTGACTGGAGGCGGGGAGCAGTTTCTGCTGGCCCAGGCACAGAACGGCAGTACGCAGATTATGTGGGTGACGGCTGTCATGTTGCTGCATTTCGTCTTTTCCGTTTTCTCTGTCTCTTCCGGATTGCCGGGCGGCAGTTTCATTCCGACGCTGGTTACGGGAGGGTTGTTGGGACAGATTGTCGGTCTGGTAGGAGTGAGGTACGGTGTCATCGGGCAAGAGAATGTCAGTTATATCATGCTTGTTTCCATGTCGGCTTTTCTGGTGGCCGTGGTCCGTACACCGCTCACGGCCATTGTGCTGATTACGGAGATTACGGGGCATTTTGAGGTCTTTTACCCTTCGGTGGTGGTAGGCGGGCTGACTTACTATTTTACGGAACTGCTGCAAATGAAGCCTTCCAATGTCTCCCTCTATGAAGATATGATTCATGCTCCTTATTTTAAGGAGGAGAAGCGCTATACGCTTTTCGGTGGAGATTATGACGGACTCTTATCTGGATGGGAAACTGGTGGACGAACTTTCCCTGCCGGAGCGTTGCGTCATTATCAATGTGCATCGGGATGGAAAAAACTTGGTCCCCGCAGGAACTCGTTTGATTCCGGGGGACCAGGTACAGATTAAGATGGACTCGCAGGACATAGAGAAACTCTATGAACCGCTTGTCAGTATGGCGAATATCTATTAAGCCAGATTGCCTATCTCGTCCAGATTCTTCTGGATGTCGCATCCGTCAGCTCGTAATTCACTAAATCGCCGGACAAATACTTGTCGTAGGATGCCATGTCGATAAGTCCGTGACCGGAAAGGTTGAACAGAATCACCTTCTCTTCACCCGTTTCCTTGCATTTGTTCGCTTCGCGGATGGTGGCGGCAATGGCATGGCAGGACTCGGGGGCGGGGATGATGCCCTCTGCTTGCGCAAACAGACAACCGGCGTCGAATGATTCGAGCTGCTTGATGTCCACCGCTTCCATATAACCGTCTTTCAGCAGTTGTGATACGATGACACCTGCACCGTGATAGCGTAGGCCGCCGGCATGGATATTGGCAGGGGCAAAGTTGTGTCCCAGTGTAAACATGGGCAGCAACGGAGTGTATCCAGCCTCGTCTCCGAAGTCGTATTGGAATTTGCCGCGTGTCAGCTTCGGACATGAGGCGGGCTCGGCAGCGACAAAGCGTGTTTTCTTTCCTTCGAGGATGTTGTGGCGCATGAAGGGGAAAGCGATACCGCCAAAGTTGGAACCTCCTCCGAAGCAGGCGATGACGGTGTCGGGATATTCACCTGCCATTTCCATCTGCTTTTCGGCTTCCAGTCCGATGACGGTCTGGTGCAGGGCCACGTGGCTCAATACGGAGCCGAGGGTATATTTGCAGTTGGGAGTGGTCTGTGCCAGCTCTATGGCTTCGGAAATGGCTGTTCCCAGCGAGCCTGATAGTTGGGGTGGGCGGTCAGTATATCTTTTCCGGCGCGGGTAGACATGGAGGGAGACGGGGTAACCTGCGCACCGAATGTCTGCATGATGCTGCGGCGGTAGGGCTTCTGCTCGTAACTGATTTTCACTTGATAGACAGCAGCTTCCAGCCCGAAAAGGCGGGCGGCATATGCCAGGGAAGCTCCCCATTGTCCGGCACCGGTCTCGGTGGTCACGTTGGTCACTCCTTCCTGCTTGCAATAGTACGCCTGCGGGATGGCGGAGTTCAGCTTGTGCGAGCCCATCGGGCTGACGCTCTCGTTCTTGAAGTAGATATGTGCCGGTGTGCCGAGTGCTTTCTCCAATCCATAAGCGCGCACCAGCGGAGTGCTGCGGTAGTATTTGTACATTTCGCGGACCTCTTCGGGGATTTCAATCCACGCGTCGGTCTGATTCAGTTCCTGGCGGCAGAGTTCCTCGGCAAAGATAGGATACAAGTCTTCTGCTTTCAGCGGTTGCTTGGTGCCGGGGTGAAGCGGCGGCATGGGCTTGTTCACCATATCGGCTTGTATGTTATACCAGTACTGTGGGATTTCCTCTTCCGGGAGAATGAATCTTTTCTTTTTGTTGCTCATAGTGGTTAAAATTATTAATAATTCAATGCCCAAATGTAGCTATTATTTTTGAACCAATTTCTTTTTCCTTTTGTTTTTTGTATATCAAGGTATATTTGTCTAAGTTTGCCGCGTTTCATTAATCGATGCATTTATGAAGATTTATCATAAATTCCTTTTGTATCAAAATAAATGGATTCACCCTTACGTACGGATGACAGTGGGAGTAATGACTTCCATCACTTATTTGGCCTCCATCCTGCTGATTGTCGGCGTGGTCTATGAGCATGGCTTTACGATTTCAGAGGTCGAGGCGCATCAGCTCCAGCGCTTGTATCATGGGGTGTGGATTGTTTTTCTGGCAGACGTCACTCTGCGCATTTTGCTGGAATACAAGGATACCCGTCGCACGTTCAGTAAGCTCACTTGGATACTGACCATTCTGCTCTATCTGACCCTTATTCCGGTCATTTTCCATCGTCCGGAGGAGGAGGGCGCCATCTTGCAGTTCTGGGAATTTCTGCATGGCAAGGCCTATCACCTTGTCCTGCTGCTGGTGTTTTCCTTTTTCAGCCTTTCCAACGGGCTGGTACGGTTGCTGGGGCGGCGTACGAACTTCGCTTATTTTGGCTGCCAGCTTTCTGATAATCATAATGATAGGCACGGGGTTGTTGATGTTGCCGCGCTGCACGGTGAACGGCATATCGTGGGTCGACTCGCTATTCATATCCACCAGTGCGGTGTGCGTCACGGGGCTGACGTCTGTCGATGTGGCGTCCACTTTTACCCCGACCGGTTTTGTGGTAATCATTCTGCTGATTCAGATAGGCGGTCTGGGAGTGATGACACTGACGAGCTTTTTTGCCATGTTCTTCATGGGTAATACCTCATTGTACAATCAGTTAGTGGTGCGCGACATGGTGAGTTCCAATTCCTTGAATTCTCTGCTCTCCACCCTGGTCTATATTCTGGCCTTTACGCTGGTGATTGAAGGAATAGGGATGCTTGCCATCTGGGGAGACATCCACGGGACGATGGGGATGGACCTTCAGGAAGAGCTGGCTTTTTCCGCTTTTCATGCCATTTCCGCTTTCTGCAATGCGGGATTCTCCACGTTGCCCGGAAATCTGGGCAATCCGTTGGTGATGACGGGGCACAACCCGTTCTTCATCTATATATCTCTGCTGATTATTTTGGGGGGTATCGGTTTCCCCATCCTGGTGAATTTCAAGGATATTATTCTTTACCATCTGCGTCGTCTGTGGCACTTCCTGCGTACGTGGCATTGGGATGGCAGGCGTTTTTACCATCTGTACAACCTGAATACAAAGATTGTACTGATAGTCACCTTCCTGCTGTTGGTGCTGGGCACGGTGGGCATTGCTGTCTTTGAGTGGAATGCCGCTTTTGCCGGCATGTCGGTGGCAGACAAGTGGACGCAGGCGTTTTTTCAATGCCACGTGTCCCCGTACGGCAGGCTTTACCAGTGTGGACTTGGCAGGCTTGGGGGTACAGACATTGCTTATATATCTGTTTCTGATGTGGGTGGGAGGCGGTTCACAGTCTACGGCAGGCGGTATCAAGGTAAATGCCTTTGCGGTAGTGGTGCTGAATCTGGTGGCTGTGTTGCGCGGCACGGAACGGGTAGAGGTGTTTGGCCGTGAGCTGTCACACGATTCTATCCGTCGTTCCAATGCCACGGTGGTGATGTCGTTCGGCGTCTTGTTGCTGTTTATTTTCATCATCAGCATTCTGGAGCCGGGTACGTCGCTTTTGGCCATTACCTTCGAGTGTGTGTCGGCATTGAGCACGGTGGGGTCCAGTTTGAACCTTACCCCGCAGTTGGGAGACGACAGCAAGCTGCTGGTGGCACTGCTGATGTTTGTGGGGCGTGTGGGACTGATTACGCTGATGCTTGGCATCATCAAGCAGAAGAAGCATACGAAGTATCAGTATCCGAGTGGTCAGATTATAATCAATTAAATAAGATGAAGTATATTATTATCGGTTTAGGGAATTATGGTCACGTGCTGGCAGAAGAGCTTTCTGCATTGGGACACGAAGTGATAGGTGCGGACGTGAGCGCCGGTCGGGTAGATAGTCTGAAGGAAAAGATTGCTACAGCCTTTGTCATCGATGCGACGGACGAGCAAGCGCTGTCCGTGTTGCCGCTGAACAGTGTGGACGTGGTGATTGTTGCCATCGGCGAGAATTTCGGTGCATCCATCCGTGTAGTGGCTTTGCTGAAGCAGAAGAAGGTGCAGCATATCTATGCCCGCGCCATTGACGCTGTCCACCGTTCCGTGCTCGAGGCCTTTGAGCTGGAACGCATTCTTACTCCCGAGGAGGATGCCGCACGCGGACTGGTACGGTTGCTGGAATTCGGTGCCGATATGGAGACCTTCCGCGTGGCACCGGATTATTATGTAGTCAAGTTCACTGTTCCGGACAAGTTCATTGGCTATTATGCCAACGAATTGAATCTCGATAAGGAGTTTGGCCTGAAGATGCTCGCCTTGAAACGTGCCGAGACTTTGAAGAATTGCCTGGGCATCTCGTATGTGGAACACAATGTATTGAACGAACTGCCGGAAAATGACCAGATACAAGCCGGCGACCAGTTAGTGTGCTACGGACGGTATAAGGATTTTCAGAAGTTCTGGAAAGCACTATGATAATTGGTAGTTGGAAATGTGTCAAAAGTGGTATTCACCCCCATTTTCAACTAATCAAAGTCTTTCTCCCGACACCGATAATGGAAATAATCAGTCAGGAAGTGTGCATTCTTGCGTATGAACTCTTGCCCGTATTCTTTTCCTTGCAAACTGTTCAGATAAGCATCCGGAAGCATGCCTTCGTCTTGCAGGATGCAACTCAATTGGTAGGGGATAATGTCTGGGTTGACGATGAACATAATGGCGTTTTTCTCTGCTTCCTCCTTATTATAATTGGAGTTGTCCGGAGATTTGATGCATTCGCACAGCTTGAATTGGATATGTAGGCCGGTGTGCGGGTTGGCCATCAGCATGGCTCCGGTTTCTGTATGTATGCGTGGTATGTTCAGGTCTTCTTTCAAGCCGTATCCCATCTTGTTCAGCAGAAAATCAGAGATTTCCTCTTGCGATTGGCAGAATACAAAAGATTTCCCGCCGGATGCTTTTATGAAATCATGGAATGTAGCCTTTTCATTCGTTTTTTCTTTCTGTTTCGTCAAGTCGTCCACATATTCCGCTATTTTCTGGTCGTACTTGTTTTCGAGAAGCATGCCGCACTGCCACCATGCATTGCCAAAATAAATCAGTTCGCAGATAAGGGTGCTTTTCCCTACTTCTCTGCTACGGATAGCTGAGAGGTTCAAGGACTTCTTGGTTATCTTGAATTCGCCTTTGTCTTCACTACACAAATCTCTGACATACAGATACTCGCCGTCTTCTTTCTCCAGCAGATAGCAACTGTTTTCCCGTGCCTTCACCTTGCCCCAAAGCTGATGTTCGGGATGGGCTTTTCCGATGAGAGCCAGCCATTCCGGTGAGGTCAGCGACAGCAGGTTGCGGCGCCCTTTGAACGTCAGTGAGGTGCGTGTGGCATATATGAGGGTCTCTGCCATTTCGGGAGTAATCTTTTCATCATCCAGCAACCGTTCAGCTTCGTCCCGGTATTGGGCGACATTTTCGATGTTGAAGTAGCATTGGTAGTGAAACCAATCCAGTATCTCCCGGTAGCGGAAGAAGTCTTCTTCTTCATGGCAGAGTGGTATAGAAATTCCTGCATCCTTTCATTTTCGGGAGCGGTTTCGTATTCCTCTGCAAGCAGTCCGTATATCTTTTGTGCAGTCTGCTCTATTCCGGGATTCTCGGGGTTGATGGCGCTTATTCCCCGGCATAGATATTGTATATGGTGCCAAAGCAGAAAGCGTATGTCCTCCAGATTGATTTCATCCGGAAAATAATCGCCTTTGATGGGGTAGAAGGGCAGATAGCTTCCGTATCGCTTCCGGCACTCGGCAGTGAATGCCTGCCAGATGCCGGTCTGGGAGATGACGTCCTCAAACCATGCGGCGAGGCAGAGGCTTGTATAGCGTATGTTTTCCTCTTCTTCGAAGGCGTCGGCTATCGTTGAAGAATAAAGTCTTTTGTGGATTTCGTTTGCAATGCCGACGTAGTACTGGTCAACGCTGTTTGTCTGCTTGTAAGGATGCAGTTCCAACCATTCTTTGGGATATATTTTCTTCATGACTCTAAAGTGAGTTTGGTGTGTGTTTTTTATATGTTTCATTTCCGGCGTAAAAGATATTGTTTTTTATTGGGAATTTTTTTGCTTTCCCTCCTTTCGATTAGTATATTTGTATGCTACTATTAAATCGTTCCATCGTGTGGGAAAAATCGTTCCACCATGGTGGAACGATTTCTTCCGTGGTGGAATGATATTTTCTCCATGGTGGAACGATTAAAGAATAGCATTTCTTCTCCTTAATATGCCAGGGAAGAAGAAAAAACGGAATTACAGAACCATTTAAAAACAGAATATATATGAGTGCGTATTACGACCTTTTCGAGAAACCCGACGTCCGCCAGACCGGCGAGCAACAATCCCTTTATGCCCGCTTTGTCCCCAAGGGCACCATCGACCGCAAGGAATTTATCGAGCGTGTACATCTTTTCACCGGTCTCAGCCGCAGCCTGCTGGAAGGAGCGATGGCAGGCTTTATGGACGAGTTGCGCGACTGCCTTGCCAATGGCTGGACGGTGGAGCTGGGCGAACTGGGTTACTTCACCCCCTCTTTGAGTTGTACCTGCCAGGCGACGGACAAGAAAGAGCTTCGTGCCGCTTCCATCGCTTTGCGCGGTTTGAATTTCCGTCTGGGCAGGGAGTTCTATAAAGATTTAAAAGGAAAGATGCAGTTGGAGCGTTGTCCGCAATCGGCATCGGCGCCTGCTTCGTCTGCCGATGAGGCGTTGGGCGTGGAGCAGCGCTGGCAGTTGCTGGATGAGTATTTGCAGCAATATCCCTGCATCAATCGTTCCCAGTATGCACGGCTGGCAGGACGTAGTTATAAGCAGGCGGTTGTCGATTTGAATAGGTTTATAGAAGAAGGGGTACTGATGAGGCATGGGATGGGGCCGAGTGTGGTGTATGCCAGAAAAGAGGTAAAAATTTCAAGATGTGTATTTTGCATCCGAATCGAAATGCAAAGGACATATCCCGTGAGCTCAATATGGATAAAGGGCTGTTATCCCGCATATTGAAAAAGCTGGAGGCGAAAGAATACATATATAGGGAGAAGGCAACGAACGACAATCGTATGGAGTTCGTAAAAGCTTACAGAACATGGAGAAGAAATTTACCATACGTTGAATATGGCCGCGAACCAATCCGTCGAAGAGATATTTGCAGGATTGGACGAAAGCCGGATTCAAGAAAATAGAGCTTCACAACAGCTTTTACGAGTTAAGGGAGACGGTTCTCCTGCCATTATCGTTTGCTCCTATGGGAACAGAGATTATGAAGATATGCTTGTCGAGCTTAAAGATTTGCTGACTGCCAACGGGTTTAGAATCGTGTCTGCCGCCGCATTCATTGCCCGACACTCAGTATTCAGAAATGTCGCATCCGAACGTCCCGATATGGAAGACAACCGTATAGTCGATGATTTCGGTTGCAAGTCATGGCAGCTTCTATCGGGCATTACGGATACGAGTGCGATACCGGATATAAATATTAGGGGCAGCAGACTTTATCGGGATATACTGCAAGTTCCGCTTTATCCTACGGGGGACGACACATGCATTGATTGTAAAAAATGTGTCGAGGAGTGCCCGACACATGCCATTGCGTCGGAGAACCCTATAAAGACAGATGAAAGTCAATGTATTTCATGTGGAAGGTACATTGCCCTATGTCCTGTCGGTTCACGAAACTACCACTATCCGTTTTTCGGAAAAAAGAGTTTGGAGTTTGCAAGCGCAAATTCAGAGAGAAAAGAACCTGAACTTTTTTATGCTGTCTATTTGGATTTGTGTTATATGGGGATTGGCGTCTATGCGGAAAAAGAGAATTGTTAATAGGGAACCGGGAATTTAAGTTTAATCCGGTAAACGGGTACATATCAGGCACATGTTTTGCTAATGAGGTATATTGTAGTATTTAGACAGGGAGCATCTGAAATGATTTTTCAGTATCGGAATAAATTTTAAAAATAATTTCCGTATATTTGAGTTGTGATAGAATATCCATTAAAGATAGTAATAAGCAGTTTACTAAAGTTAGAGATAAAGGCTTATGCGGAATTTTTTTTTAAATATCAACGGAATAAACAATCTGATGCTTGCTTTTGTGCTGAGTTGTGCAATGGCATGTACCCCCGACAAATCCGAACAAGAACCAAATCTGACCAAAACTTTTACCGTAAACGGTGAAAATTTTGAAATGGTTCTGGTGGAAGGCGGAACCTTCATGATGGGAGGTACAAAGGAGCAGGGAAAGGATTGCGAAGAGAATGAAAAACCGGTACATGAAGAGAAAGTGGATTCTTTCTATATAGGAAAATATGAAGTGACTCAAAGATTGTGGAATGCCGTAATCGGTAGCGAACACAACCCTTCCTTTAATACCGGATGCGATGATTGTCCGGTGGAAGGTGTAAGTTGGAACGATGCACAGGTATTTGTCACCAAATTGAGTATCCTCACGAAGCAACCTTTTCGTCTGCCACCGAGGTGGAATGGGAATATGCTGCCCGTGGCGGCAGGCAGAGCAAAGGATATAAGTATAGTGGCAGCCATCATATAGACAAGGTTGCCTGGTATATTGACAATTATCAGAAAAACAAATCCGGAGATAAAGGCACTACGCATCCGGTTGGTATGAAGCAGCCAAATGAATTGGGACTATACGACATGAGTGGAAATGTGTGGGAGTGGTGTGAGGATTTATATACCAAGGAATACGAACAAAATGGCAAGTCCGTCCATTCGGGCTGGCCTTTTGAGGGGACACATCTCTATTTCCGCCATGTACTGCGTGGTGGAAGTTGGGGAGGAACAGCCAAAGGGTGCCGTGTGTCCTACATTGATTACGATATGGGAACGTATCGTGATGAATATGGCGGTTTCCGTATAGCTCTTGGCATCAGCCTGCACAAGTCTCTGAAGAAAAATAATCCATCAAGTATCCCCCCAGCCATAAAGGTAAAGTTAGAGCTGATAAACTGAATGAAAGAAGCATCTCCGATAATATTTCTCAAAGTTTTTTTACTCCTTGTTTATCAGCTCCTTTCTCCTCCTCCAATATCCTTTTTTATCCTACGAAAACCTCCTTAAACCTCCGTTAAAGCACCACCCCGTTTTCTGCCCGTTGTATCTTTGCATCGTGGTCACAAAGAAACTGGTTTTGCAGACTGACGAGCGAACAAGACCGACTTTTATTAATCAACTTAAAATTAAAAAACTATGGCTTTGAATTATGAAGTAAAAAAGAGAGTATTCGGTTTTGACGAGACAAAAATGGAAAAGTACGTGGCGCAGATGAAAACTTTGGGTGTGGTAGGTTTTAAGGATTTATGCGACGAGGTTTCCAAGATAGGCATGGCGCCTCGCGGTGTGGTGAAGCTGGTGCTGGACGGATTGATCGACACCTTGAATATGGATATCAACAAGGGATTTTCGGTACAGCTGGGTGAGTTCGGCTGTTTCCGTCCCGGCATCAACGCCAAGAGCCAGGACAAGCTGGAAGATGTGAAGGCAAGCACGATTTATCGCCGCAAGATTATCTTCACTCCGGGCTTCTACTTTAAGGACATGCTGACCCGTGCCAGTGTAGAGAAGATGGATTGGTCGGGCAACGGCACCGTTTCTGGTGGGGGTAGCTCCAAACCAAATCCGGATGGCGGCGGTTCCGATGGCGACCAGGGAGAAAATCCGTTAGGATAAACATTCTGTAAATAAGGAGAATATGAACTTTCTCAGAAAAAGGTTCATATTCTCCTTGAAATACTTGACTTCGCTTTTTGAATATCGTATCTTTACATCAATCATTGAAAAATCAGACAAACTGCTATGGAAACAGAAAATGGCTTTCGTATCACGACTTATAAAAAGAAAGATTTGGCATGCTCTATTGCCCCAATGCTACTGCACGTTGCGCCATCCGCACCCTGACGCGGTGGATAAAACGGAATCACGAGCTGTATGAAGCCTTGGCGCATACCGGCTACAATGTAAGGACACGGACATTCATGCCGAAGCAGGTGAGTCTTATCGTACAGTATCTGGACGAACCTTAATATTCTTTTCAACCTCATTTATTATGTTAAAGCGGGAAGTTGCGGTTAAACTTCCTGCTTTTGTTTTTGTCATAGATACGTTGCAACACAATAGGTATAACTAACATAAGGTATTAATTAAAAAAGAGAAAAATGATGAAAAGAATAGTTCTGATATGGATGGCCGCCTTCCTGATGGGTGGCATGGCAATGGCACAACATGCCCGCCACAGTGATAAAATGCCCGAACCGAAAGTCCGTGCCGAGCGCATGACGGAACGGATGGTGAAAGAGTACTCCTTGAACGATACGCAGAAACAACAACTGCTGGAGGCAAATCTAGCATTGGTTGAGAAAATGGGAGATATGCCGATGCATCGTGCCAAAGCACACAAGCATCATAAGAGAGATGGCAAGCGCATCAATTGACGGATGAGCAACGCGCGCAGAAAAAAGCGGAGATGGAAAAGAAGCGTGAAGAGATGAAGACTGCCCGTATTGCTTATGATTCACAACTCCGGAAGATTATGACGGAAGAACAATATGCTGCATACAGCAAGAAAGTGCAGGATAGAAAAGCAAAAATGGAATCTAAAAGAAAATAAATTTTCTATTGCATTCAATTTGTACTATTTTTGTCCGGTCAACTACTAAAAAACAGAACGATGAAGAATATAGTCTATATTTTAGTGTGTGCATCGGTCATCTTCTTCACTGCTTGTTCGTCGCAAGACAAGAATAAGAAAGACGGTACGCAGGTATTGATGCAGGATAGTACAGAAATTGCCGGCCCACAGCGCATGCAGGTGTCTGATGTAAAAACATCCTTTACGTATAAGGGAAAAGAGTATCAGTCTTCTGTAGTGCGCCGGCCGGATGAATCTCTGCCGATAGTGAAAAACGAGCAGGGGGAGAAATTTGTGGATAACCGTATCACCTTGCGCATCACGTGCGGCGGGAAGCAGGTGGTGGATTAAAGTGTTCACCAAAGATAATTTTGCTTCGTTGGTGGATGCCAAGTTCATGAAGTACTCTATTCTTGAGGGGCTGGTCTATGACAAGACCACTCCGCAAGGAATCATATACGCGGCCAGCGTCTGCTATCCGCAATCCGACCTTTATGTTCCCATCAGACTGACCATTACGGCTGACGGGAAAATCTCCATGGCAAAAGAAGAACTGATGGAGGATTATCAGACAGACAGCATTGATTAGTGGATAGTTTTCCAGATTGTTTCCAGTTTTATAGACCATCTTTGCCGGTATGAAAATCCTGATTGTAGAAGATGAGCAAGATTTGCGGGAAACCATCCGCACTTCGCTCTTGAAAGAAAAGTTTGTTGTAGAGACCGCTGCCGACTATTTTTCGGCATTGGATAAAATCAATGACTACGATTACGACTGCATTCTGCTGGATATCATGTTGCCTGGCGGGAGCGGTCTGGACTTGCTGCGTGAGCTGAAACGGCTGCATCGCAGTGACAGTGTGCTTATTATCTCGGCCAAAGACTCGCTGGACGACAAGGTGGACGGGCTGGAACTGGGAGCCGACGATTACCTTACAAAGCCTTTCCATCTGGCAGAACTCAATGCACGTGTCAAGTCATTGATACGTCGGCGGCAGGCGAAGGGAGATGTGACCGTCACCCTTGGAAATCTTTTGCTCTACCCCGACAAACGGCAGGTAGAGATAAACGGAAAACCCTTGCAGCTGAACCGCAAGGAGTTCGACCTGCTCTATTATTTTGTAGTCAACCCCGGCCGGGTCATCAATAAAATGAGCCTTGCCGAGTCGGTGTGGGGAGACAATATAGACCAGGCGGATTCGTTGGATTTTATCTACTCGCAAGTGAAGAATCTGCGTAAGAAATTGAAACAAGCTGAGGCTACCATAGAACTAAAGGCTGTCTATGGATTCGGCTACAAACTCTCCGAACTATGAAGCTGCTGAGCTACACCTACCGCAAACTTGCATTGCTGCTGTTTCTGTTGATGGCAGTGTGGGGTGTGCTGTTCTATTACGCAATCATTGACGAGGTGGTGGATGAGACGGACGATACGTTGGAGAATTACGGTGAGATATTGATGGAGAGTGCGCTTCACGACCCCTCGATACTCGAAACGGAAGGCTCGTTGATGTCTTTCTATAAGTTCACCCCTATATCCGAAGAGGAAGGGCGGCATTACAGACAAGTGTTCTATGATGCTACGGTTTATATCGAACTGGAGGATGAAGACGAACCGGTACGTGTCATGTGTACCGCTTTCCGTATGCCCGACGGGCAATATTATGAGTTGAAACTGATGATTTCCATTTTGGAGCGGGATGACATGGTGGAGGCTATGCTTTGGTATCTGGGAGCGCTGTTCCTGTTGTTTCTCATCTGTACTTCCATCGGCATCCAGTTGGTGCTGAAGGGAGTGTTCCGTCCGTTACATAGGTTGCTTGACTGGCTGCACTGCATTCAGCCCGGCAAGGAGGTGCCTCCATTGGACAACCCGACGAAGATACGGGAGTTCCGCCAGCTGAGCGATGCTGCATTGGATATGGGCAACCGCAGCTACAAGGCATACGAGGAGCAGAAGCAGTTCATCGAGAATGCCTCGCATGAGTTGCAGACACCGCTTGCCATCGTGAGGGGAAAAGTGGAACTGCTGGCTGAGAGTGAAGGGATGACGGAACAGCAAATGGAGCAGCTGGACGAGATATATGCCCTTTGGTGTGATCGACGCCAGGCGCCCGGCGGGAGATCAGGAGAAGCAAGTGCCGCCGGATTGGCCTCGGGCTGCTCCAATGGGCTTCCGCACTGCGAACAGAAGGCATTTCCTTGCTCGTTGGCAAACCCACACTCCGTGCAATGCA
>ENA-OQCF01000312-OQCF01000312.1-human-gut-metagenome-genome-assembly--contig:-NODE-312-length-18709-cov-1.861694_pt1 | contig 18709 bp, 24 predicted proteins | sample MGYA00242756_ERZ504573 | MGnify/ENA primary metagenome ERZ504573 (study PRJEB26092, sample SAMD00036240) | human gut metagenome | host: Homo sapiens | study: EMG produced TPA metagenomics assembly of... | reverse complement strand
TATGTCCCCACCCACTGTTTATTGCTTTTCGCAATTTTTATTTTTTTGTTTTCGAATTTTCTCATCCATATATTTCTCCATCTCTGCTGCCAGAATATCCATCTTTTCCTGTGTTTCCGGCAATGCATAAGGAACCCTGTCCATGATTCTTTTCACATAATCATGTTCACGCATGATCTCATAGGTTTCCGGGAAATTGATGTCATAATACTGAGCAATATAGGAAATCCAGTAGTCCACTTTTGAAACTCTGTCTGAAGATAATACAGATTCCTTTGCCATACAGGACTCCCATACCTTTGGTGCGATTACTCCTTCACCAACACCCTTCTCATCCACTCCCAGAAGTGTTTCCATTGACTCTTCCAGCTTTACCCTGCAATTATCCAGCTTGTCTGCATCTCGGATTAACTTTGCATGAAGCAGGGTTCTCTCGTCCGTAATTCCTTCCAGTTTGAAATCACTGTGCTTCTCAATCGCAGTGCAGATCAGACTGTCAAACCTGTCATCCTTCACAAATCTGCGGATCATTTTCTCCGGTCCGAACAGAAGCTGTGCACCATATGCTGCATGCTCCATGGTTCCCGGTTCAAAGCTGTCAAATCGTTTAATCTGTTCAAATCTTCCAATATCATGGAGCAATCCGATTACCTTCGCCAGCTGTACATCTTCCTCATCCAGCCCCATACGGCGGGCAATGTCCTCTGCTGCATCAACCACTCCATAAGTATGTACGATTTTCAGATGAATCTTATCATCCGCTCTGTCATATTCATCCAGATATGCTTCAAAAGCAGCTTTCGCTGCATCAAGTCTCTTGTTAAGTCTAATAATTTATCCATTATTATTATAATCCCTTCTTTATTCCTGTTCGGACTACTTTATATTTTCTCAACCATTATTTTCTGCTTCCATACACCTTTTCTCACAATCATAAGATATACCTGAAACGATATGGAATCACAGTCATAAATGAAAGGTTCTTCTCTGTAGATCAGAGTCTGAACATTCTCTGCTTCCAATTCTTCTTTTCTTCGTTCAGCTTTTTCCATCAATTCATGTAGATATTTATTCTGTTTTCTGCCAAAATCTCTGTCCGGATAGACCGATGCTGCTTCCCTGATTTTTTCTCCCAGCAGAGTAATCACCGGTAAATGACTGCTCCTGCAAAGCATTCCGGCTATCTTTTTGGCATTTGATATATCCGAATTTTTTTCATAGCGCCTGAGCATTTTTCCCAGTTTTTCATCTCCTGCTTCCGTTGCCAGTTCCTGCATAACTGCCAGTGCTTCCGCCGTTACCTCCCATGGATTGTCCACCGGAACAATATACTTCTCCGGTACTGCCGGATAAAAAAGATAATTTAACGGCGGGAAATCCCGCAGCATTGCCAGCTTTCGTTCCTGTTCCGTGCAATATTTTTCTCCCAGATACTCATATTTATCACGCAATATGGCAATCTGATACTCCATTACCCTGAGATTTTCATAGCCCTTCACCCAGAAATGTCCCAGCTCTCCATAATTATACAACTGTGTTTCCAGCAAAATATCTTCAAAGAATACAGTAAACACATTCTGCCCCTGATGAATCACCAGAATATACTCTGCCTCACATAAATCCCTGTCCGCTTTCTCTACAGAGCCCTCAAACTCTCCTTCATAATCCCTGACATAATTTCCCGTCATCCTGGCATTTTTCAGAACCAGAAAACTCTCCACCGCATCATTCATCAAATAGATCAGTCGTAATTCTCCACTCTCCGTCTGTCCGGTAAAACCATCTGGAATATCCACAAATTCACACAGTTCCTGCTCCAGAAGCAGATTTAATTTTTCAAAATTGTCTTCCATTATATCTTCCATCCTTAACTCCTGCTGTTTCTGTACAATGTCTTTCGCCGATTCTGTTTAACACACTTGATAAAAGAATCCATTGCATCGTTTCATGGAATTACCGCAATGCAGAAGCAGGATACATTTGCACAATTTTACAGATATATTTTTATGATATCACTAATCATATTTTCTGCCAAATAGAAAATTTTTCTATTCAATAAAAGAACTGAATTTTACTTCTCTGTAATTGACATCCCAAACATAATATTTTACAATATAACAAAGAACAAAGAAACCAAGCAAGTATGTATATTACAGAATAAACAAACATAAAATAGGAAGGAGGCATACACGAATGGCAACAGCAACAATCCCATTGAAAGGCAGCGCATCCATGGAATCAAAAAAAGTCAGTATTTCATCTAAACGCCAGATTACTATCCCGCAGAAATTTTTTACGCTTCTGGGTTTTAATACGGAAGCAGAATGTATCATGCGTGGAAACGAACTGGTTTTACGCCCCGTTAAAGAAAATACCAGTGGTGAATTTGCCGAACAGATTCTTGCCGATCTGATCAGACAGGGATATAGCGGTGAAGAATTACTTGAGAAATTTAAACAGACACAGCGAAAAATCCGTCCGGCAGTTGAAGCAATGCTTGCCGAAGCAGACCGGGTCGCAGAATCTAAATCAGGAGGATACTCCTTAGAGGATGTTTTCGGAACGGAGGATGAAAAATGACACAGGTACAGATCCTTCCACCTGCAGCAAAATTTTCTGAAAAAAACTTAAAGATAAAAAGCTGAAATCTCTGTACAAAGAAGCTATTGAAATGATATGTGAAGATTATTCCATCGGCGAAGAAAAGACAGGTGATCTGGCAGGAATGTACGGTTATGACATTTATTATAATAAAAACTAATTATGAACTGGCATATCGGGTGAGACAGCTTGATGATTTGATAATCATCGTTATCATGGCCGGAACCAGAGAAAATTTTTACGAGGAGTTAAAACGTTATATACGCACTATATAACAGTACATATTTGTATCACAAGATAATCCCCCGGAAGTTAATCAGTACTTCCAGGGGATTATTCTATTGACAAAATTTATTCCTGCGCTCCCGTATCAGATGTCTGATATCTTTCCCATACCTCATTGACATTCTGAATATAGCATTTTACAATAGAACAAAGAAACCAATCAGTATACATGATAAAAATCACTGAACAGAAAGGAGTCATTTCCATGGGACGATTTGTAAATTCCGGAAACAGTGCTTTTCAGGTTGCGCTGAATTCAGAAATCTATGTAGATAAAACCGGTTTGCTGGCATATACAAATAAAGTTATGGACACCACTGCGAAATTCATATGCAACAGTCGCCCCCGTAGGTTCGGGAAATCCATCACTGCCGATATGCTCACCGCATATTACTGTAAAGGCTGTAGTTCCGAAGAAATGTTCTCATCTCTGGAAATCGGTCAGGCACCTGGTTTCACGAAATATCTGAATCAATATGATGTGATCCATCTGGATATTCAATGGTGTATGGAACCAGCCGGCGGTCCGGAGAATGTAGTTTCCTACATCACTGAAAAAACGATTCTGGAATTAAGAAATTATTACCCTGAAATTCTGCCTGACTCCATAAGTTCTCTGCCTGAGGCTCTGTCCTGCATTAACACTGCCACTGGTCAAAAGTTCGTAGTAATTATTGATGAATGGGATGTTTTAATCCGAGATGCCTCTACCGACCTGATAGTCCAAGAGGAATACATCAACTTTCTCCGCGGTATGTTCAAAGGTTCTGAACCTACCAAATATATTCAACTGGCTTACCTCACCGGGATTCTTCCAATCAAAAAAATCAAAACACAGTCAGCTCTGAACAATTTTGCGGAGTTTACAATGACTGACGCCAGGATCTTTTCCAGATATATTGGCTTTACGGAGGAAGAAGTACGAATGCTCTGCGAAAAATACCACCGGGATTTCTCCAAAACCAAGCACTGGTATAACGGTTATCTGCTGGAGCAATATCAGGTATACAATCCTAAAGCAGTAGTAGAATTAATGATCTGGAATAAATTCCAAAGCTACTGGTCGGATACCGGAACCTACGAAGCAATTGTGCCTCTGATCAATATGGATTTTGACGGACTTAAAACTGCCATTATAGAAATGTTGTCCGGTAATTCCGTAGAAATCGATCCTACGACTTTCCAGAATGATATGGTGAACTTTACCTGCAGAGATGATATTCTTACCTGCCTGATCCATCTGGGATATCTGGGTTATGATCAGGACACTCATTCTGCATTTGTTCCAAACGAAGAAATCCGTCAGGAACTTGCCAAAGCTGTTAAACGAAAGAAATGGAATGAATTTCTGACATTCCAGCAGGAATCCTCAGAGTTGCTAGATGCCACTCTGGACATGGACGCAGACACTGTGGCCAGATCCATTGAAAAAATACACAATGAATACGCTTCAGCTATTCAGTACAACAACGAAAACTCCCTCAGCAGCATTCTGTCCATCGGTTATCTCAGCACTATGCGGTATTATTTTAAACCCATACGTGAATTTCCTGCAGGCAGAGGTTTTGCAGATTTTGTCTACCTTCCAAAGCCAGAATATTCCAGAGATTACCCTGCACTTGTTGTTGAGTTAAAATGGAATCAAAATGCCCAGACCGCAATCCGGCAGATAAAAAACAGGCAGTACCCTGAGGCTGTTACAAATTATACTGACAATATTTTACTTGTTGGAATTTCTTATGATAAAAAACAGAAAACACATAATTGTGTAATCGAAAAATACTCTGAGAAATAATAAAGGGGCTGATTGTCCTTTACGGAGAACATCTTACCGATTATCTATACGAGAAAAGAAATGCAGGAATGGGAAGCTCTTGTAAGCTAACCCATTCCCACTCTCTGTCTATTCCTTCGTCATTTGTATTACTACCAGAAATTTCCCGATACTTCCAATCACTTTATATATGTCCATAATGATTTTCAGACAGTCATTCTTATAATATTTTTCTTCTCCCATGAAACAATACCGCTTTCACATATATTCTATATTCAGCGCTTGAAAGTACCAGGAATTAATAATTTTTCACGCACAAAATCTTTAAAATCGCTTCTTTGTTTCCATATCCTGATTGTATCACACAGACTCCCGAAATCGCATGCCAACACATAAACAACTATGTTTCACTACATATTTAACCATTTTTTCCAATCTTCCTCTCAGACAAATTGCATCCCGCCATTTTTTATAGTATGATTATTGGAAATACAAGTTTATTTTATTCCATCTGTCACATCCGACAGATATTGTCACCGACATAAGAAACTACAACCACTTACTTTAATCCAAAGGAGCTTAATCCAATTTTGAAACTTGCAATCTGCGAAGACAATCCTTCACATTATGAAATAATACATACTATTCTGCAAAAGTATCCTCCGGGAGCTTTTGAAATAACACATTTTATATCCGGTGATGAATTTCTCCGGGCTGTTGCTGAAAATGGATGCCTTATCCCATTGTACTGACGGATATTGATCTTGGTTCTGACACTGTAAATGGCATCTCACTTGCAGAAAAGATCAACCATATCAATCCGGACACTCAGATTATTTTTATCAGCCAGTATCTGCAATATGCTACCGCAGTATATGAGACAGAACATGCCTACTTTATCCATAAACAGCAGATGGAAAAGTATCTTCCTCTGGCTCTGAGAGCAGCGCGCCAGAAGCTTGAGAAACTGCATACACGATATCTGTATTTCTCCGGAAATTCACGCAATTATCAGGTGCTCTGCTCCGATATTCTTTATCTGGAACGAAATCTGAGGCAGACCACCATCTATACCAGAACAGGAACATATACAACAAAAGAAAAACTGACAGTTCTTACAGAAAGAATGAAACCTGATTTCTGTCTCTGCCATAACAGCTTTGCCGTTAATCTTCATGCTGTACGTACTTACAGTCATAAGGCATTGTACTTTCTGATAATACAGAGATTCCTGTCAGCAGATCTTATTACCAGCAGTTTAAGGACGCATTTGCCTTCATGATGCTTGCCGGTCACAGGGAGGTGCAGTAAATGAGCAGTCATATGATCAATCTATTCTTGTGTATTCTATCCAGCCTTTATCTGTGTTTTGGACTGCTTTACTTTTGCTGCAGGATCCTGCCCTGCAAACGCAAGATCTCACTTCCACTGTTTTTGTGTCTGTCAGTATTTATGGCATTGTTATTTTGGTTCAAGCGTGAATCACAGCATAACGAAATTACAATCGTATTTCAGCTTACAGCATTTCTTGTAACACTTTTTTTATTCCAGGCATCTTTTGTGAAAAAAATTAGCTGTTTATTTTATTTTCCAGCTGCTGATAATCTGTCCGGAAATTTTATGTACCAGTGTTTTCATAGCACTTCATAATCTTTTTATACCGACCGATACCTATACTCCGCACAACCTGATATCCAGTTGTTCACCTGCAGAATATTTCGTTATCGAACTCTCCAACATCCTGCTTGGCCTGTTTCTTCTCTGGAAAATATCAGAAATCCTGCGACAGTGTATAGATTATTTGAAAATACTCACCTTTTTACAACTGTTACTGCCACTGGTCGCTCCGGTTTTTCTCAATGTTATAATTTCTCTTCAGAAAAAGCCCGTATCAGTTCTGGCTCTGAGCATCATTTACTGGATCATATGCATCGGCAGTTATCTGCTGTTTCTGCGTGCAGTCCGTTCTTTAGCCCAGCAGCACAGGGAATATTTACAGAAAAAAATGGAAATTGAGTTGATGAAAAAGCAGATGAATGATTCCGTTCAATTAAGTAATGAATATGCCAATCTCCGAAAATGGAATCACGATATTGAGAATCACATCATGTCTGTCATGTATCTGATGGATATGAAAAAATATGAGGAAGCAGAAACATATACCGCTTCTGTTCTGTCCCGGATTAATTGCAGACCACAAGAAAAACAACCAGAGGAGGATTGCAGTCATGAGAAAGAACATTAAATTGATTCCTTTATTTCTCTTCCTCTTTGTATTCCAGCTACTATATTTTCTGTCTACAATTTATACAGAAAAAATTGATCATATGTTTCTGATCCTGGCAGTATTTATGGTCCTTATCTGTATCCTTTTATACTGCGTTCTTTCTGATGTGTTAAAGAAATCCAATGCTGAAATGGAACTGGCTTTTCTTCAAGAACAGAAACAGTTAAAACAGGAACAGGATTACAGTCTTCAGATCCGCAGACAGGATACTCGGGATTTTCAGGTCAAAACTGTACAGGGACTTCAGGACTTCCAGTCACTCCTGGAACAGGAAAAATATGAACAGGCTGATACTGCCATCAGAAATCTGAATCAGACTTTTCAGAAGGAACGCTTTCATCCTTACTGTCAGAATAACCTGTTGCAGGCAATCCTGGAAGGGAAACGGCTTCGTGCAGAACAGAAACATATCCAGGTATCCTATGAAATCCTTTTACCGGAAAAGATTTCCATTAATACGACTGACCTGAGCAGTATATTTTTTAATCTTCTGGACAACGCTATCGAAGCTTGTAGCGCTTCCGGCAATCCTGATCCTGAAATCCGGCTGTCTGCAAACATTTCCAACGGATTTCTGACTGTGTATATGCACAATACCAAGAACCCGATGCAGACTTTTACACATAAGACTACGAAATCAGAACCGGGAGCTCATGGATATGGGCTTTCTATTATTGAAGATATCTGCCAGAAGTATAATGGCTCTTATCAGTGGATCGACCATAATAATACTTTTGATTCCATTGTCTTACTACAGATAAAAAATCTCTGAAAAAAGGAGGCGCTTTCCATGCCAGTTACTCCCACAATTGAAGTAGATGATACCCTGAAAGAACGAAGTTCTCACGGCTCTTTTGAGCTTCCCATAGAAACCTATACAGACAACTGCCAGATTTTCCATTCTCTCTATAACCACTGGCATGATGAGATGGAACTGATCTATATTGAATCCGGCAGTGGTCTGGTACGTCTGAATAAAGAGATTCTCCGCGTCAAGTCCGGTGATCTGATCATCGTAAACCGTGGAGTTCTTCATGGCATAAAAACAAGTCTGAAGAATATTCTTTATTTCAGAAGCATTGTTTTCGACCTGAACTTCCTGTCCGGTCCGGTGGGAGATTTATGTCAGGAACGTGTCATTTCCCTGCTGATGGAAAATCAGGCGGAATTTACGCATATTATTTCTCCATCAGACAGCAACTATGAAAATATCTGCCAGCTTTTTGATACAATCCACACCTGCCATAAGGAAAAAAAAGCCTTATTATTTTGTTAAAATTAAAAGCTCTGTTTTTCAGTTTCTTCTATGAAATGCTCATGGGGAATTACATCATTCCTGCGGATAAAGAACAAAATAAGAGTCTTGCTTCTATTAAAAAGATCCTGGACTATATTAACCTGAACTACGCCCAGCCCCTCAATGCCGCAGACCTTACTGCCATGTCAAATTACAGCGAATACTACTTTATGAAACTGTTCAAACAATATACGGACAAGACTCTGATTGCCTATATCAATGACCTGCGCATTGAGAAAGCTAAGCCTCTGCTTCTGCACTCCGATTCCTCTGTCACAGAGATCGCACTGGAAGTAGGCTTCAACAACACCAGCTACTTCATTAAGAAATTCCAGCAGGCAACCGGAATGTCTCCTCACAAGTTTCGCAGAAACCTATCATAAAATCGCAATTTTGTTGTATTTTTTTGAATAGACTGCTGATATAGTTATAGATGTCAGCAAGAGAACTTCTCTTACTGATATAACCAAAAACAATACACTATTCAAACCTAAAAAAAATAAGCAATCTAACTCATAAAAAACACATATTTATTTCAGAAAGGGAGATTACGATGGAAAATTTAGAAAAGCTCATCTATGACCTGTATAAGAAAAATGCACGCCAGTGCACAAATGAAGAAATTTACAACGCATTATTAATCTATACAAAAAATCAGCTCTTTGAAAAAGGCTATCAGGATGGAAAGAAGAAAATCTATTACATTTCCGCAGAATTCCTGATCGGTAAATTATTATCCAACAACCTGATCAATCTGGGAATCTATGATGATGTTGCTGCATTCTTAAAAGAGAATGGAAAAGCCATCGCTGACATCGAAGAAGTTGAACCGGAACCATCTCTTGGAAACGGTGGTCTTGGACGTCTGGCAGCATGCTTCCTGGATTCCATCGCAACTCTCGGTCTTCCGGGCGAAGGTATTGGTCTGAATTATCATCTGGGTCTTTTCAAACAGCTCTTTGAGAACAGACTTCAGAAGGAAACTCCGAACCCATGGATTGAAGAACACAGCTGGCTCACACCTGCAGGTGTTTCCTATACTGTACCGTTTCGCGGATTTTCACTAAAATCTTCCCTGTACGATATCGACGTTGCAGGCTACAATAACAAATCCATTCATCTGCACTTATTTGACATTGATCTGGCAGATGAATCTATGGTTCACGATGGAATTTCCTTTAACAAAAAGGACATCCTTCACAACCTGACACTGTTCCTGTATCCGGATGACAGCGATGATGACGGACGTAAACTCCGTATCTTCCAGCAGTACTTCATGGTATCCAATGCTGCTCAGTTCATCCTTGACGAAGCAACAAAAAAAGGCTGCAACCTGCATGACCTTGCAGACTACGCAGTGATCCAGATCAACGATACTCACCCAAGTATGGTCATTCCAGAACTGATCCGTCTCCTGACAAAACGTGGAATCGACTTTGATGAAGCTGCTGAAATCGTATCCAAAGTATGTGCTTACACAAACCATACCATCCTTGCAGAAGCTCTGGAAAAATGGCCAATGGACTACCTTCTTGATGTAGTTCCTCACCTTGTACCAATCATCGAAAAGCTGGATGAAAAGATCAAAGCAAAATATCCTCAGGAAAATGTAGCCATCATCGACAAGAACAACCTGGTTCACATGGCACATATGGATATCCACTATGGATTCTCCATCAACGGTGTTGCTGCCCTGCATACAGAAATCCTGAAAACAAGCGAGCTGAAGGCTTTCTATGATATTTATCCGGAGAAATTCAACAACAAAACTAACGGTATCACATTCCGCCGCTGGTTAATGCACTGCAATCATCCGCTGACAGACTATATTACCTCCCTGATCGGTGATGAGTTTAAAACAAATGCAACTGCTCTGGAGAATCTCCTGAAATATAAGGATGATGAAGCAGTTCTGAATAAGCTCCTTGAGATCAAAACAGAAGCTAAGAAAACCTGTAAAGAATTTATCCTCTCTAACACAGGTGTTGAAATTAATGAGAACAGCATCTATGATATCCAGATCAAACGTCTCCATGAGTACAAACGCCAGCAGTTAAATGCTCTGTACATCATCAGCAAATATCTGGAGATTAAGGGTGGAAAGAAACCATCTCAGCCTGTTACCTTTATCTTCGGTGCAAAAGCAGCTCCTGCTTATGTGATCGCAAAGGATATCATTCATCTTCTGCTCACACTTCAAGATCTTATCAAAGATGATCCGGAAGTTGCACCATACATGAAGCTTGTTATGGTTGAGAACTATAATGTATCTGCAGCTGAGAAATTATTCCCTGCATGCGATATTTCCGAGCAGATCTCCCTGGCTTCCAAAGAAGCAAGTGGTACAGGTAACATGAAGTTCATGCTGAACGGTGCTGTTACTCTGGGAACTATGGATGGCGCTAACGTTGAGATCAGCGAACTGGTTGGCAAAGATAACATCTATATCTTCGGTGAATCCAGTGAGAAAGTTATCGAACATTATGAGAAAGCAGACTACTGCTCCAGAGATATTTATGAAAATGACAAACACATCAAAGAATGTGTTGACTTCATCGTAAGCGAAAAGATGCTGGCACTTGGCCACAAAGAAAATCTGGAAAGACTGCACCACGAACTGGTAAGCAAAGACTGGTTTATGACACTGCTTGACTTCAACGATTATGTTGAGAAAAAAGATCAGCACTGGCTGATTACGCAGACAGAAAAACATGGGCTAAGAAGATGCTGGTTAATATTGCAAAAGCCGGATTCTTCTCTTCTGACAGAACTATCGAACAGTACAACAACGATATCTGGCACCTGACACCGGCAAAATAATCCAATAAAATTCAACAGCAGGCATTGTATATTCGATGGAATATACAGATGTCTGCTGTTTTATGTTTATCAGATCATAAAAATCTCCCACTGTATTAATTCAAATCAGACTATAACTACGGCAACCGAATCCGAGCAAAATATACCGCTTTATATATCCTTGTAATAAGCAGGAGAGATAACATCCGCCTCCTTGCAGGAACATCCGTTCTCGTAACTGTCACAGCAGTCACAGTTTGAACAATACATATGAGTATCCGGGATATAAAACAAGCCTCCATAGAGCGGTGAAGTACGGAGTTCTTTTGACTCTTTCTTGCTGTTGGCAAAATGGATTCCATTAGAGATCAGCATATTTTCAGGTTCATACTGAGAGAAATCAAAATAATGTCCCTGTGTTCCATGATGGGGCACCTTGATACACCAGTAATGTTCGTATAATGGCAATTTTCCATCATAGTTCTCTGCGATCATTTTCAGATGCTCAGGCTGTGCATCCCCGGTAAACAAAAGATTTAATTCTCCGTCTCTGGCATTCTGGAACACAATACTGATCTTATGCTTAAACTGCCGCAGATTTATCTGATTCTCATTCAGCCATGCCAGCAGTTTCTTAAAATCAGGAAGTGCTTTGATTCTGCGAAATTCACGCTCATACACATATGCCCGGATAATTTTCTGACGGACCTCCGGCTGTTCTGTCAGCTCAGATGCTGTTAAATCTGTTTCTTTTTCCACAGTTTCCGCCGGTTTATTGCCTTCAGCAGTCATAGACCATACGATCAGTCTCAGTTTCTCTGCAAATTCAAGCAGAACATCCATTACTTCTTTAAATTTCCCGTCTTCACAGATTCTGTTATAGACTTCGTCCGTCTCCTTCCGGATTACATCTGTATCCGGCCAGAGTGCCTGATATTTGTTTTCAAACAGTTTTCCCCTGCTTAACAGTTCCACGTTCTGTTTGTTCTCCAGAAGTGCATCCACCAGTGCAAACAGGCTGACCTGACGGCTTGGCAATCCGGATTCTTTTAACAAATCTGCCAGAAGCAGCAGCACCAGTGTTCTGCTCATTTCTTTTTTTGAAAAAACATCGGGAAGATAAATTTTCCCAAAGTCAACAGAAATATCTTTTTTCTTCATCATATAAAGAAGCCCTGACAGATGATCCATATGAAAATGTGTCAGAAGCAGATTTTTACTCTTGATCGTAGACAAATCTGAGATGATCACATCAAATATTTCTCTTCTGGGGCGCCCTCTATCCTGCTGTTATTTGTTCCGAAATCTACCAGCAGACTCTTCTTTCTGTCCCGGAGACAGAAGCAGTCTCCGAAACCTACATTATACATTCGTACCTTCATTCTTTTCCCTCTTGTTTACAATGGTTAGTTTTATTTTAATATAGGGAAATTGGAAATGCAAGAGGGTGTTGTTTGTGTTATTATAGTGTCGTATGATTACTGGTTACTGTTCACATATCACTATTCCGCGAGGTGTTTTGGCATGAATATGCCAAAATCCCGAGACATACAAGCCAAAATTCCATTGCCGCAGGCAATCTGGAATGAATTTTGGCTGCGTTACTGAGAACAGAGTAAACAGTAACTCATCTGAAATAAAAGAGCGTGTTTGAAAAATGTTTTTCGCAAGATGTGTGTCATGATTTGTGAGAATGATTTTTCAAATACACCTGAGGAAAAACAAACATAAAATATCAGCAGAATGGAGATAGAACACTTATGACAAAACAGGAACTGGCTCTCGAGGTCATTGAACGGTTAAAAAAGGAATATCCTGATGCAGACTGCACTCTGGATTATGATAATGCATGGAAATTACTGGTAAGTGTGCGTCTGGCTGCACAGTGTACAGATGCAAGAGTAAATGTAGTTGTACAGGATCTGTATGCAAAGTTTCCTACTGTAGAAGCTCTTGCAAATGCAAATGTTGCAGATATCGAAGCAATCGTACGTCCCTGTGGTCTGGGTAAGAGTAAAGCAAGAGATATCAGTGCCTGCATGAAAATCCTCCACGAACAGTATCATGACAATGTTCCCGGGGATTTTGATGCTCTGCTGAAGCTTCCCGGAGTTGGAAGAAAGAGTGCCAATCTGATTATGGGAGATGTATTCGGCAAACCGGCGATCGTGACAGATACCCATTGCATCCGTCTCTCCAACCGCATCGGTCTGGTCGATAATATGAAAGAACCTAAGAAAGTAGAAATGGCTTTATGGAAGATCATTCCGCCCGAAGAAGGCAATGATCTCTGTCACCGCCTGGTCAATCATGGCCGCGATGTCTGTACAGCACGCACTAAACCTTACTGTGACAGGTGCTGTCTGAATGATATCTGTGAAAAAAATGGTGTAGACAGCCAGGAATAATTACTTTATACACATATAACCAAAATAATCCATACCATTATACACATTATCCCAAAGAAAATCCCCATCTCTGTGTTTCTTTAACCAGAGCGTGTCTGAAAAAGGCTTTCTGCAAGATGTGCGTTCACAATTTTGTGGGATATTTTGCCCGGATGAGGGCGCGTAGTGGGCTACGGCAACTGAATTCGGGTGAAATATCCCGCAAAGTGGGGCGTGCAGATTGCGGGAATGATTTTTCAGACACACTCTAGCTCAGCAGATGAGGACTTTCTTATTTGCCTAAATGTGCTCCTCAAGGCTTGCGAAGAAAAGTTCATAGAAATCGTCTTCCCCTGCAAGCTTCGGAGAGTTTTCACCTCCACCGTTGGTACTTCTTCGCATGGTAGCATAAAATTCTTCTCCGGCTGTGATCAGATCCATCTCATAAATCTGATATCCCAGTTCCCGACACTTCGCGCAGAAAGCGGCAAGCGGCTGTTCTGCCTTTCTGGTGTCCATCAGTTCCTGCCAGATGTTACGGTCTTTCAGTGCTTTTTCTCTTAATTCGTCTAACATTGCTCCGATTTCCATAATAACATTCCTCCTCTTTGTTTTCTGACCTTCATCAAATAACTATTCCATCGTTATCTGCTGAATTGTTACTTCATCAGTTCATAATAAAATATATACTGCTGCATCACGCCCCGGCAGCCCTTATAACGTCTGTTTGGAAATCCCCGTTTATAATGGGCATCCAATGCCTGGCGGATGTGAGTATCTACAGGAAATGCATCCAGCTGATGCAATCCGAAAAGACAGATACAGTCAGCTACTTTCTCACCAACTCCATACAGCCCCAGCAATTCTTTTCGTGCAGCTTTATAAGTCATATCATGCAGACTGTTAAGTGAAATATCTCCGAAACAGACTTTTCTGGCTGTGTCCAGCACATATTTTGCTCTGTATCCCAGATTACACTCCCGAAGCTGTTCTTCCGTTGCCAAAGCCAGTGCCTCTGCAGTCGGAAACGCATAATATTCTGCACCTGTGCTGCTTGTTTTTCTTACTCCAAATTCCCGGCTGATATTTTCAATACACTTCTTTATTCTTGTAATATTATTCTGTTGAGAGATCAGGAATGAAATAATCATCTCCACAGATCCTGCTGCAGAATGCGGATTCCGCTTCCCATCTCTCCTGCTGCTGTCAGATATTTATCCCTTGGATTGATCATGTTTATATATTCACTGTAATCACAATCCAGATCAAAATACCGGATCCAGAAGAAAATGAAATCTTCTTCCGGACAAAAGAAATTGACAATTCCTCTCTCCTGAGTCAGTTCCAGATATTTATCTCCCGCAATCACCCGGTAACGGTCATCACCGATCTGATCCATCCGAAAGCACTGCCCGGATCTGCAGATCTGCCCCAGGTCAAAATTATCCATTTCTATTGTCAGCATACTATATAACCCCTTATCCTTCTGTTACCAATGTTACTAATAACTCTTTTTTTTCTTGATGAATATATGAATGTATTATATACTATTCTAAGTATAAACGTAAAGCAGAAAGGGGTTCTTACCAATGAAATTTATATATCCTGCGGTTTTCCGCAAAAATGAAGAAGGCAGATATAAAGCATTTTTTCCGGATCTTGCCTGTTGTGAAGCTGAAGGCGACACTCTGGACGATGCGATCGATAATGCAAACGAGGCTGCCTATAACTGGATTTATGCAGAAGTAATGGAAGATGAAATGGATCTCCCTGCAATTTCCGATGAATCCGATCTGGATCTGCTGGAGGGAGATATTGTAAGAAATATTCAGGTCAATATCCGTATGTATGACGGATGGGATGAGTAACCACTACCCGCAACGACAAATTACAGAAATTCAGCTCCGTTATGTTACAATAAATCAAACATTAACGGAGCTTTTTTATTATTTAAATCTGCTCAGACACACTTCGGTGTACTATCTGCAAAACGATTTTTTTCTCTCGTTTTGCACTTCAAAAGGAGGTTTTACTATGAAAGCAAGAAGTTTTAAAAAATTCTTTGTGAGTATTGCACTCAGTGCTGTTCTCACGTTATCGTCCGCTTCCTCTGTATTCGCAGCCACAGCACAGCTGGCACCCGCTGAACAATCTGTAGAACAGGCTCAAAGTGACGATTCTGACACCCCTGCCATTGAATCATCCGATGCACAGAATGCCTGCGCTTCTCTTACCGCCCAGCCAGGGATCAGACAGACAGCAGCTTCCGAGAATTCTGTAACTATTCAGTGGAACCCTGTTACCAATGCTTCCAAATATGCTGTCAATATCAGCCCTTTAAGTTCCTCTTCCTATCGTTTTCTCGGCTATATTGGCAATACCCGCAACAAAGCTAAGATCAATAAGCTAAAAGCAGGAACTGCTTACGTTATTAAAATCACAGCACTGAATTCATCCGGCATTGCGATTTCTTCCCGTACTGTGGGATGTACCACGCTTTATTCAAAGGTAAAGATTAAATCTTCCTATGCATCAACCGGCAGATATACCTTCAATATGCAGACTGTAAACCCTTCAAAACTCCATTACAGGTTATAAGGTTGTATACCAGAGTTCTGCAGCCCACAAACTTATAACTAAATATTTTAATACCAGATATTCCTTTACCATTCCAATATCCGGCAATACATTTTATCAGGTGAAGATTTACCCTTACCTGGTTCTGGGAAATAAACGGTATGTAAGTTCAACCTCTACGGACAGATATATTTCCAATGTCATCACTCTTCAGAAAGCAGGCAACACAAACAGCTCCATGAGCGTAAAATGGAACAGAACTGCCGGTGCAGACAATTACAGTATTTACATAAAATATCCGGGAAGCAGTTCTTTCAAAAAAGTAAAAACAACAACTTCCAATTTCTTTACACTCACCGGAATGAAAAAGAATACCAAGTACGGCATTAAGGTAATTGCCAATAAAAAAAATGAAAAACAAAGTATGGCATTCTGATTCCAAAGCCTATAATATGTCCTTAGTCTGACCATAGTTATCCATAGCAATTGCATAAATCCGGCTACGTTATCAATGACGTAGCCAAAATTTTATATTGACTTTCCCATATCTAAGTGATACACTGATTATAATTGAGACAAGGGGTGCTTGTGTAAACAGGCTGAGAGTAAGCTGTATCGCTTTAACCCATTACCTGATTTGGATAATGCCAACGTAGGGAAAGTTATAGTTCTTCCACACTGCAATATGCTTGTTGGCATATTGCAGTTTTTCCTTTTACTCTGAACGGACATATCATATTATCTCCCCCTTGTTTTAATTGCGGACAAATAGTCAGGCAAATGATTTCATACGCCTGAAAGGCAATAAAATATTGCCACGACAGACCGGGGGCACCACTCTCTGTCACACCAGTAGTTTACTTAAAAACTTACGAATATGCGCAGGTGCAAGTCCCTGCTGTATGCAGGAGGCGCAGTTCATTTAATATTGCTGTTTATCTATTACTATGTGCAGCAATTAAGAGCCCACAGTGCAGGGCAAGGAGGAAAAAATGACACAGTATACAACGCAGATGGACGCGGCACGTCAGGGAATCATCACACCACAGATGGAAATCGTAGCAGAAAAAGAACACTTTGACGTGGAAGAATTAAGAGAACTGATTGCAAAAGGACAGGTAATTATTCCCTGCAACAAAAAATCACAAGAGCATCAGTCCGAGCGGTGTCGGTGCAAAGCTGACCACCAAGATCAATGTAAATTTAGGTGTTTCCAGAGACTGGAAAGACGTTGATATGGAATATGAAAAGGTACATTCAGCAGTAGAAATGGGTGCAGAAGCCATCATGGATCTCAGCTCCTACGGAGATACCAGAAGCTTCCGCCGCAAACTTACATCCGAATGTCCGGCAATGATCGGTACTGTTCCGATCTACGACGCAGTAGTATATTATCACAAAGCACTTGGCAAGATTACTTCTGAAGAGTGGATTGATATCGTACGTATGCATGCAGAAGACGGCGTGGATTTTATGACTATCCACTGCGGTATGAATCGTGCAACCGCAGCACGTTTCAAACAGAATAAACGTCTCATGAACATTGTTTCCAGAGGTGGTTCTATTATGTTCGCATGGATGGAAATGACAGGAAAAGAGAACCCGTTCTATGAACATTTTGATGAAATTCTTGATATCTGCAGAGAGTATGATATCACTTTAAGTCTGGGAGATGCATGTCGTCCCGGATGTATTGCAGATGCAACTGATACTGCACAGATTGAAGAGCTGATCACTCTCGGTGAGCTTACCAAACGTGCATGGGAAAAGGATGTTCAGGTTATGATCGAGGGACCTGGCCACATGCCGCTGAACCAGATCGCAGCTAATATGGAAATCCAGAAAACTCTTTGCCATGGCGCTCCTTTCTATGTACTTGGACCGCTTGTAACAGATGTTGCTCCCGGATATGACCACATTACTTCCGCAATCGGCGGTGCGATTGCTGCTTATTCAGGTGCTGCTTTCCTCTGCTATGTAACACCTGCAGAACATCTTCGTCTGCCAAATGCAGCTGATGTAAAAGAGGGAATTATCGCTGCCAAAATTGCTGCTCATGCTGCTGATATTGCCAAAGGAGTTCCCGGTGCCGCAGAATGATTATAAGATGAGCGAAGCGAGAAAACGTCTTGACTGGGAAGAAATGTTCAAACTCAGCATGGATCCTGAGAAAGCAAGACGCTACCGCGCAGAGGCCAAACCTGAGAAAGAAGACACCTGCAGTATGTGCGGAAACTTCTGTGCCGTAAAGAATACAAACCGTATTCTGGATGGTGAAATTGTTACTATTTTTGATGAATGATGCTTTTATAAAAGCCGTATTTCAACATGTTTGATTGTTGAAATACGGCTTTTTATTTACTATATCTTCATCTTCTAAAAACAATTTATATCCATATTTATCATTACAAATGTTATATAATTTTGCATTTGCATCTTCGGACGCAGGTACACCCTTTTTGTGAGTGTACCTTTTGCAAACGTTTTGTTTTGGACATGTTTTAGAATTTTCATCTAATGCACAATAATAAAATGTGTCCATTTATTATTCCTTTCTTGTCGGTAGATCCGAAACCACCGTTACGTGTTGCTTCTACATGATCGTCTTCTGTAATTCCATAATTCTAAGAAAATCCCCTGTGCGATAGCTGCATTGCTTGTTACTGAAAACTCTTTATCTCCACGATTTACGAGCTTAATAA
>ENA-OQCF01000311-OQCF01000311.1-human-gut-metagenome-genome-assembly--contig:-NODE-311-length-18728-cov-1.665609_pt1 | contig 18728 bp, 28 predicted proteins | sample MGYA00242756_ERZ504573 | MGnify/ENA primary metagenome ERZ504573 (study PRJEB26092, sample SAMD00036240) | human gut metagenome | host: Homo sapiens | study: EMG produced TPA metagenomics assembly of... | reverse complement strand
CCGCGGCCATCCCAAACGGCAGAGCGCCGGAATCCATCAATTTGTCATTTCCCATATCGAGCAGCACAGCAAAAAGCCGGATATTGTGCGGGATAAGATCGTCAAGCTGATGGGCGACCAGCCCAAGGTAGAGCTTTTTGCCCGCCAGAAAACGCGGGTTGGGATGTATGGGGCAACGAAGTCGATTGCACGATCACCCTCCGGCGGGAAAGGAGGAAATTTGAGTTTGGAACAGGAAGCGAAACGGATGCTGATGGAGCGTTTGGATGACTGCCTGAAAGTCCATGCGGATTTGCTGGACTCACAGGACATTGGCAGTATTTATGAGCTGCAGGACCTCGCCCAGCTCCATTACTATTTGAAAGTGGAACATCCTTTTACCCCGGCGGAGGTAGAGGCTCTGCTGTCGTTTCAGGACCCGTTGGAAGTTGCCCGCTGGTGCAAAGAGGAAAACACCCATGCCCACAGCTTTCCAATCTGCGAACTGCTGAATGAAATACGGGCTTATGAGCGGTTTGAACCGGCTCCAAAGCAGGATGAGTCCAGCCAGACCTTTGCCCGTTTCCGTGAGGCGCTGGCATCGGACTATTTCGGCTTTCGGGAACAGGCATTATCCTGGAGCCGGGAAAGGCTGTTCGATGCCGCGGGTGAGATTGCCGCACTGTCCGATACTTTCGGCGCCTTGCTTTCCAAGTACACGCCGGTCAAGGAAGAAATGGATTTCTTTTTGCAATTCACCCACCGCTGCAAATCATCAGCCGGTATGGGCCATTTGAGGACATCGGGCAGGCTATGAAAACACTGTATGCGGAACGGGAAAATCTGATTGATGAAGCCTTTGAGCCTCCGGCTGAAAGATCTTCGCTGCGGGAGCGCCTGCAGGCGGCTATCCGTGAGAGTTCCCGCATGGGTGTTCCTGATCCTGATAAAAAGCCGCCCCACGAGAAAGAGCGGTAAAGCAAAAAACAAGGATTGTTCCTGCCCTGTTTTTACGGCGGCAGGCGTTTGAAGGAAAGAAGGTGATTTTTTGCCCTATGTACCGGTTCCAAAAGATTTAACGAAGGTTAAGACCAAAGTTGCCTTTAATCTGACCAAAAGACAGCTTATTTTTTTCAGCATTGCCGGGGCGGTTGGCCTGCCGGTGTATTTTCTCACCCGCACGGTGATCGGGAATACCGCTTCGGTGCTTTTGATGATCGGGCTGATGATGCCCTTTTTCTTTATGGCAATGTATGAGCGCGACGGCCAGCCAGCGGAGAAGATTCTGAAAAATATGATCCGGCACCGGCTGTGGCCGGAGACGCGCCCATACAAGACCCGGAACTTTATAAAATCATATCGAAGAAGGAGGAAATAAGTATTGCCAAAAACCAAACAGCAGGAAGCGCAGGAAAAGCGCCTGCAGGCAAACATCCAGCAGGCGCGAAAAAACCGGTCCGCAGTAAAAAAGGCCGGTAAGAAATCTGGGCCTCATGCGAAGCCGCCTGGCAAGGGCGGCTTTTTCAATGGAGTAAAACGGGACGCGCCGCAGACGGCCCAGCAGACGATCCCTACCGGGAGATCTACAAGGACGGTATCTGCCGCGTCAATGATAAGCTATATACCAAGACTATTCAGTTTTTCGATATTAACTATCAGCTTGCCCAGGCGGATGATAAGGCGCAGATTTTCGAGAATTACTGTGATTTCCTCAATTACTTTGATTCCACCATCAGCGTCCAGCTCACCTTTATCAACCAGCGGGCCAATATGCAGGACTTTTCCAAGAGCATTGCCATCCCGCCCCAGGGGGACGAATACGATGACATCCGGCGTGAATATGCGGAAATGCTCAAAAATCAGCTTGAAAAAGGAAATAACGGCCTTGCCAAACGGAAGTATATCACCTTTGGCATTGAGGCGGACGACCTGCGTACCGCGAAAATGCGCCTGGAGCGTGTGGAAGCGGATGTACTGAACAACTTTAAGACCCTGGGCGTCCAGGCGGCTTCTTTGAACGGGCTGGAACGGCTGGAGCTTCTACACAGCCAGCTCCACCCCAGCGGGCAGGAGAAATTAAAGTTTGCCTGGAGCGACCTTGCCAAAACCGGTCTTTCCACAAAGGATTTTATCGCACCCACCAGCTTCACCTTCTCGAGGACGGCAAGACCTTCCGCATTGGAGAGTATTCCGGCGCTGTCTCATTCCTGCAGATTTTGGCGCCGGAGCTGACGGACCGGATGCTGGCAGAGTTTTTGGACCTGGACGATGCGGTGACGATCAACCTGCATATCCAGTCTATCGACCAGGCCCAGGCGATCCGCAATATCAAGCGGAAAATGAGCGATTTGCAGAAAATGAAGATCGAGGAGCAGAAAAAAGGCGGTGCGGGCCGGATATGATATGGACATCATTCCCACGGACCTTGCCACCTATGGGGAGGAAGCCCAAAACCTGCTTCAAGATCTGCAATCCCGGAATGAGCGTATGTTTTTGGTAACGGTTCTGGTACAGAACATCGCCCCGAAAAGGCAAAAGCTGTTCAGCGACATTATGGCTGCCTCCGGTGTTGCCCAAAAGTATAACTGCGCGCTGAAACGCCTGGACTACCAGCAGGAACAGGGCCTTATGTCCTCTCTGGCGCTGGGCCAGAACCAGATCGAGATCCAGCGGGGACTCACCACCAGCAGCACCGCTATTTTCGTACCCTTTACCACCTGCGAATTGTTCCAGGATGGGCAGGCATTGTATTACGGTCTCAACGCCATTTCCTCAAACCTGATTATGGCGAACCGCAAGCTGCTGAAAAATCCCAACGGATTGTTTCTTGGCACGCCCGGCTGCTTTGCCGGTGATACCCGGATTCTCCTGGCAGACGGCAGCGCCGTCTCCTTTGAGGAACTGCTGGCCCGCGGCGTGGAGGAAATCGAGGTCAAGACCTTTGATGACGAAACCGGGCAGGTTATCACTGCCATGGCGCGGGATATTCGCGTTGAGAAATATGCGGATGTCTTAAAGCAGATCACTTTGGAGGACGGGATCACCTTCCGCTGTACGGAAAGCCATCTCATTATGGATGACGCCGGGGAGTACATGCAGGCGGTGGATGTGAAGGAAGGCCAGAAATTGAGCGGCGGCCATACCGCGGTGCGGGTATCGGTGCTGAAACTGCCGAAAAAAGTGCCGGTGTATGACCTGACCGTACCCCGCTATATGAATTTCCTGCTGGAAAACGGGCTGGTCGTCCACAACAGCGGAAAATCTTTCAGCGCGAAGCGTGAGATCGTCAACGTGTTCCTGCTGACGGATGATTCTATCATCATCGCAGACCCGGAAAATGAATATGGCCCGCTGGTAAAACGCTTTGGGAAACAGGGGCAGGTCATTGACCTTTCGCCCACTTCCTCCAACTATATCAATCCGCTGGACATCAACCTGGATTACAGCGATGACGAGAACCCCATTACATTAAAGAGCGATTTTGTCCTCTCTTTGTGTGATCTGATTATCGGCGGCAAGGATGGGCTTACCCCTATCGAGAAAACCATCATTGACCGCTGTACCCGCCTGGTCTACCGGGATTACCTGCAGGACCCCCGCCCGGAGAATATGCCAATCCTGGGGGACCTGTATGAGCTGCTTCGCAAGCAGAGCGAGCCGGAGGCCCAGAATATCGCTACTGCCCTTGAAATCTATGTCAACGGCAGCTTAAATGTGTTTAATCATAGGAGCAACATCGACATGGACAGCCACCGCGTCCTGTGCTTCCAGCTTAAATCCCTGGGCAAAGCTTGAAAGAGATCGGGCTTCTCATCATGCAGGATGCCGTGTGGAACCGCGTTACTGCCAACCGGGAGAAGCATAAAACGACCTGGTTCTATATCGACGAATTTCATCTCCTTCTCAAAGGCCAGACCGGTGCTTTTTCCGTTGAAATTTGGAAGCGTTTTAGAAAATGGGGCGGGATTCCGAGCGGCCTGACGCAAAATGTGAAGGACCTGCTGGCTTCCCGTGAGATCGAGAACATCTTTGAAAACTCGGATTTCATCTACATGCTGAACCAAGCTCAGGGCGACAGGCAAATTCTGGCAAAACAGCTTGGGATCAGTCCGACGCAGCTTTCCTATGTGACCCACAGCGGCCCCGGCGAGGGCCTTTTGTTTTTCGGAAATGTGATTATCCCTTTGTCGATCACTTCCCGAAGGACACCAGCCTGTATCAGATCATGACAACCCGCCCGGAGGAAGTCGCGGAGGCTGGAACGTGATAATCTTCTTCACCGCCTGGCGTATGGGAGGTGATGCAGTTGCCAAGGGATGAAGAATTTAGAGCAAAGGAAAAGAAATTTCACAAGATGACCCGTGACGGGCTGGTGGAACGGGGCGCGGCCTCCGGCGAGGAAACCGTATCAGTGGCCGGGAACAGGATTTTGATTTGCGGCAGGCAAGGGATTCTCCTGACTCTTTGGAGGACCTTTCGGCCAAAGCCCGCCATACCCGGCAGCAAAGGCCGAAAGACGGTGACGTCCCACAGGCGGAGCCGGTGGAGGATGCGGATGCTTCCCCTCTGGAAGATTTGCAGCCGGAAGCCCATGAGGACGCCCCACGGGAGGAACCGCGGGAGAAATCCGGCAAACAGCGTACCCGCTATCAGCAGAAGTTTTCCGAGTCCAGCAGCGCCAGTGAAGCTGCCACCGAGCAGCCCCGCACCTCAAAACTGCAATTCTCTGAGGATGAGCTGCGCCGGATGCCCCCGGCAAAAAGCTGGTAAAGGCCCAGCAGAAGGCGGAACGGACCGCCCGGAAGCTGGAACAGGCCGAAGCCAATCTTCCGGCCAGGCGGAAACTGCGATGGAGGTGGAGCCGGACGCTGCCACCGGCAACGCCAAACGGCGCTTAAAATTTGAAAAAGAGGTGATCTCCCAACAGGAACACATAAAAGGCGCCAAACCTCTGCGCCCGGTGAAAAAAGGCGCAAATGCGGCTATCGGATATGCCATAAGAAGATCTATGAGAATGAGCATGAAAATGTGGGCATTGAGGCGGCCCACCGCACAGAGCTGGTGGCCGAGGGCGGGCTTCGCGCCCTGAACCACCGCCGGAAAACCGCGCCTTACCGCAAGGTGTCCCGGCTGCAGAAAAAGACGGTGAAAACCCGCGCAAGGGCGGCTTACCAGCAGGCCCTCCACGAAAACCCGCAGTTACGGAGCAATGTGTTTTCCCGCATGTGGCAGAAATACCGCTTAAAAAGGGAGTACGCCAAAGCTGCCCGGACCGCCCGGCGCACCGGGCAGCTGCCGGGAAAACTGCCGCTGTCACGAAAAAAGCCGGTGGCGCTGTTGGCCGTTTTGCCAGCCGCCACCCGGCCCTCTGCCTGATGGCGGCGCTGTTGTTTCTGATCGTTGTTCTGATTTTTTCGCTTTTTTCTTCCTGTTCCAGTATGGGGACGGGCGGGATCGGCGCGATTGCGGCGTCCAGCTATACCGCGGAAGATCAGGACATCAACAATGCTGAACTGGTCTATACGGAATGGGAAACTGACCTGCAGATGCAGATTGACAATGCCGAAGCGGACCACCCCGGCTACGATGAATACCGCTACCATGTGGGCAATATCGGGCACAACCCCTTTGAGCTGATGGGATTCCTCACCGCGTCCTATCAAGCCTTCCAGTATGAGGATATTGAGGCGGTGCTGCAGGAGATCTTTGCCGAGCAGTATTCCCTCGAATTTGTGGAGGAAGTGGAGACCCGCACCCGCACGGAAACCCGAACAGACCCCAGTACCGGCGAGACTTATGAGGTAGAAGTGACCTATGAGTGGCGGATTCTCAATGTCAACCTGACGGCCAAATCCTTTACGGACGTGATCGCCGCCCGTATGGACACGGAACAGGCCCAGCTTTTTAATATCCTGATGATGACGAAGGGCAACCGCCAGTATGTCTCCAACGTGTTTGGCGATACCAACTGGCTTCCGTATGTCACAAGCTACTATGGCTACCGCGTCCACCCCATCAGCGGAGAAAAGAACTATCATAAGGCGGTGGATATTGGGATGCCCCAGGGCACAGAGATTTTGGCCGGGCATGACGGCGTGGTAACGCAGGCCGGGGAAGCAGGCAGCTACGGCTGATCGTGGTGCTGGAGGGCGCATGGAGGACGGACGGACCCTTACCACAAAATACGCCACTGCTCTGAACTTCTGGTGTCTGCCGGGCAGGAAGTCAAACAGGGGGATGTCATTGCCAAAGTGGGCAGCACCGGTGATTCCACCGGGCCGCACCTTCACCTGGAAGTGCTGGTGGATGGGCAGTACCTTAATCCCCTGTATTTTACCGATACCGGCGACCATACCGGAACCAGCTTGATCCCTGGAAGTGCGGGCGGGCCGGAAATCCCCGCATATCCCGGCGCTCCTATGGGTGATGGCGATTATGCGGCGCTGATTACGGAGGCGCAGAAACATCTCGGAAAGCCTTATGTGTTCGGCGCTTCGGGACCAAACAGTTTTGATTGCAGCGGCTTTGTTTCCTATGTCCTCAATCAGAGCGGTGTTGCCAGTGTGGGACGCTCCACTGCCCAGGGGCTTTTCAACATGAGCACCCCTGTTTCCAGAGAGAACGCCCAGCCGGGAGACCTGATTTTCTTCACCGGCACCTACTCGGCGGGCACGCCTGTAACCCATGTAGGGATCTATATCGGCAACGGGCAGATGATCCATGCCGGGGACCCGGTACAGTATGCCAATATCAATACATCCTACTGGACCGAACATTTTTACGCATTTGGGCGTATCTCAACCAATTAAAGATCGGAGGTAATAAATTGAATCCCAAAATTGACAAACTCGCAAGGGATATAGAAAAAACGGAAAAGAAAATCGCAGACCTGCAAAATAAGTTGGAGCTTTTCAAAAAGGAAAAGACCCGACTGGAGAACGAGGATTACGGCGATATTGGCCGTGATTTCCACCTCACCCCGAAGGAGCTGGCAGAATTTTTGAAAGCGCACAGGGCGGGCACCCTCACGATCCCGGAGGCTGCCCCGCCTGCGGGAGAACAGGAGCCGGCCATGAAGAATAAAGTGAGGAATGTTTTGGCGGCGCTTGTGCTTTGCATGAGCGCCATTGCCCTGCCCGTCACCGCTTACGCTTCCACGGGCAGCGATACTACGCCGCCCACCCTTTCCGCTACATTAAATAACGACAAACTGGCGGTAGAGGCCAGCGATGATATGTCCGGCGTGGAGGCGGTGTATGTGGATGATACCCGTATCAACAGCTTGTCAACGGCAAGGGGACCGTGGCCTTGAAGGATTACGCCGGGGACGGCAAGGAAGTGACGGTTTATGCGGTGGACTATTCCGGCAACCGCTCCAAAGAGGTAAAGCTGGATAACCCTTATTATGAGGAACCGGCACAGACCCAGGCGGCTTCTTCTGCCGCGCCCCAATCTTCCAGTGGGGAAACACAGGCCGCGCTTCCCAAACGCCCGCGCCTTCTCCTTCATCAAACAATGCTTCCGGCAATTCGGAAAGCAGCCAGGCCGCCCAGACCCCTTCGACCTCCCAGGCAGAAACAGAGGCTTCTTCTGAAAGCTCTGCTACGGAGGACGAAACGGAATCGGCTGTGCCGGAAGGGGCATTTACCCCGGAAGGCACCGGCACGGTCCTGGATTCAGCCACCGAGCAGGAAGATGATAAGCAGTTTTATACCATCACCACCGCGGACGGAAATGTGTTTTACCTTATCATTGACGGGAAGCGGGATTCGGAAAACGTCTACTTCCTGAATGGCGTTACGGAGGAAGATCTGCTGTCCCTGGCCCAGCAGGATAATGGCAGCGAAAGCGCCATTGAGGTTGTCACCTGTAACTGTACGGAAAAATGCGAGGCGGGCGCGGTGAATACCGATTGCCCGGTCTGCAAAAATGACCTGAACGGCTGCCTGGGGAAAGTAACGGAAGAACCGGCGCCGGAGGAAACCGAGCAGCCGGAAGCCGAGACGGAGAAATCCGGCGGCAATACCGGCATGATTATCTTCCTGGTGATCGCTCTTGCGGCTGCTGGCGGGCTGGGTTACTACTTCAAGATCGTGCGCCCGAAACAGCAGGCGGCTATGGACGAGGACAAGTTCGAGGATGACGGTTACGGGGAAGATGATGAGCAGGATTCGGCGTACAGCGATGATCTTTCTTATGACGAGGACGAAGAACCCACAAAGGACGGCAGATAACGCCGTCCTTTCCGTTTCCCAAACAAATTTTATGAAAGTGAGGATTACAGCTTGAATACAAAATCTATGCGCGGCCATGGCCTTTCCCCGCTTCTGGCCGGTTTTCTTTGTCTGCTGCTTTTGGTAGGGATCTTGCCTGTCAGCGCGTTTGCGGCTTCGGAAGGCCAGCAGGCCAGCTCCGCTTACGGCGATACGGTCATCAGTCTGACGGCCAGCCCTATTATTCCCCTTCGGGTTATTACACGATGACCTACCATGATGACGGTTCCACTTCCTATTCGTATCACGGCGGGAATGTGGCCTACCGCCATTATGTGCTGAACACGGATGGCGGCGGCTTCCGCTGGGTGTACTGCATTGAGAGCGGCATCCGGTTCGGTGATTCGGACGATGGCTATTATTCCGAGCAGACGGATAACAGCCAGTATTTCAACCAGTTGCCGGAGGCTTCCCGGCGCGGGATCATGCTGGCCTCCCTGTATGGCTGGCAGCCTGGGGCTTCGCTCCCCATGGCCGGTATCAATGCCGACGACTGGTATATGGCGGCGCAGTGTATCATTTGGGAATACCAGCAGCAGCTCCGCAGCGACGCCACCAGCCGCCACGACAATGGAAGTGTCGCGGAAAACACCTTCTTCCGCATTGTGCAGGGACGGCCTGCTGAACAGGTCTATTACTGGATTCTGGACCAGATCGCTTCCCATTCTACCATTCCTTCTTTTGCCGGTGCTACTGCGGAAAGCGCCCCGGTGCATGAACTGAAATGGGATTCCAACGCAAAGGTTTATACCCTGACGCTGACCGATGCCAACAACTTAAATATCGACCTGGAGGCCCTTACTGCAAGCGGGATCTCCGTGACCCGCAGCGGCAACAGCTACACCTTTACCAGCAAGGAAATGCTGGAATCCCCGGTGGCGCTCCAATTCCGCAAAAATGTGCCTATCGGTGAGGCCATGCTGATCTGGGGGCGCGAGCTGGCAGACCATGATGACGGGCGCCAAAGACCCCGTTTCCTTCTATATGCAGATCAAGACGGAAACCTATGGCAAGGCAAAGATCGTAAAGACCAGCGAGGACGGTATTGTCGAGGGGATTCCCTTTACTATCAGCGGCAACGGTGTGGAGGAATCGGTTGTCACCGGCGCGGACGGCATGGTCTCCCTGGATCTTTTGCCGGGCACCTATCTTGTGACAGAGCAGCCCATTGACCGCTATGTAACGCCTGCTTCGCAGTATATCACCATTGAGAGCGGCCAGACCGCCAGCGTCCAGTTTCCAACATTTTGAAGAAGTTCCGTGTGGAAGGCCACAAGGTGGACGCGGAAACCGGCGAGGCCCAGGGTGACGCTTCCCTGGCGGGGGCCGTCTATGGCCTGTATAAAGGCGGGGAGCTGGTAGATACCTTCACCACCGGGCCGGACGGCAGCTTTGTCACCGGTTACTATCCTTGCGGGGATGACTGGACCTTGCAGGAGATTTCCCCAAGCCCCGGCTACCTGCTGGATGAAACGGTGCATGAGGTGGGCGCTTCTCCTTCCCTTTATGAAATCGAGCTAAATACCACGGAAAATACGCTGCCGGAGACGGTGATCCGCGGCAATATCCAGCTTGTGAAACATACCGATGACCCGGACCCGGATGTATCGGACGAGGAACACAGCGATGATGCCAATGCCGGTATGGTGGAAAAGCCGGAGGAAGGCGCTGTTTTTGAGGTTTACCTGACAAGCGCGGGCAGCTATGAAAATTCCAAAGAAAGCGAGCGGGACATCCTGACAACGGATGCGGACGGTTTTGCTGCCTCCAAAGATATGCCCTATGGCCGCTATACTGTCCACCAGACCGCGGGCGAGGACGATAAAGCCTTTGTACCGGATTTCACGGTATTTATCAGCGAGAATGGAAAGACCTACTCCTATATCCTGAACAATGACGCCATCACTGCCAGGGTGCGTGTGGAAAAACGGGACGCGGAAACCGGGGAGATCATTCCTATGGCCGGTACGGGCTTCCGTATTAAGGACCTTACCACCGGCGAATTTATCAGCCAGGAAATCTACTATCCCAACCCTGAAACCATTGACGTATTTTACACTTCGGATGAAGGCTGGCTGATGCTGCCGGAGCCGCTGCCTGCCCATGCGTTTGAGCTTTATGAGGTGACAGCCCCGGAAGTACGTCCTTTCTGACGAGCCGGTGCCTTTCACAGTAGATGGTTCCGAGGCGGTTGTCACGTCGTACAGTACAACCAGCCGCAGAAAGCCCAGCTCACCATCAGCAAATCCGGCGAGGTTTTTGCCAGCGTGCAGGAAAATGATGGCTTTTACCAGCCGGTTTATGAAGTGGTTGGTCTGCCCGGCGCTGTGTATGACCTGATTGCCGATGAAGATATTTATACCGGCGACGGCACACTGCGGTGGCAAAAGATACGGTAGTCGCTACCCTTACCACCGGGGAGGATGGGACGGCGGTCAGCGAACCGCAATACCTGGGCCGCTACCGTCTGGAGGAACGCCAGGCGCCGGAAGGCATGGTATTGGACCCTACGCCGATCTATACCGAGCTTACCTATGCCGGTCAGGAGGTAGAGATCACCCAGGCGGCCATCGGGCTTTATGATGAACGCCAGAAGGTAGAGATCGACCTTCTGAAATCCCTGGAAACGGACGAAACCTTTGGCATTGGGCTTGGCGAGGAATACAAGGATATTTCCTTTGGCCTGTACGCTTCTGAGGACCTGACTGCCCTGGATGGCAGCGTGATTCCCGCGGGCGGCTTCTGGAAGTCGTGGCGGTTGCGCCGGTGGAGGACGCGCCCGGCCAGTATTCGGCTGCCTTTGCCTCCGACCTGCCTTTTGGCAGCTTCTATGTCCAGGAACGCACCACCAATGAGGCATTTGTGCTTTCCGATCAGCAGTACCCGGTAGTCTTTGCGTATGCCGGGCAGGAAATCGGCCTGGTTACGATTGCGGTCAATGACGCGAGGCCATTTCCAATGAGATGATCCGCGGGCGTATTGACGGTGTGAAATACGGCGAGGACCCCGAAGGCGGTGAGGACCTTACCCTGGAGGCGCGCTGATCGGCCTGTTCGCTCCCGGCACGGAGGAATTTACAGAAGAAAATGCCCTCCTTGTGACAACTTCCGGGGAAAACGGCGCCTTCTCCTTTTGAGGATGTGGCCTTTCGGCCATTGGATCATCAAGGAAATTTCCAGCCCTTCGGCCCTGTACTCCATCAGCCCGGAACAGCACCATGTCTATATCGGCACCGATGGGCAGACCATTGAAATTGAGATCGACAATACCCTGATCCACGGTACGGTGCAGGTCATCAAGACCGAGGCTGTGGACGAATTGAAGTCTATCCAGGAGGACGAGGAAAACACTTCTGAAAGTAAGGCTGGCGAGACGGAAGAAAGCGCCGCTGATGATACCGGCGAGGACTCTGCGGACAATCCATTCCTCCACCGGCTGTCCGGCGCTGTCTTTGAGCTTTATGAGGACACCAACGGCGATAAGGCGTTTGATGAAGGCGACGCCTGATCGGGGAGCTGACTGAAACCGATGAAGGGTTCCATGAAATGAGCGGCCTCTTGGCAAAGGGCTATTTTGTCAAAGAGAAAACTGCCCCGGAAGGCCACAAGCTGGACCCCAATGCTTATTACTTTGAGATCACCACGGACGGGCAGGTTGTCGTTGTGGAAAATGGTGAGGCTGGCCGCGGATTTGTGAATGAGGCTTACCGCGGCAATCTGAAAATCACGAAGGATTCCAGCGATGGCCGCAAGGACGGCTTTGCCTTTGAGGTGAAAAGTGAGGATGGCACCTACTGCGAGACTTTCACAAGCCCGGAGGATGGTATCATCCTGATCGAAGGGCTGCGCGTGGGCAAATACACTGTGACCGAGGTTAAGAATAAGGCCAGCGAGGACTATATCATCCCGGATGGCGCCACGGTGGAGATCAAGGCCGATGAAACCGCCGAGGTGAGCTTCTTCAATGAAAAGCCGGAGGAAGAAACCCCGGAAACGCCGGATAAGCCGGAAACCCCGGATAACCCGACAACGCCTTCCAATCCTTCTAAGCCGGTCCCGCAGACAGGCGATGATTATAACCTGTATATCTGGATCGGCGTGCTGGGCGCGGCGGTGATCGGCAGTGGTGTTGCCCTTTTCCTGTGCGTTTACAAGAAAAAGGGACAGAAAGCCAGCCCCGGACGCCGCAAAGCGGCAACCGGCGTGCTTCTGATCTGCATTGCTATGGCGGTAGGCAGCGGCTTTATGCTGGCGCGGGAGATCGGCCAGTACAAGGAAAGCGCCGATACTTATGCCGGGCTTTCGGAATATGTCACCCCGGCTGAAACGGACGGGGAAAATGGGAACGCGGAGGCGCCGGAGGAAACCGGCGCTTCCTCCATTTCTCTGCCCACGGTAGACTTTGAAAGTCTGCTGGCCCAGGGGCCGGATGTCAAGGCATGGCTGGAGCTTCCCGGCACGGTCATTCAGTACCCGGTGGCCCAGGGCGAGGATAACAGTTACTACCTGAAACACCTGTATGACGGTACGGCAAACAAGGTGGGCTGCCTGTTCATCGACTATGAAAACGCGGAGGATTTTTCCGACAACAACACGATCATCTATGGGCACAACATGCGGGATGGCTCCATGTTCTCCACGCTGGTGGAATACAAAGCGCAGGCTTACTATGATGAACACCCGGAAATGTACCTGGTAACGCCGGAGGGCGGCTATGTGGTTGAGGTGTTTTCCGCATTTGTGGCAAGCCCGGAGGAATCCGGCAGCGAAACTTCTCCCTGGGCGCTGGAATGGAAAGACAGCGGCGCATATACGACCTGGCTTTCGCGATGCAGGAGCGTTCTGTGATCGAAACGGGCGTTTCCGTCACTTCCAGCGACAAGGTGCTGACCCTTTCCACCTGTACCAATGGCGGCGCTGACCGCTTTATCGTCATGGGCAGGCTGGTAGCTGTAACTGAATAACAGATTTTAAGAAGATGGCGCGGGACGACGGTTGCTCCCGCGCCCATCTCTATATATGGAGGATTTGCAATGGTAAATAACATTGTTCCCATTCCCGGATATGTCCATCTCTACCGCTCCATGCTGCGGTTTTACGATATGCCCAGCGCGGAGCTGAAAGAAATGCTCTATCTTTTGAATACCGCCAACCTGGACAGCTACGGCTTCCACCACCATGAGGCGCATGTGGTCGAGAGCGGCCCGGTGGCTTCTGCGGCTGGCTGGATCAACGGTATGCCCGCCCTTACCGGACGGAAGTGCAGCTTTATAAATCCCTGCTGGCCCTGAAACGCAGCATTGACCGGGATTGCATTGTCACTTCCCAGCGGGAGGCCCTTCAAATGCTCCGGTGCGTGATCTCCAACCTGGAATACCGGTTCTATAAAGCCTACAACATGGAATTTGAGGATAAGCGCACGGTGTATTCCGAGTGCGCCTTCCGGCTGATCCCGCGGGAGGACGAACCCAGCGTGTGCCTGATGCACGATTGGATTTATCTTCCTACGGCGTAAAGTGGGGTGAGTTATGACACAAAAAGAATTTCAGGCTGTTTTTCGGGAACAGGTACGGCAGTGTGAAGAGCTTCTGATTCAGAAAGCCAAAGAATATACCGGCGACAACCCGGACCGGCTCAGCGCCTTCAAAGCGGCGGCTGCGATCCAGGACAGCACCCCGCAGCGTGCGTTGGCCGGGATGATGGCAAAGCACATCATCTCCATTTATGATATGTGCTTTACGGACCGGAAAACTTTTGAACTGGCTGTCTGGGAGGAAAAGATCACTGACAGCCTTAACTATCTGTTTTTACTAAAAGCTGTGATAAAGGAGGAATTGGAACATCAATCAGATTGAAACTAAAATTTTGAACTGCACTGCAGTACAGGAAGCAGAGAAAAACATGGTGTTTGCGGCAAGGCTCACCCAGCGGGGCCATACGATCCACTCCATGGATGACCTTCTGGCCCTTTACGAGAAAGCCTATACTGCTGATACGGTCAAACGGATCGCCTCTCTGCCGCACCCCGCCGTACAGAAGTTTTCGGTTATCACGGTGGCGGTTGTGGGAGCCAGCAGGCGTTTCCTGGCGCAGATCACCCGGCACCAAAACGAGGTCAAGTTTATCAGCGCCTCTTTGCAGTACAGCAATTATGCGGGGCAGGCTGATTTTGTGGTGCCTTATGAGATCCTGACGGCCAGCCAGTGGTGCATGACTTCTACCTGAAAAAGTGCCGGGCTGCCATGGAGCATTATGCGGATATAGCGCCTGCGGAATTTCCAGGGACGCCGCGGGGTATCTTGCCCCGCAAAGCCTTCGCAATGTGCTGATTATCAGCGCCACGCCTTATCAGTGGAAGCACATGATCGGCCAGCGGACTTGCCGCCGCAATACGGATGAAACACGCTTTGTTCTGCTGAAGATATGGACAGACCTGTATGCGCTGGACCCGGAACTGTTCAGCCCGGAGCTTACCGGCCCCTTCTGCCAGCGGGAGGCTGCCGGGAAAAAGATATGTCCTGCGGCTGCCCGTGTGAAAAAGGGGCGTTGCCTCCTACCTGCTGCGCCAGGACTATCCCGCGGCACTGGAAGGAGGCGGCCAGTGAAGATCAGGATCATTGATTTCGGGCTGCCGGAGAACCACCGTCCCCTCCGTTCCCACGCCAATGATGCCGGAGCGGATGTCTATATGCTTTGACTGTACTGGAGCCTGGCGGGATTGCCAAAATCCCGCTGGGCTTTGGTCTGGAGGTGCCGGACGGTTATGCCGCCTATGTGTTCCCCAGAAGCAGCCTGGCGGCAAAAGGGGTGGTCTGTGAGCTGCCCCCTGTGGATTCCGGCTACCGGGGCGAGATCCACGCCATTGTAAGCAATGTGGGAAATGAGGCTCAAACACTTGCGAAAGATTCCCGGATTGGGCAGCTTATCATCATGCCTGTGGTGATCGCGGATTTCGTGAATGACCTGGGCGGACAACGCGGCGCGGGCGCTTTTGGCAGTACGGGGGAATAATATCACCCTTTGTTTTGCCATGACGTATAAAGAGGTCATTTCTTGGGAACCCTTTAGGAAAAGGGACAGGTCTATTGCTTTTTTGTCCTGAATAATATATAATAAACGGGACAAAAGGAGGCGATACGCATGGCAAATGGTTATGCGAAAGAGATTCAAAACCGCATTGGTGCGGCTCCTGACGGCACGATTTTTATTGTTTCCGATTTTGCGGATGTGGCGGACAGCGAAACCATACGCAGGAACCTGAACCGGCTTGTGCAGGCTGGGACGCTCCGGCGTATTTTGAAAGGCGTTTTTGAAAAGCGAAATACAGCAAGCTCCTTGGGGAATATGTGGCGGCGGACCCGGATGCGGTTGCCAAAGCACTGGCGAGATGCTATCATTGGACCATCGCTCCCTGTGGAGATACCGCATTAAATATGCTGGGGCTGTCTACCCAGGTAACGGCAGTATGGTCCTATATCAGCGACGGGCCATATAAAACCTATGAATGGGATAAGACAAAGATTGAATTTAAGCACCGGACCAACAAGGAGGTCACGGGCCTGTCGCCTATGACGATCCTGGTGATCCAGGCGTTAAAGACCCTGGGAAAAGAACATGTGGATGAAAAAACCATACGGGTGCTTTCCCGCAGGCTGAATGAAGATGAAAAGGCGGCGCTCCTTGCAGAAGGGGCCGAAGCGACGGATTGGATTTACACTGTGATTAAAGAGATCTGCAAAGGAGAACGAGAAAATGATTGAGATTGCCAGACTTCCGGCTGATGACCGGCGGGAGCTGTTTCATAACACCGCAGCAAAAACCGGCCTTCACGATGCCATTGTGGAAAAGGATTTTTGGGTATGCCTGACGCTGGATTACCTGTTCCACCGCTCTCCGTGGAAAAAGGCGGTCACATTTAAGGGCGGGACCAGCTTATCCAAAGGGTATCACCTTATCAGCCGGTTTTCCGAGGACATTGATCTGATTTTGGATTGGCGTGTCCTGGGGTATGGTGTCAATGAACCCTGGGAAAAACGCTCGAACACCAAGCAGGATGCCTTTAATAAAGAGGCGAACCGAAAGGCCGAGGTTTTCCTGGCAGAAACCTTCTGCCCGCAGGTCCGGGAAGGACTTTCTGTTGAATTGGGTCTTCCGGCCAATCTTTACATAGACGAGGAAGATAAACAGACAGTGATCTTTGCTTATCCAAACCTGTTTACCGATGCCTCTACCTTACAGGTGATTCGATTGGAGATTGGGGCGCTGGCAGCTTGGACACCGGCAGAGCTGGTGGATATTGTACCGTATGCTGCGGAACAGTACCCGCAGTTATTCAAGCAGAAAGAGGTTCCTGTCCTGACGGTGGCGCCGGAGCGGACTTTCTGGGAAAAGGCGACGATCCTCCACCATGAGGCCAACCGGCCTGAACATCTTTCCATGCCCCAGCGGTATTCCCGCCATTATTATGACCTTTACTGTATGGCGAAATCGCCTGTGAAGGAAAAAGCGTTTGAACGGCTGGACCTGCTGCAGAAAGTGGTCGATTTCAAGATGAAGTTTTATCCGCGGGCCTGGGCGCGCTACCCGGAGGCTGTTCCGGCCACCTTAAAGCTGCTTCCTCCGTCATATCGCCTGGGTGCGCTGCAGGAGGATTACTCTGCCATGCGGAATATGCTCTATGGGGAGATTCCATCTTTTGAAACCATGATGGATGCCGTTGGAGAACTGGAGAAGGAAATCCACGCATTATAACGGAAAAGGCCGCAAACGCGGCCTTTTCTTATGGCTGTATGTTAAAACAGCAAATGGAAATACTTATGGATAAAGAAAGCAGCCTGCCTCATCGTGCCGACTGCTTCTACTTTTTGCTGTTCAGTTCTTTCATAATACCGAGGATGTAGGAAATCGCTTTGGAATCCAGCTTCTTTGCCTCTGCGATAAATTCGTTTAAGGCGGTAGGATTTGGATTGCCTTCATCGAAAAATTCCTGCGGTGTCACGCCCAGGTATTCACAGATATAAAAGAAAGACTGCATAGAAGGAAGCGTTTTCTTATTCTCTACGTTGTTGATATAGTTGTTGGCCTGCCCAAGCGACAGCGACATATCCCGTGCGGAAACACCCTTCTGCATCCTCAATTTTGCCAGTCTTTCCGGGACAAAATCTTCGTACACCATATTCACCTCCCATTCTGTAATAGATTGTACCTTACAGACTGGCTCTATTCGCTAAATGAAAAAGGGTATTTCTGTTGACACGCTAAATAAAACCTACTAAAATAAGAAACATGGTAGTTTTCAGCTATCAATCATAAGGGAGGCAGGTATCATGGCGAAAAAAGTATGCGGAATTACCGGACACCGGGAGATCCCCGCTGAATATATGGAGCAGGCCGAGCAAGGTCTGCGGGACGAAATCGAAAAAGCTATTACGGACGGCTATACCTATTTTATTTCCGGCTTTGCTGACGGTGCAGATCAGCTATTTGCAGAGATCGTTTTGGAAAAGGCAAAAGAAAATCCGGCGCTGCGCTGGAGGCAGCAATTCCTTACCGCAACCGCTATAAGCGGCTGATGGCGGACGGGCAGACCAGAGCCATGCTGGAGGCATGTGCGAAGGTTGCGGTTATCAGCGAGGAATGGGCTTCCAATGTCTATATGAAGCGCAACCGTTATATGGTAAGCCAGGCAGACCGGGTGATCGCTGTCTATGATGGACGGGAGAAAGGCGGCACGGTGTCCACGATTCGCATGGTTCACGCCCAGAGAAAAGAAATGCGGGAGGTCCCTGTGGGGCCGTATCTTCCTGAAAGCATGATAAATCTTGGATATTTCAGGAACGCTTCGGGTAGATAAGAATTTGTCGGTGTGGTAAAATATGTGATAGACAAAAAGGAATTTGTAGGGGGACATCATTTGAAAAAATTAGGAATGTCTTTACTCATGTTATTACTTTGTGTATCCTTATCCGGTTGTTCTAAAATAGTCAAATTAGTGGATGATACTAACAGTGAGGATAATCCATTAAGTGGGAAGAGCACAGATGAACGCATTATAATGTGTCTCAATGAAGAATATCCAGAACATGATTTTGACGTTATAGAATCATTTAATAAAGAAAATGATTCAGGGAAATTTGAAGACGAAAATGGAGTGGAGTTCACAGTACACGGTCTGGTTTATGATAATACATATCATTTTGGTTGCAGAAATGATTATTTAAAAATACTTCTGGAACAACAAGATTATTTAAGCAAGATAAACACTATTGCTGAAGAATATGGTTTTAGTGTTGATTACTCTGACGAAACAATAGGTATTGAAGGAAATAAAAATGAAAATGAGAGCGATATCGATGCAATAGATCGGATTTCTAAAATGTTACAAAGAATTTTAAACAGTGTCGATACTCCACAAATTGTGTATCCTAAAGCAGCGGGAAGTTTTTCTACTGGAGAAGTTAATTATTATAGTGTTCCG
>ENA-OQCF01000309-OQCF01000309.1-human-gut-metagenome-genome-assembly--contig:-NODE-309-length-18743-cov-2.590084_pt1 | contig 18743 bp, 23 predicted proteins | sample MGYA00242756_ERZ504573 | MGnify/ENA primary metagenome ERZ504573 (study PRJEB26092, sample SAMD00036240) | human gut metagenome | host: Homo sapiens | study: EMG produced TPA metagenomics assembly of... | reverse complement strand
GAGCGAGGTACGGCAGATGCTAAGCCAAAAGCGCAGATAAATACTGGATGTCTTATCGAGCATTTTGCAACGCAGATGCGTGCCGCAGCCGCCGGAGCGGTGCTTAAGCCGTCAGGCGGGAATTGTGCGGTGCTGCCTTAATTGCAAGGAGAAATGTTTCATGCCAAAACATGTTTTAGTGGCTCTGCCATTGAGCGATGCCCAGCGCAGCGCCTTGCAGGCCAGCGTGCCGGAATATGAATTTACCTTTGCCCAAACCGAAACCGTTACCCTGGCCCAGGTGCTGGAGGCAGATATCATCATGGGCAATGTGCCGGTAGAGCTGATTTGCCAAAACCACCATCTGGAATGGTTCCAATCCAACTTTGCGGGACCGGATACCTATCTGGTGCCGGGCGTGCTGCCGGAGCAGTGCCTGGTGACCAACGCCACCGGCGCTTACGGGCTGGCCATCAGCGAGTGGATGCTGGGCTTGTGGCTGGGGCTGCAGAAGGATCTGTTTTTGTACCGGGACCGCCAGACGCAGCACAAGTGGGATGCCATCACCCGCCAGGTGCGGCCGGTGGCCGGGTCCCGCGTGTTATGCGTTGGCATGGGAGATATCGGTTCTAACTTTGCCATGCGCGCCCATGCCCTTGGGGCCGAGGTTGTCGGTGTGCGGCGCAGCGTGCGCCCCGGTGCCCCTGCCCCGATTACTGCCTGCGGGTGGTACCCCAAAGCGAACTGGACGCCGAGCTGCCGCAGGCAGACCTGGTTGCCTTGAGCCTGCCCGGCACGCCGGAAACGCTGCACATGTTTGATGCCGCCCGCCTGGCCCGCTGCAAGCAGGGGGCAATTCTGCTGAACGTGGGCCGTGGTTCCACGGTGGACTGCCTTGCCCTGGCCGATGCCGTACACAGCGGGCATTTGTTCGGTGCAGCGCTGGATGTGACTGACCCAGAGCCGCTGCCGTCAGACCACCCGCTGTGGAGCGAACCGAATGTGATCATCACGCCGCACATTTCCGGGCGGTTCAGCCTGGCCAAAACACTGGATAACATTGTAGAAATCTTTATCCATAACCTCAAGCTGTACGCTGCCGGGCAGCCGGTGGACAACCAGGTCAGCCGCACCACCCACTATGTCAGCGGCGGCAGCGGCGGCCAGCGGCTGGTGTGCGGCATGCCGTAAAGGTTCTTATTTTCAACCATTCTGCGCCAAAATATTGCATAACTCCTTTGGGTATTGTAGAATAGTGGTGTTCGCTGATTCTGCAACACACAGAGGAGTTTTTATGTTATACCAACTATTCTGGCTGTTTTTGGCCTTTTCGTTCCTGGGCTGGTGCCTGGAAGTTGCTGCCACCGCGGTGCGGCTGGGCCAGTACCGGGACCGCGGCGTACTGCACGGCCCGCTGTGCCTGGTTTACGGCATTACCGGCTGCCTGATCACCATTGCCCTGCGGGAATTGAGCGGCGGGTGGTTCTTCCTGTTTTTGTTCAGCGCGCTGTATGCCACGGTGGTGGAATGGATTGCCGGGCATTTGCTGGAGCACTACAGCCACACCCGCTGGTGGGATTACTCTGACTGCAAATGGAACCTGGATGGGTACATCTGCCTTTCGGCTTCCGTCGTCTGGGGTGCCTGGGCCTGGTAACCGTCAAGTGGCTGGTGCCGCTGCTGATGCGTTTGTACCAGCTGGTACCCGCCGGGCTTGCGCATGTTCTGTTGTGGATCTTTGCCATTTTGCTGGTCATTGATCTGCTGGGCACCGCGCTGACCTTGGGCGGCCTGCGCTACAAGCTGCCCAGAGTGGACGAGGTCAACAACCGCCTTGCCAACCTGACGCTGCGGATGGGGTTGTGGATTTTTGACCGCACCGAGCGCCGCATGCGCACCAAGGCCCCGCAGCTGGACCTGATACGCCCCAAGCGCACCAAAAGCACGGTGTTTGCTGCCGGGTGCAGCTTTTACAAAATCTTTTTGCTGTTTGTAATCGGCGCGTTCCTGGGCGACATCACCGAAACGATTTTCTGCCGCATTACCGCTGGGTATTGGATGAGCCGTTCCAGCCTGGTGTGGGGACCTTTCTCTATTGTTTGGGGCCTTGCCATTGCGCTGGTCACCCAGGTTTTGTACAAGTACAAAGACCGTTCGGCATTCTGGCTGTTCGGCATGGGCACCCTGTTGGGCGGTGCTTACGAGTATCTGTGCAGCGTATTTACCGAAATCGTGTTCGGTGCGGTATTCTGGGATTACAGTGCCCTGCCGTTTAACCTGGGCGGGCGTATCAATCTGCTGTACTGCTTTTTCTGGGGGCTGGCCGCTGTGGCATGGTTCAAGGTGCTGTTCCCGCCGTTGGACCGCTTGATTGAAAGCCTGCCCCGCTGCGGCGGTACCATTTTGACCTGGTGCCTGGTGGTATTTATGGCAGTCAATATGATCGTCAGCTCCGCCGCGCTGATTCGTTATGACGCCCGTTTGGAGGGCGTTGCCGCCCAGACCAGCCTGGATACCCTGCTGGACGAGCATTTCGACGATTCCTATATGCAGCGGGTCTACCCCAAGCTGGTGCACATGAGTTAAATCATTTTAGCTACAGATTGCCATAGATAAATAACAGGCCCACGCCGGGATGTTTTCCTGGCGCGGGCCTTGTTGTTTGTTTGGTGGTTTGTTTTTTATGTGAGTAGTTTTGGAGTTGGTTCGGGGAATTTGCTCACAAGTTGAATCGTGGGGATACATGTGAAACGTTTGATACAGCCCGTCACCCGGGACGATGCGAGTATCGTCCTCTACAAATTGTTTTTAGGGCAATACCGCATAATTCTAAGTGCCGCAACTCCTCACTCCTACCTCCTAACTCCTACTCGTGTTCCGCCCAATCGCGGCTTCGGCCCACGGCTTTGTGCCAGCCAGCCAGCAGCTTTTCGCGTTCCGGAGCTTCCATGTTGGGAGTAAAGGTCATGTTGCAGTGCCACAGGCTGCGGATTTCCCCACGGTCTTTCCACACGCCGGTGGCAAGGCCCGCCAGGTAGGCAGCGCCAAGGGCCGTTGTTTCGCGGATGGCCGGGCGCAGCACGGTTTTGTTCAGGATGTCCGCCTGGAACTGCATCAAAAACTGGTCGCGGGAAGCACCGCCATCCACTTTCAGGGCGGTGATGGGCTGGCCCACATCCAACTCCATCGCGTGCACCAGGTCATAGCTCTGATAAGCGATGGACTCCTCCGCCGCGCGGATGATATGGTTCTGGGTGGTGCCGCGGGTAATGCCCACAATGGCCCCGCGGGCGTACATATCCCAGTAGGGTGCACCCAATCCGGTAAAGGCCGGAACAATATACACCCCGCCGTTATCCGGCACCTTCTGGGCGTAATACTCCGAATCCCGGCTTTCTTGGATCATGCGCAGGCCATCGCGCACCCACTGGATGACCGCCCCGCCCACAAACACACTGCCCTCCAGCGCATACTCCACCTTGCCGTTCAGGCTGATGGCAATGGTGGTCAGCAGGCCATTTTTGCTGCGGCAGATGGTATCGCCGGTGTTCATCAGCAAAAAGCAGCCGGTACCATAGGTGTTTTTGGCTTCGCCTTTGGAAAAACAGCCCTGGCCAAACAGTGCGGCCTGCTGGTCGCCCGCAATACCGGCCACCGGCACCTGTACGCCGCACAGGTCGGTGTAACCGTAAATCTCACTGGAATCCGTCACACGCGGCAGCATGGCGCGGGGGATATCCAGCGCGTTCAGCAGTGTATCATCCCAGTCCAGCTTGTGGATATTATACAGCATGGTGCGGCTGGCGTTGGTTCGGTCCGTTACATGCACCTTGCCGCCGGTCAGCTTCCACACCAGCCAGCTGTCCACTGTGCCAAACAGAATTTCTCCCGCCTGTGCGCGCTCCCGTGCGCCCGGCACATGGTCCAGAATCCACTTGATTTTGGTTGCGGAAAAGTAGGCATCCGGCACAAGGCCGGTATTCTCTTTGATATACTCTGCCATGCCCGGCTGGCTGAGCAGCTCATCCACCAACGGTGCAGTGCGGCGGCATTGCCACACAATGGCGTTATAAATGGGGCGGCCGGTCGCTTTTTCCCACAAAATCGTGGTTTCGCGCTGGTTGGTAATGCCGATGGCGGCAATATCATGCGCATCCACGCCGCTTTGGGCTACCACCTCGTTCATCACGCCATACTGGCTGGACCATATCTCCATGGGGTCGTGCTCCACCCAGCTGCTGGGGGTATAGCTGCTCAAATTCGCGCTGGCGCACGGCAATAATATTCTGCTCATTATCAAACAGGATTGCCCGGCTGCTGGTGGTACCCTGATCCAGCGCAAGAACATATCTGCTCATCTTCAACCTCCCTGTTGATGGGTAACGGGGCTAAGGCAATACCGCACAATTCTAAGTGCCGATACGGCGAGCGAGGTGCGGCAGCTGCTAAGACAAAAGCGCAGATAATACTGGATGTCTTATCGAGCATTTTGGCAACGCAGATGCCGTGCCGCAGCCGCCGAAGCGGTGCTTAAGCCGTAAGGCGGGAATTGTGCGGTGTTGCCCTAACTACCCGCTGTTTTTATTTCACTTTTTCCATGTTACGCGTTGTCACAACATCCACGCCGGTGCCGCACACGTTAGGCAGTACCACATCCCCGGTATGCACGGGGGCTTGCAGAGCCGCGGTATTCAGCGCAGCCATCACGGAAAACATCTTTTCCTTTGGCACCGCCTGCGCGGTTTTGACCGGGCAGCGCGGGTACAGCCCACCCGTAATGCGCACGGTGCTGGTAATGATGCGGGTGGGGTGGGTCAGTTCCTCTTTGCCGTATGCAGCGCCGTTGGGGCAGGCATTGCCGGTCACGGCATAGTCATTTGTGGTGTCCACCCGCAGATGGCACCCCTTGGGGCAGCAGATGCAGATCAGCTCTTTTATTGTTTCTGTCATGATTGCGGCACCTCCTCCACAGCAACGATCAGTGGGCCGTCCGCTTTTTGCAGCAGAGCTTTGGGCAGCGTAATGTGCTCCATCTCCCCCGGTGCCAGGCGTTCCCGCTTAAAGGCGGCGATTTTGTTTGGTCCGCAGCGCACCGTTATGGTGCTGGGCCCATAATTGCGCCGCACACGGAACGATACGCTCACGCTTTTCTGCACGCCGTCCAGCCGGATATGCTGCGGCACGGTGTAGCCAATGCCCTCCCCCGCTGCCAGCGGCAGAACGGTTTCGGTTTCTATCTCGCCATTTTGCACATAGGCTGCCGCGGCTGCACCGGCGGTTTCGCTTTCGCCGGAAACAAAATCCACCAGATCGTGCACATGCACCACGTTGCCGCAGGCAAATACACCGGGGATCTCGGTTTCCATATTTTCATATACCACGGCCCCCTTGGTGTGGGGGTCCATGGCAATACCTGCCTGGCGGGTCAACTCGTTTTCGGGGATCAACCCCACACTGAGCAGGATGGTATCCACATCAAACTCCATCTCGGTTCCAGGGATAGGGCGGCGGTTTTCATCCACCTTGGCAACGATGGCTTTTTCCACTCGCTTTTTGCCTGAATTTCCACAATGGTGTGGGATAAGTACAGCGGAATATCAAAATCCTGCAAGCACTGCACAATGTTGCGGGTCAACCCGCCGGAATAAGGCATCACTTCCACGCAGGCGAGCACTTTGGCTCCCTCCAGCGTCATACGGCGCGCATGATCAGGCCGATATCGCCGCTGCCCAAAATCAATACCCGTCTGCCCACCAGGTAGCCTTCCATATTTACATAGCGCTGGGCTGCACCGGCGGTATAAATTCCCGCCGGGCGGGTGCCGGGGGTGCCGATGGCCCCGCGGGTGCGCTCGCGGCAGCCCATGCACAGGATAATGCTTTTGGCCTGAATGATCTGGTAGCCCTTGCTGCGGCTGACGCAGTGTACCTGCTTATCGGGGGTCACTTCCAGCACCATGGTGCCCAGTTCCACCCGCACGCCGGTTGTGCGCAGCATCTCGATATAGCGCCCGGCGTATTCCGGGCCGGTAAGCTGCTGGCCAAACCGATGCAGGCCAAACCCGTTGTGGATGCACTGGTTCAAAATACCGCCCAGCTCTGCATCGCGTTCCAAAATCAAAATATCGCGCAGGCCATGCTGCCACGCGCTGTACGCCGCCGCCAGGCCCGCCGGGCCGCCGCCGATGATAACAAGTTCAACCATGGTTGCACCCCCTTCCGGTTTTGGTTTCACACAGCAGCACATTGGTGCCGGCTTTGTCCTGCAATACATCCAACGGGTCAATGCCTAGTGTTTTGCTGATCAGTTCCAGCACGCGCGGCCCGCAAAAGCCGCCCTGACAGCGGCCCATGCCCGCGTTGCACCGCCGCTTTACGCCATCAATGCTCACGGCTGGGATCTCGCTCTGCAAGGCATCCAGAATTTCGCCCTCGGTGATCGTCTCACACCGGCAGATCACGCGGCCATAGGCGGGATTTTTGGCAATCAGCTCCGCCTTTTGCTCCGGCGGCAGCTCCTTGAACCGCACGCGGGTACGGCCATCCTTATAATCCGTCTTTGGCTCCGGCAGGTCGTTGTGGGCTGCCAGAATTTTAGTTACCTCTTTTGCCACAGCCGGTGCACTGGAAAGCCCCGGCGATTTCATGCCCGCCAGGTCAATAAAGCCCGGCGCGCCGTCCGCTTCGCCAATCACGAAGTCCCCGGTATCCACGTTGCGCGCACACCGGCAAAGTTGCGGATGGACTCGCCAAAGCGGATCCCCGGCACACTGCGCCTGGCCGCTGCCGCCACAAAGGCAAGGCCGTCTGCCGTGCAGGCGGTATCATCCCCCGCTACCGGCTGGGCGTTCGGCCCCACCAGCAGGTTGCCGTGTACGGTGGGCGTTACCAGCACCCCTTTGCCGTTCTCGTTCGGGCACTGGAAGATCACATGGTTCACGCGGTTGCCTTCGCTTTTGTCCAGCAGATAGTATTCCCCGCGGTAGGTTCCAGCGTAAAGGTGTGCGGCGCGGCCATCTCATGGATGGCCTGGGCGTTCAGTCCCGCCGCATTGACCACATAGCGGGCCGCAAAGCTGCCGTTTGGCGTGGTCAGCTGCCAGCCGCCGTCAATCTTTTCAATGTTGGTTACAGGAGTGCTGCGGTACAGCTCTACCCCGTTGCGCACCGCCACCTCCGCCATGGCCAGCGCAAACTCCCACGGACTGACGATGGCTGCGCTGGGGGCAAACAGCGCCCCGGCCACTGTAGGGGCAAGCTGCGGCTCCATCGCCAGGGTTTCCTCCGCTGTCAGCAGCCGGATGCCCGGCACGCCGTTGGCGATGCCGTTCGCGTACAGCTTTTGCAGGTGGGGCAGCTCTGCCTGGCTCAGCGCCAGCACCAGGCTGCCGCACTGGCGGTAGGGCACATCCAGCCGGGCGCAGATTTCCTTTGCCAGCGCCACGCCCTGCACATTCAGGCGGGCCATTTGGGTGCCCGGTTCCGGGTCATACCCGGCGTGCAGGATGGCGCTGTTTGCCTTCGTTGTTCCATCCGCCACATCGTTTTCTGCTTCCAGCACTGCCACATGCAGCGGATAGTGCGACAGTTCATACGCTGCAGCTGCACCAACCACACCACAGCCAATGATTGCTACATCCAGCATAACTACCTCCCAGTTGTATTGGTCATTCAGGATGCAAAAATCCATCCTGTCAACATGGTTTCCATTGGTTTAATCAATAGCGTTAAATGCACAAAAAATCAAGTTTAAGTTGATTTATTTTGCACATTTCGTCGCCATTGTGTAGACAGCGGAATAGAGGTCCGCTGCTTTGTTTGCTGCTGCCTTTCTATGCAAAAAGCTGCCGCACCTGGCTTTCCCGGTGCAGCAGCTTTTTTTGATATGATGATATATTATAACGACTGTCTTTTCACTTTTGCAGGCGGTGTCATGCTGCACTTCCCCGTTATGCTGCCGTGCGCTGTTTGCGCTGTTCGGCACGGTTCAGGTACATGTAAAACGCAATGTTCAGCACAACGCCCACTGTGGTAGATACCGGGGCGGCAAGGCCGATCTTGGTCAGGCTGGCGTTCGGCTGAATGCTCATGAAATATGCCATCGGCAAACGCACCAGCAGCGTCTGGACCAGGCCCTGAATCATAACCCAGAGGGTTTTATTGTTGCCGTTAAAGTAACCCACCATGCTGAACAGAATCGCCGTCACAATAGTTTCGGGTGCAAAGCCTTTCAGGTACTCAAAGCCTTTCTGTACAACCTCTGCATCGGTGGAGAAAACGCCCGCCAACAGGTCGCCCCTGAACATAACAAGGGCAAACACCGCGCAGCCAAACATCAGCCCACCCCCATACCGGTCAGCATCGCCTTTTGGGCGCGCTTGGGGTTACCCGCACCCACATTCTGCGCCACAAACGAAGCCATCGACTGCATCAACGCGCTGGGGATCAGCATGGCAAAGTTAACGATCTTGCAGGCAACGCCATAGCCGGAGGATGCAGCCAGGCCCAGGCGGTTGACAAAGGCGCAGAGCGCCAGGAAAGAAAGCTGGGTCAAAAATTCCTGCAAGGCCAGCGGCAGACCGATCTCCAGGAATTTCCGGCACTGTACGTCGAGGCGAAAATCCGACTTTTTGATGGTAAACGGGAGATCTTTCTTCACCAGCATTACAATGGCGAACACCACGCTGACAGCCTGTGCCAGCACCGTTGCCGCCGCAGCACCGGCAGCATCCATCTTGAGCCCGGCCACCAGCAGCAGGTCGCCCGCAATGTTGACAATGCAGGCCACCAGCACGAACAACAACGGGGATTTGCTGTCGCCCAGACCGCGGAAGATGGCGGCCATCAGGTTGTATGCCACAATAAAGAAAATACCGCTGCCGCAGATGCGGATGTAGCTTGCGGTAAGGCCAATGGCTTCCTCCGGAGCCTGCATCAGCACCGCAATGGGCCGTGCAAATGCGACCAGCAAAATAAACAGAACCACGGACATAATGGCAAACACCACCGCGGCACCGCCAAGCACCGCCCCGATCTGCTGGGGTTTCTTCTCACCAATATAGCGGGCGATCAAAACCGTAACGCCCATGGCAAGCTGCGTTACCACAAAGGTGACCAGGTTCAGCAGCTGGCTGCCGGTAGAAACCGCCGAAAGCCCCGCCGTGGAGCCAAAGTGCCCCACCACCAGCAGGTCAACCGCGCCATATGCCGCCTGCAGCACCAAAGCTCCGAGTACCGGCAGCATAAAAAGGGAAAGTTTTTTTAAAATGCTCCCTTGCGTAAAATCTGTTTTATCTGTGTTCAAGTGAATTTTTCCTTTCCGACATGATTTTGTATATCTTTTCAATCGTCTGGACCGTGCAGGCTGCATCCGCATCCGAAATGTCAGCCACAAGCGGCGCCAGCTGCGCAAAGAACTCGGTGTTGTGCACCTGCGAAAGCTGGCGGCCGCTTTCCGTAATAGAAAGGTAGGTCACGCGGCCATCCTGCTCCGATGCGATTTTTTTCAGGTAGCCTTTATCCTCCATCTCTTTGACCGTGCGCGTAACGCCGGGGCGCGGCAAGTTCAGCGCATCGCTGATGTCCGAAACCTTTACCCGAACGCCGCGGCGTTCCAGTTCCTCGATGGTATCCAGATAGTGAATATAAGAAGGGCTGACCCTTTTGGCAGCGCCGGCAGCAGCTCCCGCACCCGCTTTGCCTGGTAACAGGCATCCAGCAGCGCCTTCATGTTCTCTGTTGTCATATTTCCTCCTTGTAATTGCCTTTGATAATTATCACGGTTAATTATAGTGAGAATGTACAGGTTTGTCAACAGGGTTGTAGGGGAAATTTTGCGACAGGTTACAGATATAGAAAAAAGCCCGTTGAAGTATAGTGGCTTCAACGGGCTATGGGATATTGGAAAGGGTATGCTGAGCAGAGTACGAAGCTGTTTTACTGCCATTCTATGGCCTTGTGTTTATAGCAATTTTCAATAATACAGCACAGTACTTTAACTTTTGAGCAAAAAGAGGTATAACAGAGGCAAAGAAGGTGAGAACTATGCTGCACAACGAAGCTCGAAAGTTGATTTTGGAAGGATACGATAAGGGCATCAGCGTAAAGGAACTGGCAAAGTGCTTTTCTGTAAATACCTGTTCGATATATCGTTTGCTGAAGCGTCGGAACGAAACGGGCAGCTACGAAACTCAAACGAATCTCCGTGGAAAGAAGCCAAAATTGTCCGATGCAGATCATCAGCACATCCTTTCGCTTCTGGAAAAACAGCCGGATATCACATGTCTGGAAATCATTGAAACGTTGGATTTGCCTGTCAGTATTGATACTGTCTGGCGCTTTCTTCAACAGGCAGGATACCGCCGGAAGAAAAAGTCTCTTCATGCCAGTGAACAGGAGCGTCCCCGATGTGGCGCAGAAGAGAAAAGACTGGAACGGCCTTATATCTGGATAACCTCCTAAAAAGTCGCTCACTTGGTCGCTCAAAGCATTAGGAAAAGTATGTAAAAATCGGGAAAATTAGGGAAAACAGAGTTTTAGCATATTCAAGGAAAAAGAAAAGCCGCCCACACATTCAACGTTTTCACGTTAAATTTATGAGCGATTTTGGTTGGGCCGGCCGGATTTGGCAAGCCGCGCCCTAAAAACAGTCCGCTGGACTGTTTTTACCCGGCGGGACGTGGGACGCCGGGCACGGGCTGTTCAAATTCGGCTTATGTTCTCCCGCCGCCGTTTATTACAAATAAAAAAGATGCAACCCCCTGCGAGGTTGCATCTTGGTTGGGCCGGCCGGATTTGAACCGACGCAATGGAGGAGTCAAAGTCCTCTGCCTTACCGCTTGGCGACGGCCCAGCAAAAGAAAAGACCGCGCAGCATAATCACTGTGCGGTCTTTGGTGGGGTGCCTAGAGAGATTCGAACTCTCGGCCTCCAGAGCCACAATCTGGCGCGCTAACCAACTGCGCCATAGGCACCATAGAATGCGCCCGAAGGGACTTGAACCCCTGGCCCACTGCTTAGAAGGCAGTTGCTCTATCCACCTGAGCTACGGGCGCGCACGGGTCAGTTCCTGTTGTCTGGGAACATGCTGCGTGAATTATAATATCACATAGGGCGCATTGTGTCAATAGTAAAGTCCAATTTTTTTGAACTTTTTTTATTTGTGTTTTTATCGGGGCTTTCTGCCCGGCTTTTAATAGATTCCTGCCGGGGCCTGGGTGTTTACGAAATACAGCTCGTACCACAAAATAAAGGAATAGAAGCTCCAAATCTTGGTCATGTTCTTGGCCTTGCCCGCCTTATGATCATCCAGCAGGCGCATGATTTCGTCCACATTAAAGAACTTTTCGGCAACGGGGCCAGTGAACTTTTCCTTTACCATATTATAGTACTTATCTTCCCGCAGCCAGTCGTTCAGCGGCACGGGGAAGCCCAGCTTTTTGCGATGGGCAACGCTTTCCGGCAGCTGCTTCATGGCGGCACCGCGCAGAGCGATCTTGGTGGACTCTTTGCCGGAGCGGTATTTCTGCGGGATGGACAGTGCCACATCCAGCATGTTGCGGTCCAGGAAAGGCACGCGCAGTTCCAGGCTGTTGGCCATGCTCATGCGGTCGGCTTTCAGCAGGATATCATACAGCATCCAGGTGTGCATATCCACCCACTGCAGCTGGGTGGGTTCATCCAGACCCTGCACTTTATCAAAATAAGGCTTAAAGAACTGTTCCGGGCGGGGGCTGTGGTAGTTCTTTTTTCAGGCAGCGGTCACGTTCAGCCGGATCCAGGAAAACATAGTTGCGCGCATATAGCGCTGCCAGGGTTCTTCTGCACCGCGCACCAGGAAGTGCTTGCCCTTAAAGTCCGGCAGTTTGGATGCCACTGCGCCTGCGGCCTTACGCAGCGCTTTGGGCACCTTATGCTCGTAATCCATAAAGTGAACCGCCTGGCAGTACATGGGGTAGCCGCCAAACAGTTCATCGGCACCTTCGCCGGAAAGCACGACCTTGACGTACTTGCGGGCGTTCTGGGCCAAAAAATAAAGCGGAACTTCCGCCGGGTTGGGCATGGGTTCATCCAGGTACCACTGGATCAGGCGGTTGGCTTCAAAGAACTGTTCGGCATCCACCTTATTGGCAATGCTGGGCACACCGATTTCCTTACTGAACTCCTGGGCATACGGCAGCTCGGAGTATTTTTCCTCCGCATAGCCGACCGAGAAGCTCTTGACATGCGGAGTACCCTTAGCAACCTCGTTGACCACAAAGCTGGAATCCACACCGGAAGAAAGGAAGCAGCCAACCTCAACATCGGCAATCTGGTGGGCGGCAACGCTTTCGGCAAAGGTATCGGTGATGATTTTTTCCCACTCTTCCAGGCTCTTGGAATCGTCCACATGGTACTTGATCTCATAGTAGCGTTCCACTGTCAGCTCGCCATTTTCCCAGGTGAACATACATCCGCTGGGCAGCTTGTAGACATTTTTGAACATGGTTTCCTCATTGGGGATATACTCAATGCTCAAATATTCCGGCAGGCGTTCCTCGTTTAGTTCCTTTTTGAAACCGGGATGAGCCAGAAAGCTTTTGATCTCGCTGCCAAACAGGAACAGACCATCCTGATTATAATAATAGAACGGTTTGATACCGAAGATATCCCGCGCACCAAACATGGTTTTGGTTTTCTGGTCCCAGATCACGAAGGTGAACATGCCGCGCAGTTTGCCGGGCAGCTGATTGCCCCACTGCTCATAGCCATGCAGCAGCACCTCGGTATCGGACCGGGTGGCAAAGGTATGGCCTGCGGCGATCAGTTCCTCGCGCAGGGTCTGGAAGTTATAGATCTCGCCGTTAAAAATGCAGACAAGACTGCCATCCTCATTGAACATGGGCTGCTTGCCGCCCTCCAGGTCAATGATGGAAAGGCGGCGGTGCCCAGGCTACCTGGTCGTCCACATAGTAGCCTTCGCCGTCCGGGCCGCGGTAGGTGATCAGGTCCGCCATTCCTTTTACAATGCGGCGGGCGGTTTCCGCTTTATGGTTGCGCTCAGCAAAGCCGGTAATGCCACACATAGGCGCTTTCCCCTCTCTATATTATAATGGTTTGTTTTGTTACAGGCTGGCGTTTCTATGATTGCCAAAAGGGCGGCGGGTGCACAATGTGCGCCCCTACGGGGGCCAGCGATTTTATTTGTGTGATAGCTTTTATTCTATCATCAATCCCGCAGGCCCTTATTGCCATAGTAGCGGGCGGTTTTGCGGTAGTAGTTCAGCTGGCTGCGGATGTACCAGAGCCAGCGCTTCAGGTTCCAATCCTCTTTGCAGAACAGCTGGTGGGCACATTTGCCCTCTTTTTTCAGCTTATCCGCACGGGCCAGCAGATCCGGGTCCTTCAGGTATTTTTTGATCACGCCGTAGGGGGCAATCATCCACAGGCTCTTGGTATCGGCAATGGTCAGGCCAAGTTCCTTGTGCTCCAGCACATCCTCCACCAGCCACTTGGACAGGTTATACCCTGCCGCGGTGACAAAGTAGCTGGAACGGCCCTGACGGGGGTTCATCTCAAACATCTTGTACTCGCCGGTGCGGGCGTCGTACTTGATGTCCATATTGGCAAAGCTTCCCACTGCATATCTTCCAAAAAGTTTTTCAGCTTTTCCAGCAGGGCAGCATCATTGTATTCGGGGTCAGACAAGATGGCCGCATAGTTGCCGATGCCTTCGGGGGTCTGCTCTTCCAGCAGGGGGCGGCCCAAAGCCATCAGCTTGACTTTGTGGTCCAGGCCGCAGTAGGCGTTCAGCACACGCATGCAGTTGTCATCGCCGGGGATATACTCCTGCAGAATCAATTCGTCCTGGTAGCTGCTGCCGTAAATGGCGGCGGTGATGGCGTCAAATTCTTCGCGGTTATTGGCAAGGAACACCTTTTTCTTGTGGGGGAAGGTGCAGTTCCAATATGCCGGGGAATTGCTCGCTTGATGATAACGGGGAACGCAAACGGCAGTTCTATATTTTTATAGTTCTGCGCATTGCAGGTTGCCGTTTTGGGGTAGCTCAGGCCGTGTGCTTCGCAGGCACGGTAAAAGTTTTCCTTAATATCCAGGTCCAGCACGGTTTGCAGTTCCGGGCAGGCAAAGTGGTAATAGGGTTTCAGGGCATCGCGGTGGCGGCCCATCAACACGGTGTAACCGTCCGCGCAGGAAACCAGCACCAGCGGCTTGTCCGCATGGGCTTTTGCGTAATCGGTCAGCGTTTTTACAAACGTTTCATCGTTTTCCAAATCAGGTTCCAGCACGGCAATTTTTACAAGATTGGTGTTGGAAGTTGCAACCAGCGTACCCTTGCAGATGGCCACGCTGCGCACGCCATACTGCTGGTAAAAGCTGCGTGCCATACCATAAACATTGGCATCACTGCCAAGAAGTACCGGTAAAAAATCAGACATAATACCAAACCTTTCCCATTTTGGTTATCCTTTATTTTACCGCCATTGCCACCACATGTCAAACGGCAATATCGCCTGCTTTGGGGGTGCGGGCACGGCGTTTTTTGTCTGCGCGGGCGAAAATTCCAGCAGCATTCGCCGCAAAATGCTTTTCTTTACGGCGCGAACCGTGTATAATAGGGCATATCGTACAAACAGTACCGGTTCCCGCCGGGGCAAGAAAGTAATAACCTGCGGTTTGTTTTTAACTCCGCAGCCAGTTGAGGATTATAACCATGTGTGGAATTGTTGGCTTTGTCGGCGCACGCGCCGACATGCAGGAAATTTTGCAGGGCATGATGGATGCCATCGCCCACCGCGGCCCCGATGGTCAGGGCCAGTTTATTGAAGGCCCGGCAGCCCTTGGCCAGCGCCGCCTTTCCATCATTGACCTGGAGGGCGGCAAACAGCCCATGTTCAATGAGGACCAGAACCTCGCCGTCATCTTTAACGGCGAGATCTACAACTTCCAGGAGTTGACCGCCGAATTGATGCGCGCCGGGCACACCTTCGCCACCCGGTCCGACACCGAAGTTTTGCTGCACGGGTACGAGCAGTGGGGCAAGGAGATGCTGCAAAAGCTGCGCGGCATGTTCACTTTTGCCATCTGGGACCGCAAGAACGAAACGTTGTTCTGCGCGCGCGACCATTTTGGCATCAAGCCGTTCTATTATTACCAAAACGATGCCGGAGAGCTGCTGTTTGGCAGCGAGATCAAAAGCTTTTTGGCCCACCCCGGCTTCAAGAAAGAGCTGAACGAAGAGCAGCTGCCGCTGTACCTCTCTTACCAGTATTCCCCCGGAGGATACGTTCTTCAAGGGCGTCAAAAAGCTGATGCCCGCCCACTGGCTGGAATGGAAAGCCGGGCAGCTGACGGTGCAGCGCTACTGGCAGCCCAAGTTTGACCCCGATGATTCCCGCACACTGGAAGAGTGGGAGGACGAGATCAGCGCGGCGATGAAAGAGAGCGTGCAGGCACACAAGATCGCCGATGTTGAGGTTGGCAGCTTCCTTTCTTCCGGCGTGGATTCCAGCTACATGGCCGCGCTGGCCCATGTGGACAAAACATTCACCGTTGGCTTTGCCAACAAGCAGTATGACGAAACCGACTATGCACAGGAGTTTTCCAAGCACATCGGGGTCAAGAATTACGCTTACCGCATTACGCCGGAGGAATACTGGGCCAACCTGGGCAAGATCCAGTACCACATGGATGAGCCTCTGGCGGATGCCGCTTCGGTCGCGCTGTACTTTGTCAACCGCGAAGCATCCAAGCAGGTCAAGGTCTGCCTGTCCGGCGAGGGCGCCGATGAATTTTTCGGCGGGTACAACATTTATAAAGAGCCGTTTACCGTAACCTGGTATGACAAGATTCCCCTGCCCATCCGCCGGGCCATCGGCGCGGTGGCGGACCTGCTGCCGCCGGTGCATGGCATCAACTTTTTGGTGCGCCGCGGCAAGCCGCTGGCGGAGCGTTACATCGGCAACACCAACCTGATGGATGAGCACCGCAAGAAAAAGCTGCTGAAAAACTACCACCCCGGCAAGCTGCCCACCGACCTTTCCCGCCCGTACTTTGAGCTTTCCAAAGGGCAGGACGCTGTGACCCAGATGGAAACCTGCGACCTGAACCTGTGGATGGTGGGCGATATTCTGCTGAAAGCCGACAAGATGAGCATGGCCAACAGCCTGGAGCTGCGCGTGCCGTTCCTGGACCGCAAAGTATTTGAACTGGCAAGTCATATTCCGACCAAGTGCAAGGTGAACGCCAACCAGACCAAGATTGCGATGCGCGGTGCGGCAGAAAAGACCATTCCCGCCAAAACGGCAGACAAAAAGAAGCTCGGCTTCCCTGTTCCGGTACGCGCCTGGCTGCGGGATGAGCAGTATGCGGGCGTTGTGCGCAAGGCATTTAACACCCCCGCCGCGGAGCAGTTTTTCCGCACAAAAGAGCTGAATGCCATGCTGGACCAGCATATTTCCGGCAAGCGGGATAACTGGCGGCAGATCTGGTGCATTTTTATGTTCTTAGTCTGGTACGATGAATACTTTGTAAAACGCTGAGGTGATAACAACATGCTGTTAAAACAACTGCTGAAAAATCTGGACTATACACTTGTTCAGGCTGCCTGAATACCGAAGTGACTGACATTTACTATGATTCCCGCAAGGTAACGCCGGGCGGTCTGTTTGTCTGCATCGTCGGCACCCAGCGGGACAGCCATGATTACGCCGCGGACGTGCCGCCAAAGGCGCCGCCGTGCTGGCCATCCAGCACGACCTGCCGCCGAGGTGCTGGCCGCTTTGCCGGATGTGACCGTGGTCAAGTTCGAGAGCACCCGTTATGCCATGGCGCTGCTTTCCACCGCCTATTTTGGCCGTCCCGCGCTGGAAATGACGATGGTTGGCGTGACCGGCACCAAGGGCAAGACCACCACCACCCACATGATTAAGGCTGTGCTGGAAGCCGCAGGTCACAAGGTCGGCATGGTCGGCACCAACGGCGTGTATTACCCCGGCCACCACTATGACCTGAACAACACCACCCCCGAGAGCTATGAGCTGCAAAAGATCCTGCGCCAGCTGGCGGATGCGGGGTGCGATGCCTGCGTGATGGAAGTTTCCAGCCAGGGCGTGATGATGGACCGCGTGGCGGGCATCCATTATAAAGTGGGCGTGTTCACCAACCTGTACCCGGACCACATCGGCCCCGGCGAACATTCCAGCTTTGAGGAATACCGCAGCTGGAAAGGCAAGCTGTTCCAGCGCTGCGATGTCGGCGTGGTAAACGCCGATGACCCCAACACCGAAGCATTGCTGGAAGGCCACACCTGCAAGCTGGTTACCTATGGCATCCACGCCCCCAAGGTGGACTACCGCGCCAGCGAGCAGTACCGCCTGCTGCGCAACAAGGAGATGCTGGGCGTTGAGTTCACCCTGACCGAGCCGGACGGCCACACGCTGGACGTACAGGTGGGCATGCCGGGGCTGTTCAGTATTTACAACGCCCTGGCCACCATCGGCGTGGGCAAGGTGCTGGGCCTTGCGGATGCCCCCATCCATGAGGGACTGAAAAAGGCGCTCGTCAAAGGCCGTGTGGAGCTGGTGCCCATCAGCCACAAGTTCACCATCCTGATCGACTATGCCCACAACGAAGCCGCCACCGAAAGCCTGATTGAAACCCTGCGGGAGTACAACCCCAACCGCCTGGTCGTGGTGTTCGGCTGCGGCGGCAACCGCAGCAAGCTGCGCCGTTACGGCATGGGCGAAGTGTGCGCCAAGTTGGCGGATTTCAGCATCCTGACCGAAGACAACAACCGCTTTGAAAAAGTGGAAGATATTATCGCGGACATCAAAACCGGCATGGCCAAGGCAACCCGGACGCCAAGTATGTGGAAATTCCCGACCGGCTGGATGCCCTGCATTACGCCATTGACCACGCGCAGGAGGGCGACCTGATTGCCGTAATTGGCAAAGGCCACGAAGCCTACCGTGACCGCGAGGGTGTTAAAACGCCGTTTTTGGAGCGCGAGCTGATTGAAGAGTACGCCGCTGAAACTGGGGTAGAATAAGCAATTTTGCAGGGCTATGCTTTGCCTTTTGCCGCTTTGCGGCAAAAGCGGCACGGCCCTGCTTTTCTTTTGCACAAAACTATGGTATACTGTTTGTGTATACTAAAATGTATACACGAAATTCAAACCGAACCAATGCGGAAAGGAGGCCGGTTTGATGACCACACAACCACCTGACCGGCTTTTCCGCCCGGTCAGCCCAGCTGCACAGGCCAAGGGCGAGCGTGTGTTCTGCGCTGCCGTGGCGCTGCTGCTGGTTTTATCGGAGGTATTCAGCTCCAACATTCAAAACACACTGCCCACATTCAGCATGTGTGCCGCATTGCCTTAACCGTTACGGCGGCGGTGCTGCTGGTTGCCAAAAGCCTGCTGCTGACCCAGTGGCAGACCAAACAACAGGCGCTGACGGCTGCCGCGTTGGCCGCTTTTGCGGTGTTTACCACCGCATACGGGCACGACCAATGGTTTTTATTTGCCGTTTTGCTTGGCATTGGTGCCAAGGATGTTAATTTGCGCCGGGTGCTGCAGGTCTACCTTGCCGCAGCGGCTGGCGGGCTGCTGGCGGTGCAGCTGCTGCACGCCGCAACGCCGCTGGTGCCTACCTGTACTACTGCCGCAACTGGGATTACGGCTATGGCCATTACAACGGGTACGGTGCCCGGCTGGCCGGTGTGTTTTTTGCCTGGGCTGGCTGCGTTTGGCCGCGGCTGCGCTGGTGGG
>ENA-OQCF01000308-OQCF01000308.1-human-gut-metagenome-genome-assembly--contig:-NODE-308-length-18768-cov-1.977952_pt1 | contig 18768 bp, 23 predicted proteins | sample MGYA00242756_ERZ504573 | MGnify/ENA primary metagenome ERZ504573 (study PRJEB26092, sample SAMD00036240) | human gut metagenome | host: Homo sapiens | study: EMG produced TPA metagenomics assembly of... | reverse complement strand
GCCAATTTTATATATGAATTTCGCCATTTTAGAAAATTTGCAATAAATATGATATTATTCAAATACAAAGTAAGAAGAAATGAAATATATGTAAAAGGAGAATGAGAAAAGAATTAAAAAAAGTCATGGAGAAATATATTATTATGAAAAAAGTAAATAAATTTAAATTACTGGCAGCAGGGCTATTGATAGGAGTTGCTTTTTGGCTGTTAGGATCCGATTTCTTTACATTCATGATATGGTGGGAAATTTTATGGATTCTTGGATTGGTATTTATGCCGATAACGGCTCAGATATTCAAAGGTTTTGATGATAATGGATGGATGAATTCAAAGGTTATAGCAATAGTGATATGCGGATATGGAGTATGGATTTTGACTTCTATAAAAGTGTTTCACTTTACCACATTGAGTTCTATCGTAATTACTACCTTATGTGGGGGGAGCAGTATTGCTTATGGAATATATGGAAAACAAAGAAAGAATTTTTCCGTGGAAACATATGGAACTTGTTTATTGGGAAGAAGTGATTTTCTTTGTTGTATTTCTTTTATGGACATATATGGCAGGATTTCATCCGGCAGCTCATGGAACTGAAAAATATATGGATTTTGGTTTTTATGAAGTCTATGATGCGTAGCACAACACTTCCGTCAGAAGATATGTGGTATGCTGGCAAAGCTTTTAACTACTATTATGGTGGTCAATATTTTGCGGTGTTTCTTACGAAACTTACAGGAACAAAGGTAGAGATTACATACAATCTTATGCGTACCATGATAGCTGCATTTGCGTTTGTATTGCCATTTAGTCTTGTGCGCCAGATGCTTAAGGATAAATTAGGTAAAAGGGGAAGAGCATGGATAACAGATTTTGGAGGTATTTTAGCAGGTTTATCTGTATCCATGAGTGGAAACCTTCATTATATTATATATGGAAAAATTTTTACATTACTGGGGATAAGAGAAGATTACTGGTTTCCAAGCACAACACGATTTATAGGATTTGATCCACCTGTGACAGGGGACGAGACAATTCATGAATTTCCTTCATATTCTTTTTGTTCTTGGGGATTTACTGCGCATGTGATTAATGTGTTTTTTGTTTTGGCAGTATTGGGGATTTTATATGCATGGATAAAAAGAAATTCCGGTAAAAGCTGGAAACAGAAAGAGATATTTCTGCTGGGACTGTTCCTTGGAATTTTCCTGTTTTCAAATACATGGGATTTTATGATTTATTATGTTGTAATATGTTGGAACACTGTTTTTTGGAAATTTGAAGAGATATCTTAATTTTACAGATATGAAACCTTCAGATATGAGAACCGGTATAAAATGGAGCGTTGTGCAATGGATAGAACTTCTGCTGACTGCGGTGTTGATTTCGTTACCATTCCATTTACAGTTTAAAAGTGTTATGGTACAGGGAATCGGAATTGTGAAAATTCATACGGCGTTTTATCAGTTTTGTGTATTATGGGCTTTTCCATTGCTTATATGTGGATTATTTGTCGTATCTACGCTGATAAAAAATAGGAATTTTACAAATAAAAAAAACAGGAATTTATTTTACAAAATTAATGTTTCTGATTTATACGGAGTTGTACTTTTCTCTTTGTGCAATGGGACTAATATTGATTCCGGAAATCGTTTATTGTAAGAGATATCTATGAAAAAACAGCACCAAGAGCAAATACTATGTTTAAGCTGACTTATCAGGCATATATACTTTTTGCGCTTATGATGTCGTATATTCTGGTATTTTTTGTGGCAGACAGAATAAAAATTTTGCAAAGAAACTAAATTGGATAATAGATATGAGAAAAAGGTAAGATTATCAAAAGTGCAGATAACCGTTGGGGGAATGGCAATAATACTTCTTATATCTACCTGTGGATATTTCGTAAATGCTACAACAAATTGGTTTACAGGTTTTCCTCTGAAAAATAAATACCAAACTCTCAATGCAACTGCTTATATAGAAAATGCCATTCCTGAAGATGCGGCAGCAATACGATGGCTGAATAAAAATATAACAGGTCAGCCAACTGTTCTTGAAGCTTGCGGCGACAGTTATAAAGACTATGACAACCGGGTTTCTGCTATGACAGGATTGCCGACGGTATTAGGATGGTATGTTCATGAATGGTTATGGCGAAATAATCTTGATGAAGAAAACAAAAGAAGAATAGACGTGGAAACTATTTATACTTCAACAGATAAAAAAGAAGTACAGGAACTGCTTGATAAATATGAGGTGAATTATATTTTTATTGGAAGCTGTGAATATCAAAAATATGAAGGGGTTAATGTAGCACTTTTAAGTTCATTGGGAGAAATAGTTTTTAAAGAGGAAAATACAATGATTGTGAAGCTGTAATAAAACAGATTTCCCAAAGAAAACAGTCACATAACTGAAAGAATATATTGATATTCATTGGATACATGTGACTGTTTCTTTTTATTTTTTATGAGGTGACATCTCGTTCAATTCTAACTGCTGTCTGGTAATTCCTGTAATTGAGGCAGATAAATCTGATTAATTTGGTTAAATTACAGAGCACTTACTCCGTCATCATCATAACGGTCATATTCAGCTCCCTCATATCCGATCATGCGGATAGTAGAAGGATCGATATCCTTTACTGTCTGTGCAACATCAGCAACCGGGATTGCTTTTCCTTTGCGAATAAACAGTGGAACTTCATTCAGGGCAACTTCTACATAGTGATGTCCTTTTTCAAGAATCTCCTGAGAAATTGTTCCGTCAGGCAGGAATTTTACGAACATCATTTCTTCCGGCAGATATACATAGCGGCCTTTTGCATTCTGTGTGTAAACTGGTGCGATCATGATTTCGTTTCCAAGGAGAAGCTGGTCCTCTACCTGAGTTGCGAATGCATCGTCTGTGTAGTCAAATGCCAGCGGACGGAACATCATGTCGTCGTTTAATGCTGCTTTCATGTATTCACTGTACAGATATGGAACAAGGCGATATCTGACACCGATCACATGGCGGAAGTCTTCGATATTTTCAAACTGGTAAGCTTCCTGTTCTCTGGTTCCCAGAGCGGAGTGGTTTCTCATAAGAGGTGTGAATACACCAGTGCCAGCCAGCGAAGTACCAGGTCACGTGTGGTATCTGCACCGAATCCGCCCAGATCTGCACCTGTGTAAAGGAAACCGCACATATTCAGGGATGGAAGCATCTTTAAGTTCAGAAGGATGTGTGACCACCAGGATTTGTTGTCTCCCATCCAGATTCCGCCGTATCTGTGCATTCCCACATAGGAGGAACGGGAGAACATCAGAAAACGTTTGCCAGGTGCGATTTTTTCAAATGCTTCACCTGCTGCACGGGTCATGTTATAGCCAAACAGGTTATGTACTTTGTCGTGGCGGATTTTCTGACCGTTTACATTGTGATAGAAGCGTTTGTAATCTTCCGGATTGTTTGCAAGGGCGTTTACTTTATCACCGAGTGTAAATCCAGGTGCTTCTTCCTTGTCCATGAAGTTGTCTTTGATGTATTCTTTTAATTCAGCAACGCCTTCCGGTGTACAGAACATTGCAGGTTCGTTCATGTCATTCCAGAAACCGTCGATTCCTTTGGAAATGAGACGTTCGTATTTCTGTCCGAACCATGCTCTGGCATCTGCGTTCAGGACATCCGGGAAATGAGTCCAGCCCGGCCATACAGCGGAAACGAAATCACTGCCGTCTTCACGTTTGCAGAAGTAGTTCTTCTCAACGCCTTCTTCATAAACATCATAGCCAGCCTCTACCTTAACACCTGCATCGATGATCGGGACAAGGTGGATGCCTTTTTCTTTCATTTCATTGACATAGGCCTCAAAGTCAGGAAAGTTTTCCTGATTGACTGTGAAATCTTTGTAGTCTTCCATATAATCGATATCCATGTATACCATATCGATCGGAATATTGTTTTCACGATATCCGTCAGCGGCTTTTCTGAAGTCGTCAGCAGTTGTATATCCCCAGCGGCTCTGACCGAAACCAAATGCGAATTTAGGCGGGATATAGCTTCTTCCGATGATTTTGCGGAACTGTTTTACGATATCGTAAGGGGTTTCACCCTCGATCACATACAGATAAAGATCTGCATCCTCACAGGTGATCTTTAACTGGGAAGAGAGTGTGTAACCGATATCAAACTTCAGTTTTCCGGGATAATCAACGAAGAGACCGAAAGTCTGTTTTCCGGAGATTACGATGAAGTTATGTGCTCCGTAGAGGGAGATTTTATCTTCTGTATGGTTTGGCTGGTCGGAACAGTTGCTTTCATAAACGTATCCACGTTTGTTGATTCCGCGGTTTGATTCGCCCAGACCATAGACAACATCGTTGTCATCCATGTCATAAGTAAAAGAGAAGCCGTTCTCTGTGGAGATAGTTCCGTATGCAGGAGTTCCCTCAGAAGCCGGGATAGAAGTTACGATGGCATCGGTTTCAAATGGGGTTCCGTAAGTATATTTCTGAATCATTTTGTCATGTCCTCCTTAGGTTGAAAATGGTCAAGCGGATAAAATCATCCGCTTTGCTACGCGGCGCTACACCGAATAACTGAAACGCTTAAGTACTGTTAGAAAATACACAGGTGTGTTCCTTGATTTCATATTTACAATAATAGAGGTTTGGGTGAGGAAATGCTACTGAAATTATGACAAATTTATACGTTATTTTGACTTTTGCTCAAACTGTGAAGCAGTGATATGGGTATGGCAAGCAGTGGAGCGGCTGATCGTATCTGTTTGCGCTGTTAACTTATTGTGCTTTAATGCTTTATCTTAATAGAATTTTTCTGTACATACGGTGAAAAAAAGTGCTAAACTATTATTATTACACGAAAGAAAGGTTTATTTAACATGCTTCAGACAATTGAATCCATCAATAACGTCGTAAATAATTTTATCTGGGGTGTCCCGGCTATGATCTGTATTATCGGCGTAGGGCTTTACCTGAGCCTGCGGACTGTTTTGTCCAGATCCGCAAATTCCCGTATGCGCTTAAAACCACACTGGGAAGAATTTTTAAGAAAAAAGAGGCCTCTGACGGTTCCATGACACCTTTTCAGGCAGTCTGTACTGCGTTGGCAGGTACAGTAGGTACTGGAAATATCGCCGGTGTTGCCGGAGCTATCGCCATCGGCGGACCGGGAGCTGTATTCTGGATGTGGATTTCCGCGCTCCTTGGAATGTGCACGAAATTTACAGAGGTTACTCTGGCAGTACATTTCCGTGAGAGAAACAGACATGGGGATTATGTAGGCGGACCTATGTATTATATTAAGAACGGATTGGGAAAGAACTGGAGATTTCTTGCAGTTCTTTATTCTGCATTCGGTGTACTGACTGTATTTGGAACAGGTAATGCTACTCAGGTAAATACCATTACAACAGCAATTGATACAGCTCTTATTAACTTTAATGTGATCTCAGAGTCTTCTACAGGCAGACTGAATCTGATCCTTGGAATTGTGATCACGCTGCTGGTTGGTATGGTACTGCTGGGCGGTATCAAACGAATCGGAAGTGTTTCCGAGAAGCTGGTGCCCTTTATGGCATTGTTTTATATTGTACTTGCATTGGGCGTTGTGGTCTTAAATATCGGAAGAGTTCCGGCAGTTTTCCATGATATTGTTTATGGAGCCTTTAATCCGTCAGCAGTGACAGGCGGTGTGATCGGAAGCTTTTTCCTCAGTATGAAAAAGGGTGTTTCCAGAGGTATTTTCTCCAATGAAGCCGGACTTGGTACAGGGTCTATTTGCTCATGCCTGTGCAGATACAAGCAAACCTGTAAAACAGGGTATGTTTGGTATCTTTGAGGTATTTGCAGATACGATCGTGATCTGTACTCTGACAGCACTTGTGATCCTTGTAAGCGGCGTGCCGGTAAATTACGGTGCAGCGGCAGGTGCAGAACTTACAATTTCCGGATTTACTTCTACATACGGAGGCTGGGTTTCCATCTTTACGGCAGTTGCCATGTGCTGCTTTGCATTCTCAACGATTATCGGATGGGGACTTTACGGAGCACGTTGTATTGAATTTTTATTCTCTGCAAAAGTTATCCGCCCATTTATGATCGCCTATTCATTAGTGGCAATCATTGGTGCAACTGTAGATCTGGGACTTCTCTGGAGTATTGCTGAGACATTCAACGGTCTCATGGCAATCCCCAACTTAATTGGTGTATTCCTGCTTTCAGGAACCGCCATTACACTTACAAAAGAGTATTTCGCACAGAAGAAATAACAATAATAGCCCGGAGAGTTATTTTTCCGGGCTATTATTTTATGAGAATTGCGGGAGCTGCTTTGCAGCGGAGCAATTCGTAGATATCAAGTTAGGGCAAAATGCCTTTTGAACCTAACATCATTTTATGAAAAAGGTAAAAGGAGAATAGAGCCATGATTCCAATCGCATATATAGAAAATGATTTTCCAACCAAATTCGGTATCCCCAGCAGAGTGGCCGGGTAGGGGTACTTAAAGCGAGAATTGTATTCGAGCCGGAATATCGAAATGTGGATGCCTGCCGTGGCCTGGAGGAGTTTAGTCATATCTGGCTGATCTGGGAGTTTTCGGAGGCAAAGAGGACAAAGTGGTCACCGACTGTCCGCCCGCCCAGACTTGGGGGAAATGTGAGAAAAGGAGTTTTTGCCACAAGATCTCCCTTCCGTCCCAATTCCATAGGATTATCCTGTGTGAAGCTTGAGAAAGTAGCTCTGGATGAGCCGGACAGCCTGTACTTTATGTAGAAGGTGCAGATCTGATGAATGGAACACCGATTTTCGATATTAAACCGTACATTCCTTATGCGGATTGCCATCCGGAAGCAACAGGAAGTTTTACCGAATATTCCAAAGATCATCATCTGAAGGTAGAATTTCCCCAGGAGCTTCTGGAAAGAATACCCGGGGAAAGCAGAGAGGCTCTGATCGCAGTGCTTGCAGATGATCCCCGTCCTGCTTATCAGAATGATCCGGAACGGTCTTACGGAATGCCTTTTGGAGAGAAGGATATTCATTTTCGGGTGGATGGAGATATCCTTCGTGTTTATAATGTGACAGAATTTGTAAAAAAACAGCAGGAATCTTCGGCAGATTGTGGAAAATAACCATTTTCGGATATTTCTGTAAGAAAGGCTTGCAAAATTGGCGTTTATTCAATACAATATTAAACAGACTTTATGTTGGTAGAGTGACAAAGACTGATGGGAGATCGGTCTGAAAATATTTAGTGACATATGAGGAGCAGGAAAAATGAAGAAAATTGTTAAATTCGGAGGAAGTTCTCTGGCAAATGCAGAACAGTTTCAGAAAGTAGGGGAGATCATTAGAAGTGATGAGAGCAGACGTTATGTGGTTCCGTCCGCTCCCGGAAAGAGATTTGACGGAGATACAAAGGTTACAGATTTACTTTATAAATGTTATAATACTGCAGTTGAAGGGGAAGATTTCATCCCGATCCTGCAGGAAATCAAGGGAAGATATTATGAGATTATCCGCGGACTGAACCTTGATCTTTCTCTGGAAGATGAATTTGCTCAGATCGAAGCTGATTTCAAGGCACAGGCAGGCACAGACTATGCAGCATCCAGAGGAGAATTTCTCAATGGTAAGGTGATGGCAGCATATCTGGGTTATGAATTTGTTGATGCAGCAGATGTGATCCGTTTTGATAAGAACGGAAATCTGGACGCCGAGAAGACAGACAGACTTCTGTCCAAAAAGCTGGCAAAATGTGAACATGCGTTATCCCTGGATTTTATGGCGCTGGTGAAGATGGAAAAGTTAAAACTTTCTCCAGAGGAGGTTCTGATGTAACCGGTTCTCTTGTGGCGAAGGCTATCAAGGCAGACCTTTATGAAAACTGGACAGATGTTTCCGGCTTCCTGGTAACAGACCCACGTATTGTTAAAAATCCGGAAGTGATCGAGAGCATTACCTACAGAGAACTCAGAGAGCTTTCTTATATGGGTGCAACTGTTCTTCATGAAGATGCGATCTTCCCGGTTCGTAAAGAGGGAATTCCGATCAACATCAAAAACACAAACAGACCGGAAGACAAGGGTACTTTTATTGTTGAGAGTACATGCAAGAAACCGAAATTTACAATCACAGGTATTGCAGGTAAAAAGGGATTCTGCTCTATCAATATTGAAAAATCCATGATGAACAGTGAGGTTGGTTTCGGACGTAAGGTACTTCAGGTATTCGAAGATCAGGGAATCAGCTTTGAGCATGTTCCATCAGGAATCGATACAATGACTGTATATGTACATCAGGATGAATTCGAAGAGAAAGAGCAGCAGGTAATCGCAGGAATCCATCGCGCAGTACAGCCGGATTTCGTAGAAATGGAATCTGACCTTGCACTGATCGCTGTTGTAGGACGTGGTATGAAATCCACCAGAGGTACAGCAGGAAGAATCTTCTCAGCACTTGCCCATGCAAATGTAAATGTGAAGATGATTGACCAGGGTTCCAGTGAGCTGAATATCATTATCGGTGTGGAGAACAGAGATTTTGAGACTGCAGTAAAGGCTATTTATGATATCTTTGTAATTACCCAGATCTAATTGAGAATTGCAGGAGCTCCTTCACAGCGGAGCAATTGGTGGATATGATGTTTACCAATTATAAGATAAACAAAATAATGGACCGTCAGAAATCAGCATAGATATTTCTGGCGGCTTTTTATGTTATAGGAAATTACTCCGTAATGTTCCTATAACATAAAAAAGCCCTCCGGGCAGGATCGCACTGCGACGGAGAGGAATTATGTCGCTGAAGCGACCTGTTGCAGGCGGAGAATCCTGCAAGCAGGATTCTTTCTTGAATTCAGGAGTTTTTACATGATGATGAATTCTGTGTTATAATGAACGGACGATATGAATAATTATTTGACAGCTATTGTTGCGTGAGGTGTTTTGATATGGATAAGCCGGTGGTTCGTATTTCCGTCAGAAATCTGGTGGAGTTTATATTAAGAAGCGGGGATCTTGACAACCGGGGAGGATCTTCTGACAGAGAAGCAATGCAGAAGGGCAGCAGACTGCACAGAAAAATACAGGGCAGGATGGGAAGCCATTACAGAGCGGAGGTTTCTCTTAAATATAAAACAGAATATGAAGATGTAAGTATCCAGGTAGAGGGCAGAGCTGACGGAATCTTCACAGAGGATGGACAGTGCTGGATCGATGAGATCAAGGGTGTTTATGCAGATGTCAGTCAGTTGGAAAAGCCTGTGGAGGTTCACCGTGCACAGGCAATGTGTTATGCCTGGATCTACGCACAGGAGCAAAAACCGGAGAAGATCGGAGTGCAGATGACATATGGGAATCTGGACACAGAGGAGCTTAAGTTTTTCAGAGAAGAATATACGCTGGAAGAACTCGGACTGTGGTACCAGAATCTTTTGGACAGGTATCATAAATGGATCGCATACCAGCTTGCATGGAAAAAAGAACGGAATGCGTCCATGAGTGATCTGGAGTTCCCTTTTGAATATCGTGAGGGACAGCGAAAAATCGTATCCGGTGTATATCACACTATATCCACAGAAAGACAGATTTTTGTCCAGGCACCTACAGGAGTAGGAAAGACCATGTCCACGATCTTTCCGGCAGTGAGAGCAGTTGGTGCAGGACTGGGGGAAAATATTTTCTATCTTACAGCAAAGACCATTACCAGGACTGTGGCTGAAGAAGCTTTCTCTATATTAAAGGAGCATGGACTGAAATTTAAAGTGATAACCATTACCGCGAAGGAAAAGCTGTGCTTCTGCGATAAAACAGAATGCAATCCTGAGAACTGTCTGTGGGCGAGAGGACATCTGGACAGAGTGAATGATGCTGTTTTTGAACTGTGGACCACGCAGGACAGCTATGACAGGGATACTCTGCTGGAATATGCGAAGAAATGGCAGGTGTGTCCCTTTGAAATGTGCCTGGATCTGGCAGTCTGGGTGGACGCTGTGATCTGTGATTATAATTATGTATTTGATCCCAATGTTTATCTGAAAAGATTTTCGGGGAGGGTACTTCCGGAGAATACATTTTTCTGATCGATGAAGCTCACAATCTGGTGGACAGGGGAAGGGAAATGTACAGTGCTCATGTGGACAGAGCGGATGTACTGGAGGCGAAGAGACTGGCCGGGGATTACAGCAAAGGTCTGGTGCGAGCACTGGAAAAAGTGAACAGACAGCTTCGAACTCTGGAAAAGGAGTGTACAGAGTACGAAATCCTGCCAAATCCCGGAGCAGTTTCTCTGGGAATGCTTCAGGTGATGGGGGAGATGGATAAGCTCCTGGAGGAACTTCATGGAAAGGAACTTCCGGAGCAGCTGCTGGAATTTTACTTCTGTGTGAGAGATTTCCTGAACATTGATGAACTTCTGGATGAAAATTATGTGGTTTATACAGAAATGGGAGAAGGGGGAAAGGTGATTTTGCGGCTTTTCTGTGTAAATCCTGCAGCAAATATTCATAGATGTCTGGAAAAGGGAAAAAGTGCGGTGTTCTTTTCTGCGACTCTGCTTCCCATGGATTATTACCGTGCACTTTTAAGCACCAGAAAGGATGACTATGGGATTTATGTGACTTCTCCTTTCAGGCAGGAGAACAGGTGCATTCTCACAGGACGGGATGTGAGCAGCAGGTATACCAGAAGAGGATATGAGGAATATCACAGGATCGCATCTTACATTGCCAGAACTGTATGGACAAGAAAAGGAAATTATATGGTATTCTTTCCTTCTTATAAATTTATGGAAGATGTTCTGGAGGTGTATGAGAATGAGTTTTCGGCGAAATGGGTTCGTTGTATTTCGCAGACATCGGGAATGAATGAAAGGGAGAAAGAGGAATTTCTGGAGGAATTTTCTGCATCAGAGGGAACGCTGGTAGGATTTTGCGTGATGGGCGGGATTTTTTCAGAGGGGATTGATCTGATGGGAGAGAAGCTGATCGGAGCAATCATCATAGGGACTGGTCTTCCTCAGATTGGAACAGAAAGGGAGATTCTCAGGCAGTATTATGATAAAAAGGGTGTGAATGGATTTGATTATGCATACAGATATCCGGGGATGAATAAGGTGCTGCAGTCAGCCGGGCGTGTGATCAGAACCCAGGAGGACACAGGATCATACTTCTGCTGGACGAGAGATTTGCAGGGAAAGATTACAGGAATTTGTTTCCTGCTGAGTGGTCTGACAGGGGAAACTGTACTTTAAATACTGTGGAAGAACAGCTGGGAAGCTTCTGGAACAGGATAAGAGAAAAGAACTGAACACTGATACTGAGATTCTGGTCTTTGCTGGAAAAAAGATAAAAATCTTGCTATCCTGAATAAAACAATATATACTTTGCTTACTGTGAATGGGATGTGAAAAGAAACCGTAAAAGGAGTTTTGCATGAGAAAAAATAGACAAACAGCGAAATATTATATTAAAAGTTATATCATAGCCGGAAGTCTGGCCGGAGCCATTTCCATGGCACTGGCTTTGCCGGTTCCTGTTATGGCTGCACAGCAGAGCCTTGCATCTGTCACCGGCAGGCACAGATTCAGCCCATGGGAGACGGAAGTGGCAAATATATGATGAAGAGTGACGGATTTTACTGTCTGGATGTGAACGGTGCCGGAAGTACCCAGGCAGAGATTCATTATTTTCAGAATTATGAAATAGACGGAACTGTATTTGACGGATATTATTATCATGATACAGATGGGAAATTCAAAGCCTGCAGTCCTCATATAGAGCATCTGAAAGGTGTTGCAGTGTTTGGGGATAAGACAGATGAGGAAGCTGATACACAGAATGCCCAGGAGGCAGAGAAATTTGACGGATATTACTTTGTGAACAATCTGGGGCGTCTGTCAGCAGCAACGCAGGTAAGGTATATTGACAATCTGGCAATAGACGGGATTACTCTGAACGGATATTATTATTTTGATGAAAATGGCAGACTGGTAACCGAGCCAGGTATCCATTCACTTGAGATGGACTGTTATGAGATGAATTTTGACGGGAGCTATTATTTTTGGCGGTACAAATGGCGCCCTGCTTCAGGAAAGCACAGTGACGGATGATGGTTTTATTGTGGATGATACGGGAAAGATCGTGAATATGGATAATCTTGGGATGGATAATCTGAAGCCCCAGCTTGAGAAGATGCTGTCCGGATATCAGGGAACCTGGAGTGTTTATGTGAAAGACCTTAATGAAGAAAAGGAAATCCTGATCAATGATACTCCCCTTTATTCTGCAAGTCTGATCAAAGCTTTTGTAATGGCAAAGACATATGAGGACATGGAGCAGGTAAAGGCAGATGAGGCAAAGAAAATTAAATACTGCAGATACAAAAACTGTAGATGTAAAATTAAATGACCTGCTGTGGAATATGATCACAGTCAGTGACAATGAATCCTGCAATGAACTGGTGAAGCTTCAGACAGATTCCCTTGATTTCAAAAAAAGGTGCGGAGGATATTAACAAATATCTGGAAAAAGAGGGCTATACAGAGACAAGTGTGCAGCACACCCTCCATCCTGCAGCATCCGCACAGGAGAGTCTGGGTGGCAGAAACATGACTTCTGTAAAAGATTGCGGCACTCTGCTTGAAAAAATCTACAAGGGGGAATGTGTCAGCAAAGATGCATCAGAAGAAATGTTAAATCTTCTGTCAAATCAGGAAAACACCTGGAAAATCCCCCAGGGACTTCCGGATGGAATAAAATCTGCCAACAAGACCGGCGAGACAGACAGGATCAGCACGATATCGCAATTGTCTATGGCGAAAAGACAACATACATTCTGTGTATTATGTCAGAAGGCTGTCCGGAGGAAACGGCGGTGACGAATATACAGAAGATTTCAAAGATTGTATATAATTATTTGAACCTGTAGCCGCCAGACCTGCGCGGAATGATTGATTTTTTACAGGAAAATCATGTATAATACCAACGAACTATGCCTATAGAAAAAAGTTTAACCGAATCAGGCTGTGAAACAACTATTCAATTATGAGCAGATAGTCAAACGGATGATTTTATCCGCTTGATTCAGGAAAGTCAGGAGGAAGAATTTAAATGCGAGTTGATGCGGACGATTTTGCCCGACCTTGCAGCTGCGGCAGGGAACACCAGATTGCAGTGAAAGAGATTTTGATAGAAGCCGGAGCTGTAGAGAAGCTTGAAGAAGAGATGTCAGAGGGAATGCTCAGAGAGTACATATCCCCGCTGGTCATCTGCGATACCAATACCTATGCAGCAACAGAAGAACTTATGGAGGATATCTATGACAGGTGTCAGGTACTTGTTCTGGATGCAGAGGGACTTCAGGCAGACCGGCATGCAATAAGAATTGTGGAGAACAACATGGAAGAGGACATTGACCTGATCCTTGCAGTAGGAGCAGGCACGATCCATGATATCAGCCGTTATATTGCACATAATTACAAAGTACCTTTCATTTCAGTGCCTACCGCAGCAAGTGGAGATGGATTTGTAACAACAGTAGCAGCAATGACCCTGGATGGAGTAAAGAAGACTGTGCCTTCAGTAGCTCCGATCTGTGTATATGCAGATACAGATATTTTTTCAAAAGCACCACAGCGCCTGACTGCAGCCGGGATTTCAGACCTGATGGCGAAATACATCTGTCTTGCAGACTGGAAGATCGCGAACCTGGTCACCGGAGAGTATTTTTGCCGCGAAACTGTAAAGCTGGAAGAGAAAGCGTTAAAAACTGTGAAATCTTCGATTCAGGATATTACAGAGGGAGAGGAAAATGAATGCGAACAGCTTATGTATGCATTGATTCTTTCCGGACTTGCAATGCAGATGATTGGTAATTCAAGGCCTGCGTCCTGTGCAGAGCACCAGGTCACACATCTGTGGGATATGGAAGTGATCAATGGTCCGCTGGATGCACTCCATGGAGAGAAGGTTTCTGTAGCAGCACTTCTTGTACTGGAAGAATACAAGCGTATCGCTGCAGCCATCACACAGGGAAGATGTCACGCAAAACCCTATGAGAATGAGGACGAGGAGCTTCTGAAAGAAACTTTTGGAAAAAAAAGGACTTCTGGAAGAAATAAGAAAAGAAAACGAGCCGGAATTGTTAGAAACTATTTCACCCCAGCATCTGGAAAAATGCCTGAACGGGATAGAGGAGATTATTGATGAGCTTCCCAGCGAACAGACTATGTTCCGTTTGCTGGAGAAAGCCGGATGCGCGAAAACCGTTTATGATATCGGACTCGATGAATCGGCTGTTTTGCCAAGCCTCAGACTTGCTCCTTATACAAGGAGACGGTTAAGCTTATTGAGAATCAGCAAGATGCTGGATATAAGAGGAGAATGATTATGCGTGTTGGAATGGGATATGATGTACACAGACTGACCGAAGACAGAGATCTGATCCTGGGTGGTGTGAAGATAGACTGGGAAAAAGGTCTCCTGGGACATTCAGATGCAGATGTACTGATCCATGCAGTTATGGATGCACTTCTGGGAGCTGCTGCACTGGGCGATATCGGAAAACATTTTTCCGGATACAGACCCTGCATATAAAGGAATTTCCAGTATTCTGCTGCTGGAACATGTGACGAAGCTTTTGAGAGAGCACCATTATGAGATCGGAAATATAGATGCAACGATCATTGCACAGAAACCAAAGATGGCACCTCATATTCCACAGATGAGAGCAATATGGCAAAAGCAATGGGAATCAATGAGTCTCAGCTGAACATTAAGGCCACTACAGAGGAAAAACTGGGATTTACGGGAAGAGAAGAAGGAATTGCATCTCAGGCGATCTGTCTTCTTAATGAAAGAAAAGAGAGTTAATGATAGAGAAAACTGGAGGAATAAAATATGAAACTTTTTAACACACTGACACGTAGAAAAGAAGAATTCGTACCTCTTGAAGAGGGAAAAGTTCGTATGTATGTCTGCGGTCCGACTGTATACAACCTGATCCATATCGGAAATGCACGTCCGATGATCATCTTCGATACCGTACGCCGGTATATGGAATACAAAGGATATGAAGTAAACTATGTTTCCAATTTTACAGACGTAGATGACAAGATCATCAAGAAAGCAATCGAAGAGGGCGTAAGCGCACAGGAAATTTCCGAGCGTTATATTGCAGAGTGTAAGAAAGATATGGATGGCATGAATGTAAAACCTGCCACAACCAATCCACAGGCAACACAGGAAATCGACGGAATGATCAGTATGATCCAGACTCTGGTTGATAAGGGATATGCTTATCCGGCAGCAGACGGTACTGTTTATTTCAGAGTTAAGAAGTTCAAAGAATATGGCAAACTTTCGCACAAGAACCTGGATGATCTGCAGTCCGGCTTCCGTTCTCTGCAGGTATCCGGTGAAGACCAGAAAGAAGATCCACTGGATTTTGTTCTCTGGAAACCGAAGAAAGAGGGAGAACCATCCTGGCCTTCACCATGGTGTGACGGACGTCCGGGATGGCATATTGAGTGTTCTGTTATGGCGAAAAAATACCTTGGCGATGAGATTGATATCCATGCAGGCGGAGAAGATCTGATCTTCCCTCATCATGAGAACGAAATCGCACAGAGTGAATGCTGCAACGACAAAATCTTTGCAAAATACTGGATGCACAATGCATTCTTAAAATATTGATAACAGAAAAAATGTCCAAGTCTCTTGGAAACTTCCGTACTGTTCGTGAGATCAGTGAACAGTATGACCTGCAGGTGCTTCGTTTCTTCATGCTGAACGCACATTACAGAAGTCCGCTGAATTTCAGCGCAGATCTGATGGAAGCTGCAAAGAATGCATTAGAACGTATCACAGATGCAGCAGCAAACTTAAAGGACAGAAAAGCAGCAGCACAGACAGAAACTGCAACAGATGCAGAGAAAGAACTGCTTGCACAGGCACAGGAATTCGTAAAGAAATTTGAAGAAGCTATGGATGATGATTTCAACACAGCAGATGCACTGGCAGCAATCTTTGAACTGGTTAAATTTGCAAATACAAATGTATCAGAGGCAAGTTCCGCAGAATTTGCAGGAGCACTTCTTGACACAATGGTGAAATTATGCGATGTACTTGGTCTGAAGGCTGTGAAAACAGAAGAAATCCTTGATAAAGAAATCGAAGACCTGATCGCAGAGCGTCAGGAAGCAAGAAAAGCAAAGAATTTCGCAAGAGCAGATGAGATCAGAGATGAGCTTCTGGCTAAGGGAATCATCCTTAAGGATACCCGCGAGGGAGTAAAATGGAAACGAGCTTAAATGATATGAGTGAGACAAACGGACTTAATGAAGAGAATTTGAGTAGTTTGAAAGGCATGCTTCATCAGTTGTTTCATTTGGAAGATAAAGACTTGCGAACCTATTCTCCGCTGACATTGGCGTATATCGGAGATGGCGTCTATGAACTGGTGATCCGCACGATCCTTGTAAAAAAAGGCAACTGTCCGGTAAACCAGCTTCACAGAAAAGCCAGCAGTCTGGTTAAGGCAGGAACTCAGTCTTCCATGATGGAAGTAATCGAGCCCATGCTTACAGAGGAGGAACACAGCGTTTACAGAAGAGGAAGGAATGCTCATTCTCCTACAATGGCCAAACATGCAACTATGGCAGACTACCGCAGGGCAACAGGTTTTGAAGCTCTGATGGGCTATTTATATTTAAAAGATGATTTCAGCAGGATCATAGAACTGGTCCGTGCAGGGATCGGAGAGGATAAGATATGAGTGAACAGATAGAAGGACGCAATGCGGTTCTGGAAGCCTTTCGTTCCGGCAAATGTGTAGATAAGCTTTTTATCCTGGACGGATGCCAGGACGACCGGTCCGCACTATTGCCAGAGAGGCAAGAAAAAAAGATACGATTATTAACTATGTGGCAAAAGAACGTCTGGATCAGTTAAGCGAGACAGGCGCACATCAGGCGTAATCGCTCAGGTGGCAGCCTATGAATATGCAAGTGTAGAAGATATTCTTGCGAAGGCAAAGGAAAAAGGAGAAGATCCCTTTATCTTTATCCTGGATAATATTGAGGATCCTCATAATCTTGGTGCGATCATCCGTACAGCAAACCTTGCAGGTGCACATGGGGTGATTATTCCCAAGAGAAGAGCAGTTGGACTGACTTCCACAGTTGCCAAGACTTCAGCAGGTGCATTAAACTATACACCTGTTGCAAAAGTTACCAATCTGGGACATACCATCGATGAACTGAAAGAACAGGGCATGTGGTTTGTATGTGCAGATATGGGCGGTGAAACCATGTACAATCTTAACCTGACAGGTCCGATCGGCGTAGTGATCGGCAATGAAGGTGAAGGTGTAAGCAGACTGATCCGTGAGAAGTGTGATTTCGTGGCATCTATTCCTATGAAGGGTGACATTGATTCCCTCAATGCATCTGTGGCAGCCGGAGTACTTGGATATGAGATTGTACGTCAGAGACTGCAGAAGAAGTAAGTTTATCTCAGACTGAGATAAAGGCTTCGTGAGGATGTGCAGCGATTATTAAGAGGAATTTTTGCAGCAGAAAATTATTCCACAATATTGTTATGTTATAAGAAGCCCTCTGGGCGAATGATAGAGATTTTCAGAAATACGGAAGGGTTAAATTGATGAAACAGTATGACGGAATTAAAGATGAAGAATTAATTTCCCGTTTCAAAAACGGGGAATCAGAAATCCTCGACTATCTGATGGAAAAATACAAGAACATGGTCCGCAAGAAAGCAAGGACCATGTTCCTGATAGGCGGGGAGAACGATGACCTGATACAGGAAGGCATGATCGGACTGTTTAAGGCAGTCCGCGATTACCAGCCGGACAGGGATGCTGCATTCCAGACCTTTGCCAGTATATGTGTGGACAGACAGATCTACAACGCCATCCAGAGTTCCAACAGGCAGAAGCACCAGCCGCTGAATTCCTATATTTCCCTCAGCGAACAGGATGGGGAAAATGAAGAACATCTTGGAGATAACTGGGGAGAGAACCCGGAGTCTATCATTATTGACCAGGAGAATCTCCAGGATCTGGAGCAGGAGATAACAGCAACGTTAAGTCCAATGGAGAACCAGGTTCTTGAATATTATCTGGCAGGAAACGGATACGGAGAGATTGCCAGATCATGGGAAAACACCCAAATCCATAGATAATGCATTACAGCGTATCCGAATCAAGATCAGAGAGCAGTTGGAGCAATATCAAAAATAGAAAGATATCTGTATAAAACCCAAAAATAAAAATCAAAAAGTTAAAAATAGGGATTGACAATACAAACAAGTTCTGATAGTATATTTAAATGTGAGCGGTAAATCCGACACAATGCTGATGTGGCTCAGAGGTAGAGCACTTCCTTGGTAAGGAAGGGGTCACGGGTTCAATTCCCGTCATCAGCTTGCTAAGAATGGCTTATTTACTGGGTTTGTGAGGTGCCAGTAAATCAAAGTTACTCAAGATAATCAGGACATAGGTTCTGATTATTTTTTTTTGTGCAATTTGCAGTTCCGGGATACTGCTCAGAATTGCAGTTTTTGTACTGAGACTCTTCCTATTCCTGAGCAGATGATTTTAGGATGATATACTCGAATAAAACCAGTATTATTTTATAAACTTCTTAGAACTGCTTGTACTTCCGGAATGACAAGAGATATGTTATACTTACAGTGTTGTCCAACCGATACCCGGCAACGGGAGGAGGTGAAGTCTATATGG
>ENA-OQCF01000307-OQCF01000307.1-human-gut-metagenome-genome-assembly--contig:-NODE-307-length-18778-cov-2.564635_pt1 | contig 18778 bp, 18 predicted proteins | sample MGYA00242756_ERZ504573 | MGnify/ENA primary metagenome ERZ504573 (study PRJEB26092, sample SAMD00036240) | human gut metagenome | host: Homo sapiens | study: EMG produced TPA metagenomics assembly of... | reverse complement strand
GAAAAAAGATAGAGATGCCGATAAATAAGATTACTTTTGCGGTTTAAAATAAGATTTCACAAAGAACGATGAATATTACAAAGTTTCTGAATAAGGTATATTTTGCTCCCCGTCTGAAAGAAATCGAACAATACACCAGCCATGCAGGTGAATTGCAACAGCTTGTATTGCAGCGTCTCATCCGGACAGCGGCAAATACGGAATGGGGAAAGAAGTATGACTATACCTCTATCCGTACTTATGAAGATTTCAAGAAGCGCCTTCCCATACAAACTTACGAAGAAGTAAAGCCTTATGTAACCCGCCTGCGTGCCGGTGAGCAGAATCTGCTTTGGCCTTCGGAAATACGTTGGTTTGCCAAATCATCGGGTACCACCAACGACAAGAGCAAGTTCCTGCCCGTCAGCCGGGAGTCCTTGCACGACACGCATTACAAGGGAGGCCGGGATGCCGTTGCCATCTATCTGGGACAGAATCCCGAAAGTCGTTTCTTTTCCGGTAAAGGGCTTATCCTTGGAGGCAGCCACGCTCCCAACCTGAACACCAACCACAGTCTTGTAGGCGACCTCTCCGCCATCCTCATAGAAAATATCAACCCGCTGGTAAACTTTGTCCGCGTACCCAGCAAGCAGACGGCCCTAATGGAGCACTTCGAGCCCAAAATGGAGGCCATCGCCCGCGAAACCATCCATGCAAACGTCAGCAACCTTTCCGGTGTACCGTCCTGGATGCTTGTACTCATCAAACATATATTGGAAAAGACAGGAAAGCAGAGCCTTGAGGAGATATGGCCCAATCTGGAGGTGTTCTTCCACGGCGGCGTTGCCTTCACTCCTTACCGCGAGCAATACAAAGACGTGGTCCGCAGCAGCAAGATGCATTATGTAGAGACTTACAATGCATCCGAAGGCTACTTCGGAACTCAGAACGACCCTACCGATCCTGCCATGTTACTGATGATTGACTACGGTATATTTTACGAGTTCATCCCGCTGGAAGATGTAGGCAAGGAGAATCCGCGTACCTTCTGCCTCGAAGAGGTGGAACTGAACAAGAACTACGCCATGGTAATCTCCACTTCTGCCGGTTTATGGCGATATATGATTGGGGATACAGTGAAGTTTACATCGAAGAATCCCTATAAGTTCGTCATCACCGGACGTACCAAGCACTTTATCAACGCATTCGGCGAGGAGCTGATTGTGGACAATGCGGAAAGAGGACTTGCCAGAGCATGTGCCGAAACCGATGCACGGGTCATAGATTATTCTGCCGCCCCAGTCTTTATGGACCGGAATGCTAAATGCCGCCACCAGTGGCTGATAGAATTTGCACAAATGCCGGACAGCCTGGAGAAGTTCGCCAAAGTATTGGACGACACCCTGAAAGAGGTAAACTCCGACTATGAAGCTAAAAGACAGAATAACCTGGCACTGCAACCACTGGAAATCATCGTCGCCCGTCCCAACCTCTTCCACGATTGGCTGGATAGCAAGGGGAAACTCGGTGGACAACATAAAGTACCCCGACTCAGCAACACAAGGGAATACATAGAAGAAATGCTGAAGCTTAATAAATAACAAAATATAAAAGCAGATTTTATCACAAAATAATTCCACCGCCCAGCAGCAGACCGCTTTCATCATAAAAAGCCGCTGCCTGCCCTGGCGCAATAGATTCGAGCGGCTCTATCAAGCGGACATGCAGTAGTCCCTCCACTGTAAGACTTACCTTGCAGTGGTTTGCCTGCTTACGGTAGCGTATCTTCACAATAACCTCGTCTGCACCCAGCACGCGGCTGTTCTCCACCAGGTTCCACTCTCCCAGCCACATTTCCTGCTTGTAGAGGGAAGATAGTGGAGCAAGAACAACTTCATTGCTTTCCACTCTTGTCTCTTTCACAAAAACAGCCTTGTTCAGATGGATACCTAAGCCCCTACGTTGCCCTACGGTATAAAACGGATAACCCTCATGCCATCCCAAGAAATCCCCCTTTTCATCGACGAATCTACCTTTACCGGATAATAGTGTTTCAGGAACCTCACGCTTCAAAAAGGAACGGTAATCCAAAGGGCAAAAGCACACCCCCATACTGTCTTTCTTTGCAGCCACTTGCTCGAAACCACGCTCCGCCGCATACGAGCGCGCCTCATTTTTCGTAATATCTCCCATCGGAAGCAACATACGCTGCAGGATGTCCTGCTTCAATCCCCATAGAAAGAAAGTCTGGTCTTTGTCCTTATCCGCGGCAGGAGCTATATAATACTTTGCTCCGGACAAGACCTTGCGCACATAATGTCCGGTAGAAATCCAATAAATTCCCTTTTCATCGGCTATTTTAGCCAACAGCACCCACTTCAGCTCATTATTGCAGACCGTGCAAGGAACGGGAGTGCGCCCCCCTTAGATACTCTTCCACAAAATAGCGGATAATACGCGAACGGAAAAAGCTCGCGTGCATCATAGGTAATGTGTTTCATCCCCAGCTTCAGGGCCAAAGCCCGTGCATCTTCCAGATACCCAGTCTCATCTCCTGCCTCATAGAAACGGAAAGTCACGCCAGTCACCTCATAACCGGCTTCCTGCAACCTCATGGCGGCCACGGAGCTATCCGTGCCGCCACTCATGCCAAGCAATACACGTTTATCTGACTTCATGGATACAAAAGTAATAAACGAAGGTGAAATCCGTTGCATTTACTCTTATAAAACAGAATATCATTATAGATTTTCACAGATTTATTATACCTTTGTACTCCTAAAAGAACTAATAATCAACTGTTATGGAACATCAACTGACCATTTACAACACTTTAAATAGAAAAAAAGAGCTGTTCGTACCGCTGCATGCACCGCATGTAGGCATGTATGTCTGCGGACCGACCGTGTACGGTGACCCGCACTTGGGACATGCACGCCCTGCCATCACTTTCGACCTGCTGTTCCGCTACCTGACGCACATCGGCTACAAGGTGCGCTATGTCCGCAACATTACCGACGTGGGCCATCTGGAGCACGATGCCGACGAAGGTGAAGACAAGATTGCGAAAAAAGCCCGTCTGGAACAACTGGAACCAATGGAAGTGGCACAGTACTACATCAACCGCTATCATAAGGCGATGGATGCATTGAATGTGCTGTCTCCCAGTATCGAGCCACATGCCAGCGGCACATCATCGAACAGATAGAACTTGTAAAGGAGATATTGAAGAACGGATATGCCTATGAAAGTGAAGGTTCCGTTTATTTCGATGTAGAAAAATACAACAAGGACCATCACTACGGCAAGCTCTCCGGACGCAACCTGGATGATGTTCTCAACACCACCCGCGAACTGGACGGACAGAGCGAGAAGCACAATCCCGCAGACTTTGCTCTCTGGAAATGTGCGCAACCGGAACACATCATGCGTTGGCCTTCCCCGTGGAGCGACGGCTTCCCCGGCTGGCACGCCGAATGTACAGCCATGGGAAAGAAATACTTGGGCGAGCACTTCGACATTCATGGTGGCGGTATGGACCTTATCTTCCCGCATCACGAATGCGAGATTGCACAATCCGTAGCTTCCCAAGGAGAAGATATGGTACATTATTGGATGCACAACAACATGCTGACCGTGAATGGACAGAAAATGGGTAAGTCTTACGGTAACTTCATCACATTGGAAGAGCTCTTCAAAGGTACGCACCCCATGCTGGAGCAAGCCTACAGCCCAATGACCATCCGATTCTTCACCCTGCAAGCCCACTACCGCAGTACGGTAGACTTCAGCAACGAAGCGCTGCAAGCCGCCGAAAAGGGATTGGCAAGGCTGATGGATGCTGTACATGGACTGGACAAGATTACCCCTGCTGCAACCTCCACCATAGATGTGAAATCCCTGCGTGCCAAGTGTTACGAAGCCATGAATGATGACTTGAACTCACCGATTGTCATCGCCCACCTCTTCGACGGCGCCAAGATGGTAAACAATATCCTGGCTGGAAACGATTCCATCACAGCCGAAGACCTGAAAGAATTGAAGGAAACCTTCCACCTCTTCTGCTTCGACATCTTAGGATTACAAGAAGACAACGCCTCCAACGAAGAGCGTGAAGCCGCCTTCGGCAAAGTAGTGGACATGCTATTGGAAGAGCGTTCAAAGGCAAAAGCCAACAAAGATTGGGCCACATCCGACAAAATCCGTAATGAACTCACCGCACTCGGTTTCGAGATTAAAGACGGTAAGGACGGAAGCGAATGGAAGCTGAATAAATAATGAAAGTATCATAACTCACCGCAGAATCATACAGATTGGGGTAAGTTTTAGGCAGAAGAACAAAAGAATATATTTTTCTCTTGTTCTTCTGTTCTTTTGTCTGAAAATAAAATCCATGTAATATTTTGATATATCCTCGTTAGAATACGAATCCGAACCCAGCATACCACCCTAGTTTCTTCGTCTGATTAGACCAGTTCAACTGTATCTCCACTGGTCCCAGAAAACTCTTGTACATATAGCCGATGCCTACCCCTGCCATATCAGCCGATTTGGAAGAGTCAAGAATCTGATGAAACTTCCCGGAGTTTCGCCCATAACTGCCCATCACTGATATATACTGGTTTTTCAAGATACGCTGTCTGAGGTTCAGCCCTGCAACCAGCAGTGCGGCTTGTGACAGTTCCGCACGGTTGATGCCCGTAAACGGTATCTGCTGTGGCATATAGCGCCCCGGTATGGTTCCCCCCACCATATTAATGATGGCAAAAGGATAATTACCGCTTCCGGACAATACGCGTCCATAAAACGAAGGAGTGACAGTGAACTTACTCGAGGGAGAGAAACATCCCTGCCAACGGGCATCGAAAACAGAAATAGGATTGTTGTCCTTATACTGAAAGAAGTTATCCGTATAGAGATGATAGGATACCGCCCACGACATGCCTTTTGTAGGGGCGCTCCTCTCATTCAAGTTGTTGAACACAAGTCCGGCAAAGTAACTGAATAAGGACGAATTCTCAAACAGTGCCGAAGCTAACGGATCGAGCGACAGCAAATCATGATAGTGGTAGTAATCAAAGTCAATGCCCAGACTGACCTGGATATTGTTCCAGTCCTTCGCCGCCCCCATACGGACCAGTTGATGTGTAAAAGTCAAATCCAGCGCCCGTTTGCCTTCATTGTAAATATTCATATCTTTATAGTCGACTGATAGGCAAGTCCCGCCTGCCATCCACCGTCCCACTGGTAACTATATCCGAGTCGTGCCAGTGTACGCTTGCCCAGACGGACAGTAAGGCTGACCAGCGACTCGCGCTGCCGGCCGAAATAGAAGTCCGTATTTGCCTGCAACGCCGCCAGTTCTTCTGTATCAAAGCGAAAACCGACATTCAGCTTGTTCTCCCGCACAGCAGGGACGGCTATTTGGGAATCAACGGGAATCTCCCTATCAACAGCCACGCCGGGCAAGCGGAAAGGTCCCGGACGGCGAGGCTGATAATCGTCTGCAAGTCCCAGCTTCCGTTTCAGGGCAAGCAGTCCGTCCCAACTGTCCATGGCAGCACGTTCTCCCCGCACCATCAAAGTGTCGATGGCCTCTTTGGTGAAACTTGCAGCCGAATAGCCGGTGACATCCACCTTTATCAATACGTCGGTATTACGCAGATTCTCACGGTATTTCTTCTCTCCTTGCAGATTGATGATTTGCCCGAAGATGTCTTTCACCGATTTCAGCTCGGAAGCCTTAAGCAGCGGGCTCTGCACATCCACCCCGATAACGTAGTCGGCCCCCATGGCAAGCGCCACATCTACCGGATAGTTATTCACCATTCCACCGTCCACCAACACCATTCCATCCAGGTCTACCGGAGCAAACACACCGGGAATAGACATGCTGGAACGCATGGCAGTGGCCAGTATTCCCTCACGGAACACGACTTCACTACCATTCACCAGATTTTCCGACACGCAGGCAAACGGAATAGGAAGACGGCTAAAATCCACGGAATCCTGGTAACCTTCTGTCAAACGTGGAGAACAAACGTGCCAGGTTCTTCCCTTTTATGATACCCGCATCCGAAACAGCGGCAGATTTCAAAGAAAATGGAATAGAGAGTACATAGCGCTCCGACTTCAACCGGTCGTCCAGCAACACATCCTTAGGATTGGGTGCATCCGAGAGTAGGAATTTCCAGTTCTGGGCATTCACCATACTGTCCAATTGCTGCGGGTATATCCGATAGAATACAAACCTCCCACAATGGCCCCCATACTGGTACCTACCACATAATCTATAGGGATACCCGCTTCTTCAATTACTTTCAGAGCACCGATATGCGCCGTCCCTTTGGCGCCACCCCCACTGAGTACGACAGCCACTTTCGGACGCCCGGACGCCCAAAGAACCATCGGCAAAAACAACAGACAAGCCCATAGTCTATACTTCATCTCCATCATTTACTTAAATACGTATTGGTAAATTTATTCTATTCTGAATCAAACAACCCGCTCCGACAAATAGTTCACTATCAGTCGAAGCGGGTCGCAAAAAACGTTCAAACAATTTATGGAGGATTATCTATAACCCATTTCCAATCAATAAGGTATCATATCCTTCAAGATGCCTTCCTTATACCAAGGGTCATCAATCTCTTTCAATACTTTGCCCATCTCTGCGCAAAGGTCTTTTACGACTTCTTGGTTTTCTTCCAAAGAAAGGTTATTCATCTGATACGGATCCTTTTCATCGTCAAACAACAAGCTTTTGACCAGCGTATGGTTTTCGCGATCAATGTAGAGCGCCAGCGTATAGCGCGCCGATTTAAAGCCGCGCGATGAAGGGAAATAAGAACGGACCATACCTTCCGCATCCTTCTCACCATCCAAGTTCTGGATGTAAAGAGCACCGGTAGGACGTACAATATCTGCCTTTTCATCGAAGAAAAGCGGTGCATAGTTGCGTCCCTGCACCTCAGCCGGAATAGAGTCGGCAAGGCCGGCAAGGCCCAACAAGGTAGGCATGATGTCCGGCGAGGAAAGCATCAAGTCGTCCACGCGGGGTTTAATCTTATTGGGGAAACGCACCAGGAAAGGAACGTTCATGGACTCGGAGTACGGGGAATTCTTCGGGTCTTCCGTATGCTGGCTACACATGGTCTCTCCATGGTCGGAGGCAAACACGACAATGGTATTCTTGTCCAGCCCGAGTTCCTTCAAGGCATCAAGTATCTGACCGAAAGCACGGTCGACACCCGTCACAGAAGCAAAGTAGTAGCGTGCACTCTCTGCCTTGAGCATCTTGGAGTCGGCATTCGGACGGACGAGCAAGCTGTCCAGAGGCTGGTTTTTATAGAGATTGAAATCTTCCTCCATACAGTCGTCCAAAGAACGGTACGGACTATGGGGAGGATTCATGCCTACCATAATGAAGAAAGGTTTCTTCGGGTCGCGTACATTCCCCTCGTTCTTCAGATAAGACACCACCTTGCCCGATTCGTGTAACGGCGACCACTCGCGCGGGTCGTGGCGACGGCCTTCCGTATCCCAGTAATGCGGATTCTTGTGTTCGTCGAAGGTACCGTAAGAATACCAGTAATTGAACCATGACGACGTTCTTTCGATGTATAGGCATCCCATGCAGGTACGCGGTCTTCCACATACTGTCCGGGACGTTCGGGGTCGTTGGGGGTAGGAAAGTCGGCATGCAGTTTGCCAAAGTAGGCGCAGTCATATCCGGCATTGCAGAAAACATCACTCACACACACAGCATCCTCACGCAGGGAGCTGATGGGACGGCTCGAATTGCAATTCAATGGAATACCACTCTTATTAGGATACATTCCCGTCAACAGAGAGCCACGGTGGGGACTGCTCAACGGGCAGTTGCTCATGGCAGATGTCAATACCACCGACTCCCGGGCAAAATCATTCAAGCGTGGGGTATGCACCGGGTCATTCCGAAAGTTCACTTTCTCCCGAAAACCTTCCTGGCCCCAGAACTCCATCGCCTGGTTACGGTATTGGTCGGGAAAAACGTAAATGACATTCGGCCGGACGGATTGTTCTGCCTGCGGGGCTTTACAGCCCTGCAAGGCGAACAAACCTAAACCACCTAACAAAATATTTAATTGAGTTTCATTTTTCCAAGTCTCTTTTACGCATCAATCCTTCCAGGAAGTAATAGTCGGCATAGTTCAACGGTACATCAATCTCCGCACCGTGAGGAATACTGCCCACAGAGTGCATCAGGATGAAGTTGCCGTTGGTACCCACCTTAGCACGATAAGAAGGAGAAGCGAGGCTTTCCATAATCCGGTCAGCGGTTTCCTTGTATCCCTTATCCGGCAGATAAGTGCTCAGCTCGTAAAGGGCGGACGCCGTGCAGGCAGCTGCCGAAGCATCGCGAGGTTCATTCGGGATATTGGGGGCATCGAAATCCCAGTAGGGAACCAAGTCTTCCGGAAGATTCTTGTTGTTGAAGATAAAGTTGTAGACCTTTTCAGCCTGTTCCAGGTATTTGGCATCGTGTGTATAGCGATAGCACATGGTATAGCCATACAAGGCCCACGCTTGTCCACGTGCCCAAGCAGACTCGTCGGCATAGCCTTGTGCAGTCTGTCTCTTACGGACTTCACCGGTTTCGGGGTCATAATCCACCACATGATAGCAGCTGTTGTCCTCACGGAAATGGTTAGCCATAGTCGTATCGGCGTGCTTCCGGGCTATGTTGTAGAAAGTGGAGTCGCCGGACAGCCTGGAAGCTTCGAACAGCAGTTCGAGGTTCATCATATTATCAATGATAACGGGACATTTCCAGCCACGTTCAGCCTGCCATCCCTTATCTGCATCCCATGATTGAAGTACGCCTGCTGCAGGGCGGAAACGGGTAGACAACGATTTGGCCGTCTGTATGATGACCGGCTTGTACTCTTCCTTACCCGCAAAACGGTATCCGTTCAGGTAACTGCAGCCAATCATAAATCCCACATCATGGTGCCAGGTAAGGTATTGTACCGAATCCAAATCCTCGGTATACTTCTCTGCCAGCGGCAGCCACTTCTGGTCACCGGTCAGCTCGTACATATGCCAGATATTACCGGGGAAGAAACCGGAACACCAATCGTCGATAGGTACATAGACAATGTTCCCATCCTTATCAATGGTGCGGGGATTAAGGATTTTACCAGATTTCTCGATAATGTCTGTCTGAATTGTCTCCTGAGCCACAGCATTATCAATGTTTTCTTGGATAAAGTTGCTTTCAGCCTGCTTTTGCCCTGCGCAACCTGCCAATACAAGGAGGGAGATTCCCAATGTAGTGAGGACTGTTTTCATAATAAGGGATTTATTTATTAAGAGTTTATGATTTTTCCTGCTGCAAAAGTAGGGCAAGCGTACAGATTTGACCCGCCTAAATAATTCAATTAATGGCTAAAATCGTTACTTTTGCGTCCGGAAGCACATATTTTCCACCCATTAATCACTAATCACTAAACATTAATCATTACCCCTCATGACCGCACAAGAGTTTTTCAAGAACGACCGCTTCGCCACGAATGCAGGCGTAGAACTGATAGAAATAAAGGAAGGATACAGCAAGGCACGCCTGGTTATCACGGCAGAGCATCTCAATGCGGGAGGCCGTACGCAAGGGGGTGCCATCTTCACCCTTGCCGACCTGGCACTGGCAGCAGCAGCCAACTCCCACGGAACATTGGCCTTCTCTCTTTCGTCCAATATCACCTTCCTGCGCAGCAGCGGACCGGGCGATGTGCTGTATGCCGAAGCGCGCGAACGCTACATCGGCCGCACCACCGGATATTACCAGATCGACGTCACCAACCAGGAGGGAAAACTGATTGCCACTTTCGAATCCAGTGTATTTAGAAAAGGGGATAACATCACTTTTTCCTTACCACAGACGTCATCGGATAGCGGTTGCCCCGGACACTCTTGAAGAATGCCTTGGCCGAACCGAAATTCAAATACATGTCCAGGCGAATGGGAAGGTGGTTCTTATCATCGGATACGAAGAAGGTGATGACCTCCTTCTCCTTACCTTTCTTGTACTCTACAAAAGAGAATACCAAGCAGCGGTAAATGGTGTCGTTATTCGCCTTGACCTCCTCCTTGCCGCGGTAAATCAACGTCTGCTCTTCTACCCTGCGCCCCGTGGCCATGGGAAAAGAGTATCTTCTGCCCTACCTTGTAGTCTTTAGGGTCATAGGAGCGTGCCTGCGCCAAAATGCTCAACATATCGAAGATGCAGCGACTATCACTGTATTCCATCTCCTGAGCTTCACGCACGGGATTGTGCCAAGTGCGTCTCTGCTTTACATTCGCCAGTCCGTCCGAGTAGGAGAACCAGGCCTCGTCCACCGTATGGCGGCTTCCCTCCTCTGCCGCTTTGCGGAAATAGAGTGGCTCCAACTTGTCGCTGACATAACAAGTCAGCGTATCGCGCATCTTGAAGAAAAAATCGGTCTTTTTACTGCCTACACAAAGCAAGTTAAAGCGGAATGCAGGCTCGGAATGGTAAGTCGTGACATTGGTAGTGAGGCTTGCCAGCCCCACCTTCTTCCAAATGAACTTCCAATTGAAATATAAATCGTACATGACGTGCTCGCCCGACTGAAAAGCTTCATTCTTTGCAGCACATTGGGCCTGAACAGACTGGGAGGCTCCCAAACAGACTGCTCCCACCATCAATAGAACGAACAATTGCTTCCGCCTAATAGCTATAGCCCCTACCACTATTGCGGCTGCTATTGCCACTGCGGTTATTTTTGTTCCTGTTTTGCTTTTTCTTGTCTTCATCTGGCTTTTGTTTTTTTAGTTCGTCCGGTTTCTGCTATCCAGAGACTTGGCCTTAATATTCCATTCCTGCGTCAAATCAAAGTTTGCCTTAAGCTCCAAAACCATCGGATAATAGTAAACCATTTCAGGCTGGCGCTTCTCGGCATAATTCCCTGTGTCCCAGACGCCATTCCCATTCGTATCATTTATCAGCCGCGCTCCATATTTGCCCGGATTGAGAAAATAGAAATCGGCTTTCCCATCCACCACCGGCACCGTGCGCAGCACTTTGTCTTGACCGTCCAGCAGTTCCACAAAAGCCAGAGAGTCTGCTCCATGCACATTAAAGAATATCTGCCCGTACTCTTCCAGCTTCTTGGCCTTGAAGTCCTTCTTTATCTTATCGGAAAACAACCCGTACAACCCACGTATGGCAGCAGAATCCACTTCAAATGTATAGCTTTCACCGGGTACCCATTCGGCAAACAGATTATAACGCTTCAAGTCCAAAGAGTCGCGCATAAAGTCGAACGGGATATCCTGCCACAACGAGTCCACTTTCTGTTTCAGATGGAAAGCGGCGGTATCTATGCTTGCCACCGGTTCCGTAAACGACAGAGTAAGATAATCATATACATCAATTGCAGAAGGGGCATACACATCTACAGCCAGGAATTCCGTCGGCTCGGGCTCTTCCACCTCACCTTCTTTCAACTTCTTCTTTTTCTTCTCACGCTCTTTCTGTTCCTTTTCCTTCGCTTCCTGCTTCTGTTTCTGCTGCTTGTCGTATGTCAACTTCGCCAACACATTCAAAGTATCGGTACGGGGCACCAGTTGTTTCAGGCTATCCGTATACAAATAGGTGATACTCATTTTCAGGGAATCCTGCTTATAGAGCAGGGAATCCTTTATCCAATAATGAATCGTATCGTTCCGGCCGGTAGGCTGTTCTATAACAAACGCATCTTCCTCATTAAAGTTCAATCCTTCAATAAAGGCAACGTGTCTGCCGGAGCAGTGAAATAGAGCGAAAACTTCTCCGGAGTCAACCGTTCGGCCTTCAAGAAACGCTGCGAGAAGGAAAGCTCCTTGAAAGCACGCAACAGGATATCGTCTGGCAGGTAGTGGGTATATTGACGTTCTACAACCGTATCTACTGTCAGCGAGTCTATCCAGGTCGTATCCTGGCGCATGCGTTCTTCCATGGAAGGAATGATGATGGAATCATTGAAAGCTATCACTTCCGTCGGCTGAGAATAGGTAAAATTCTGGTCGGCATCCTGCAAGGCATAGATGCGATACTTGCCGGGAGCCACTCCACGGATAGAGAAGCGTCCGCGACTGTCCGTGCGCCCCACCCGCTCAAAAGGAAGTTTGGTAAAAGCAGAGTCGGTCAGATTGGCATGCAGGCCGACCAGCATCCCTTTCACCGGTTCAAGATTAGCCGCATTCAGCACTGTGCCGGCCACAGCCATAGAGTCGAGGCGGTCGCCCGTAGAGAAAGAATAGAAAAAATTCTCTAAGGGATTCCCCTCATTATTGTCCTGGATGGCATCACCAAAATCGAATGTATAAGTGGTATTGGGTTTCAATGTATCCTGCAGGGTGATGACCACCTTCTTCCCATTAGACTTAACTTCGGGCTGCTGCACCTGCGGAGGGGATATTACAATCTTCTCATTCGGCTTGTCAAGCTTGATAAATTCATCGAACTCAATGGAAAGTTTATTTTTATTGTGATGGAGTGCACCGGGCGTGGGAGTACCGGAAATAAAACGCGGAGGAGTCTCATCATAAGGTCCTCCTTCAATACGGCCCACACTGGCACAAGAATACAGTGCGGCAGCTATGGCAACACCCCCCAACAACCTGCGGAAAAGCGGCCTCATTTTAGTATGGCGTTTACGTTCTAACATGCTGCAAAAATAAAGGTTATCTGCCAATTAGCGGTATGCTTTACAGTATTTTAATCAAAAAATGTCCTTTTGTTCTCATCTATGTATGAAACATAGTTAAAAAAGGAACTGTTTCACACCTTATATACTAAGAAAAGAATATTTTTGCAGACGAAAAACTGAATAGGAGTATTCAGTTTTCTTTTTCCTGCCTTATTTCTAAATTATGAATTGCACACCAAAACGCCTTTCAAGAATCGAAAAAAAGAAGAATATAAAATTATACAGAGAACAAAAAGAGTATGAAGAGTAGATTAGTATTATTGGCATGTTGCCTGGCACTGCTCAGCAGTTGCGGACAAGGCGACAAAGGAACGGGTAAAGCTCCCGAATTTGCAGTGATTGAGGCAAAAACCACCACTGCCAACTTGACAAACAGCTACCCTGCTACTATCAAGGGTAAACAAGATGTAGAAATTCGCCCGATGGTGAGCGGTTTCATCACAAAATTGCACGTCGACGAAGGCGCAACAGTACGCAAAGGACAAGTGTTGTTCAGCATCGACCCCGTACAGTATCAGGCAGCCGTAAATTCGGCCAAAGCTGCTGTTGAAACAGCCAAAGCTGCCGTAAACACACAAGAACTGACTGTAAACAACAAACGTGAACTGAACAAGAAAAACATCATCAGTGACTACGATTTGCAAATGGCCGAAAACCAACTGGCACAGACAAAGGCGCAACTAGCACAAGCCAATGCCCAATTGGTCAATGCCAAGAACAACTTGTCATACACTAGTGTAACCAGCCCCAGTGACGGTGTAGTAGGTAGCATTCCCTACCGCGTAGGTAGCCTAGTTAGTCCTTCCGTAGCCAGCCCGCTGACTACCGTTGCCGACATCTCCGAAATGTACGCCTATTTCTCCATGACCGAACGCCAACTTTTGTCACAAATTCGTGAAGGCGGCAGCATCAAGGAAATTCTGGAAAAGATGCCGGATGTACAGTTGCAGCTCATCGACGGAACATGTATGCCGACAGTGGCCGCGTGGAGACAATCAGCGGAGTCATTGATCAAACTACCGGTTCGGTAACCATGCGTGCCCTCTTCCCCAACAAGCACAACGTGTTGCGTAGCGGAAGCACCGGCAATGTGGTATTCCCCAACCCTTTGCATGATGTCATCATGATTCCACAGGCCGCCACTACCGAAATCCAGGACAAGCAGTTCGTTTTCGTTCTGCAACCGGACAATACGTTGAAAAATACCGAAGTCAAAGTGTTCAGCTTAGACGATGGCAAGTATTATTACGTGACGGAAGGTTTGAAAGCAGGCGATAAAATCGTTATCGAAGGGGTACAGAACCTGAAGGACGGACAATCCATCACACCTATTACGCCTGCTGAAAAGGAAGCCGAATACCAGAAGGCCTTGAAAGACCAGAAAGAAGGTAACATTCAAACGGCATTCAATTAATGTTTAACGGTTAGTGATTAATGATAAGCGCTGCGCCATTATATCACACGAGCTTATCACTAATCACTAACCCCTAATCACTAAATAAAATGAAACTAGATAGATTTATTAACCGTCCGGTACTATCAACGGTAATTTCCATCCTGATAGTAATCTTAGGAGTTATTGGTCTGGCGACCTTGCCTATCACCCAATACCCGGACATTGCCCCCCCTACCGTATCGGTAAGTGCAACTTACAAGGTGCCAATGCCCAAACGGTGCTGAACTCCGTTATCGCTCCGTTGGAGGACCAAATTAACGGTGTGGAAAATATGATGTACATGAGTTCGAGCGCCACCAACAGCGGTTCGGGCGACATCTCCATCTACTTCAAGCAAGGTACCGACCCCGATATGGCAGCGGTGAACGTGCAGAACCGCGTTTCCATGGCACAAGGCTTGCTGCCTGCCGAAGTTACCAAAATCGGTGTAACCACCCGTAAACGCCAGACTTCCATGTTGATGGTATTCTCCATCTATGATGAAAAAGACCAGTACAACATCGAGTTCCTGGAAAACTACGCCAACATCAACCTTATCCCTGAGGTGAAACGTGTCAACGGTGTGGGTGATGCCATGGTATTGGGACAGGACTACTCCATGCGTATCTGGCTGAAACCTGATGTAATGGCCCAATACAAACTTATCCCCAACGATGTGGTTGCCGCCTTGAGCGAACAGAACATCGAAGCGGCTCCCGGCCAGTTGGGTGAGCGCGGTAACCAAACTTACCAATATACCCTGCGCTATAAAGGACGTCTGCAACAGACTACAGAGTTCGAGAACATTGTCATCAAAGCTTTGGAAAACGGTGAAATACTCCGTCTGAAGGATGTAGCAAATGTGGAACTGGGTCGTCTGTCATATGGATTCAACAATATGGTTAACGGACATAAAGCCGTATGTTGCATCATTTTCCAGATGGCAGGCAGTAATGCCACACAAACCATCTCGGATATCGAGGCCCTGCTGGACGACTATTCCAGCAAACTGCCTGCCGGCTTGAAGATAAACATTGCACAGAGTGCCAACGACTTCCTCTTCGCCTCTATCCATGAGGTAATCAAGACATTGATCGAAGCCTTTATCCTGGTGTTCATCGTGGTGTATATCTTCCTGCAGGATATGCGTTCTACGTTGATTCCCGCCATCGCCATTCCCGTGGCATTGATTGCCACCTTCTTCGTATTGAAGCTGATCGGTTTCAGTATCAACTTGCTGACCCTTTCGGCCATGGTACTTGCCATTGCATTGTGTCGATGATGCCATCGTCGTCGTCGAGGGCGTCCATGCCAAGCTGGACCAGGGTTACAAATCAGCCCGTACAGCTTCCATTGACGCATGAGTGAGTTGGGCGGCGCTATCGTCTCCATTACGCTGGTCATGATGTCCGTATTCGTCCCTGTGAGCTTCATGGGAGGTACAGCAGGTACTTTCTACCGTCAGTTCGGTTTGACTATGGCTATTGCTATCGGTTTCTCGGCTTTGAACGCCTTGACCCTGAGTCCTGCTCTGTGTGCTATCTTCTTGAAACCTCATAATGGAGGACACGAAAGTCTGAAAGAGCGTGTAGGCGTTGCCGCCAAGGAAGCGCGCAAGATTATGCTTGCTCGTTATGTCGACTCTCTCGGTCGGTTGATGCGCCCAGGTATCACGTTGCTCTTCGTGACGGTAGCTATTCTGGGCATGATTTTCGGTCTGTTCAGCTTCAGCGAACACCCCATTCTGTGCAGCTTGATGATTATCATCAGTGTGCTGGCGTTGGCAGGCATGACTACCGACAAGTTCAAACACTCCTTCAATGACTCATACAACGGTATCTTGGGCAAGTATAAGAAACAAGTGCTGTTCTTCATCCAAAAACGATGGCTATCGGCAGGATTGGTTATCGGTTCCATCGTATTGCTGGGTGTTTTCATGCAGATTACTCCTACCGGTATGGTGCCCAACGAAGATACCGGTACCATTATGGGTGCCGTTACTTTGCCTCCCGGCACTTCACAAGAACGTGCTCAAGAGGTTCTGAATCGCGTAGACAGTCTGGTTGCTGCCGACCCTGCAGTAGAATCGCGTACCGTCATTTCCGGTTATAGTTTTCTGGGTGGACAAGGTCCTTCCTATGGTTCTATCATCATCAAGCTGAAGAACTGGGAAGAACGCTCCACCATGCAGAACTCTACCATTGTCTATGCCACATTATACATGCGTGCCCAGAAGATTATCAAGGAAGCGCAGGTATTGTTCTTCGCTCCACCTATGATTCCGGGTTACTCGGCTTCAAGTGACATCGAGTTGAACATGCAGGACAAGACGGGTGGTGATTTGAACCACTTCTTCGACGTGGTGAACAACTATACCGCAGCCCTGGAAGCACGCCCTGAAATCAACTCTGCCAAGACATCCTTCAACCCCCACTTCCCGCAATACCAGCTGGACATTGATGCTGCCGCTTGTAAGAAAGCAGGCATCAGCCCCAATGACATCTTGACTACCTTGCAGGATATTACGGTGGTTTGTATGCTTCCAACTTCAATAGCTTCGGTAAGATGTACCGCGTAATGGTACAAGCCGAACCTGACGCTACCAAGAATATGGAAACACTACAGAGCATCAAGGTGCGCAACGGCAACGAAATGGCACCTATCACGCAATTCATCTCCATCAAGAAAGTATATGGTCCTGACGTCATCAGCCGTTTCAACCTTTACACCTCCATGAAAGTGATGGTGGCTCCCGCATCAGGCTACACTTCCGGTCAAGCTCTGCAAGCCATTGCCGAAGTGGCGCAGGAAAACCTGCCTGCCGGTTTCGGTTACGAGCTGGGAGGTATGGCGCGTGAAGAGGCCGAAACGAGTGGAAGCACTACGGGACTCATCTTCATATTGTGCTTCGTATTCGTTTATCTGTTGCTGAGTGCCCAGTACGAAAGTTACATCCTACCTTTATCCGTATTGCTGTCCGTGCCGTTCGGTCTGCTGGGTAGCTTCCTTTTTGTAAGCGGTATAGGTACATTGGGCAGTATCCCGGCACTGAAGATGATTCTGGGCACGATGTCCAATGACATCTATATGCAGATTGCCCTCATCATGTTGATGGGTCTGTTGGCCAAGAATGCCATCTTGATTGTAGAGTTTGCCCTCGAACGCCGCAGAATGGGTATGAGTATCACCTGGGCAGCCGTATTGGGTGCTGCAGCCCGTCTGCGTCCTATCTTGATGACGTCATTGGCAATGATTGTCGGCCTGCTTCCGCTGATGTTTGCTTCCGGTGCGGGTGCCAACGGTAACCGTACGCTGGGTACGTCTGCCATCGGCGGTATGTTAATCGGTATGATTCTGCAAATCTTCATAGTGCCCGCACTGTTCGTGGCATTCCAGTACTTGCAGGAGAAATTCAAACCGATGGAATGGGAAGATGTGGACAACTCGGATGCAGAACCTGAGATTGAACAATATACAAAATAGTGATTAACGATTAGCGATTATGAAGAAAATAATATGCCTGATGTGCGCAACTGCTTTATTGAGGCAGTTGCCACATCTACAAATCATACGACAGACCCGAAGACATAACAACTGCCGGACTGTATCGCGACACGGCGTCCGTGAACGATACATTAGCCGCAGATACAGCCAACTTCGGTAATCTGCCTTGGAGAGAAGTGTTCACAGACCCGCAGCTGCAGACACTTATCGAGCAAGCACTCACCAACAACGGTGACCTGCGCAGTGCCGCCTTGAACGTGAAACAAGCACAAGCCGCACTGATGTCTGCCCGTCTTGCCTATGCTCCGACGCTTGCCTTGTCTCCGCAAGGAACCGTCAGCAGCTGGGACAAGGGAAAGGCTACACAAATCTACTCCCTGCCCGTTACCGCAAGCTGGCAAATCGACCTCTTCGGTCAATTGCTGAACCCGAAGCGACAAGCAAAGGTTAGCTTGAAGCAGACGCAATTCTACGAACAAGCCGTTCAGACGCAAGTCATCGCCGGTGTAGCCAACATGTACTACACCCTGCTGATGCTGGACCGCCAACTGCAAATCACCGAAGGCACCGTCGAGATTCTGAAAAAGAACTTGGAGACCGTGCAAGCCATGAAAGATGCAGGCATCTACGGAACCACTTCTGCTGCCGTAGAGCAGAGCCGCACCGCCTACGCTCAAGTCATGGCATCACTGCCCGACATACGCCAGAGCATACGCGAAACCGAAAACGCTCTCTGCCTGATGTTGCACCAACCGGCACAGAGCATCGCACGCGGTGTACTGGAAGATCAACAGCTTCCTACGGAATTTTCAGTAGGTATCCCCTTGCAGTTGCTATCCAACCGTCCGGACGTGAAAGCTGCCGAGATGTCACTGGCTGCCAACTACTATAACACCAATAGCGCCCGTGCCGCCTTCTACCCGCAGATTACATTGAGCGGTTCGGGAGGCTGGACCAATAACTCCGGTGCAGGTATCGTCAACCCGGGCAAAACTGCTGGCTTCTGCCATCGGTTCGCTGACGCAACCCTTGTTCTATCGCGGTGCCAACATTGCCCGTCTTGAAAACAAGCCAAGGCACAAGAGGAGCAGGCTAAGATTCAGTTTCC
>ENA-OQCF01000306-OQCF01000306.1-human-gut-metagenome-genome-assembly--contig:-NODE-306-length-18837-cov-1.894923_pt1 | contig 18837 bp, 18 predicted proteins | sample MGYA00242756_ERZ504573 | MGnify/ENA primary metagenome ERZ504573 (study PRJEB26092, sample SAMD00036240) | human gut metagenome | host: Homo sapiens | study: EMG produced TPA metagenomics assembly of... | reverse complement strand
GACGGATGCAAAAACGTCACGCAGCAACATAGCCGTATTTGTTTATTCTAGCCATATCTTCCTTATATTTAATTATCTTTCTGTTGAAACTATGATTGTGGAAAAATTAACATAAAAAAGGCGTGAAACCAAATGGAATCACACCTAAACTATTATTAAGAGATTAATCAAACGGCAAGTAATTCTTTTCCCAAAAGATGGAGAGCCTCTTTAATCTGCATCTTCCTTATATCACTCGGCTTTTTAATACCATAGATATACTTGGAAAGAAGACTCTTGTTTATTCCCATACTACGTGCAACCTCTGACACATTTAGTTGAGGGAAACGTTTAAATATCATTGCTATCTCATTTTCATAATCCGGCTCCGCTGTATCGAAAAAACTGGATATATGAATATCCTCATCCAATGATTCCCAACGAACATCGTCACCAAACTTTCCTATCTTGAAATCAAGGCGCTCTCTGTCACTTGCATCCTTCAGCAAAGGGAATGCCTCTAAGGGACGGCTGAAAGTTTCTCCACCATCCGTTTTCATATAAATGCGGTTAGCATCAAACCAAATGTCTTTTATTGTATCCATAACTTTCAGTTTAATAATCATTCTCCATGATATTTTTAATTTTACTAATACAATATAGGGATAAATATTTATCCCCACAAATAAATAAGCAAAAAAAATAGCGACAACTCTTTTCGAACCACCGTTCCATAACCTATGATGTACAAAGGAACTGATTTCCCTCCTGTTTTCCTAACAATCATCATCCGGCACACGGTTCTTGCGTGTCAGAGCAGAGCTGCCATTTTAATTGGAAAGATAATAATTATCTAAAGAATATATTTGTAGTTAAAAAGTTTCCTACACAAGAAACTTTATCTATTTTTGTGGTATGAATACGAATTTGCAAAAAATAGGAGAACTTTTGGCCCAATGCCGAAAAAACAAAGGATTGACACAAGAAGAAGTCGGGGTGATGATTGGCGTCCAAAAAGCAATGGTTTCCAAAGTGGAAAACGGTCTGTGTGTTAATTTTGGCACTGTCAACCGCATAGCGGAGGCGTTGGGTGTCGAACCGATAGTGGCGCTCAAGTCCAAAAAGAAAGCGGACAAGAACCTAATCGATTATGTGATGACGGTCATTGTCGAATTTGCGCGCCGTCACGATTTGACAATCCGGGAGGCAAGCAATTATATCAGACGTTTCAAAGGCATTGATTTTCTCACCGAATTTTACGATGTGGAACACACGCTTTCTTTTAACGACTGTGTGGATGACCTGACCATCGTCTGCCAAAACAATGGAGGAACATTGCGATGATACTTTACCACGGTTCAAATACGGCAATCGACGGCATCGACCTCAACAGATGCCGCCCCTATAAGGATTTCGGCAGAGGATTTTACCTGACCGACATTAGGGAACAGGCCCAAAGGATGGCCGCAAGAACAGCGCGGATGTTCAGCGGAAACCCCACTCTGACTATGTTTGAGTTTGACCTCGAAGAAGCGCAGTCGAGCGAATTGAAAGTCAAGGTTTTCAAGGAGCCAGACTGGGAATGGGCACGTTTTGTCATGTCGAACCGCGATATAAACACTACTCAGCCTTGCCACGATTACGATATCGTAATTGGCCCTGTTGCCGATGATACCATTGCGCGCTTGCTACGTTTATACACCGAGAATTTTATTAACGAAGAACAACTATTGCACGAACTGACATTTTCGAAAGTGACTTCACAATATTTCTTTCACTCAGAGGCAGCGATTAAAATGCTGAAACGACTATGAACACGAATACCGCAAAATTCCTCTTTGAAGGAATATCCGCCGATGTAGTCCGTTACTTGGTGGAACGTAATGATATGGATTTGCAGGAAGCCATCTCCACATTCCACAATTCGGAGACATTCGTCAAACTGGAAGACTTCTCCACCGGCCTGTATATCGAAAGCCCGGCATACGTCTATGACCTGCTGATGTCGGAACTGAAAAACGGAAAGCTGGTGCAATAACAATAGGGCATTATTTATCTTCTGGTCATTTTATTCTTCAATCCATTCTACAATTTCCTGTGAAAGCGGACTGGTAGTAGAGCCGATTGAGGCAACCCATCTACCATTTTCATCAATCAGAAACTTATGAAGTTCCACCCTATCTTAGCATCCGAAACCCCGTTTTCACTTTTATGCGTAAGCCATTGATAGAGGGGAGCTATATCTTTCCCTTTTACAGATATTTTAGCCATCATAGGAAAAGTCACTCCATAATTCAACGTACAAAACTCCTTGATTTCTTCATTCGTTCCGGGTTCCTGATGCAGGAAATTATTGGCAGGGAATCCGATAACGACAAAATCATCTTTTCCATATTTTTCATACAACTCCTCCAACTTGGCGTACTGGGGAGTGAAACCGCATTTAGATGCCACATTGACTACCAATACTTTCTTACCCTTGAACGTGGAAAGTGGCAAGTCCTTCCCGTCAATAGTCTTGACCGTAAAGTCATAAAAACTTTTTTGCTGTGCACCAGCTACCGATGTAATCATGGTTACAATTATGCTTAATATAAATGTTTTCATTTGAAATGCTATTTTATAATAGAACAATTCATGAAATTGAAAAGTTTTCTCTGAAAGAAAAGATTGGCGGATACCTATCGGACAGCTTCCTCCATGTTACCAAAAAGAAAGAACCTTTGTTTTTTGGAGAAGCAGGGAAAAGAAAGTATCTTTGTATGCTATACATATCTCTTTTACCAGAGTTTATTCATAAAAAAAATAATATAACTAATGGAATATGCACCTTCAAACAGGAAACGATTGCCATACGGTATGATGAACTTTGCAGACATCCGTTTCGACAATTATTATTATGTGGACAAAACCGCCTTCATCCCACTGATAGAACAGTCGGACCGGTTTTTCTTCTTCATCCGTCCCCGGCGATTTGGCAAAAGTCTGACCTTGAGCATGCTGCAACATTATTATGATGTACGCACCCGCGATAAGTTTGACGCCCTGTTCGGAGACCTCTACATAGGAAAGCACCCCACGCCGGACCGCAACACCTATCTGGTGCTGAAACTCAATTTTTCCGGTATCAGCGGGGAATTGCACAACTACCGTCAAGGGCTGGACGCACATTGCCAGACCATGTTCGACTATTTCTGCGATATCTATGCCGACTATCTCCCACAAGGTATCAAGGAGAAGCTGGATGAAAAATCAGGAGCGGTAGAACAATTGGAATATCTGTTTACGGAGTGCAACAAGACTGAGCAGAAAATTTATCTTTTTATCGATGAGTATGACCACTTTACCAATGCCATTCTCTCCGATGCCGAAAGCCTGCACCGATACACTGAAGAAACACACAAAGAGGGTTACCTGCGCGCATTCTTCAACAAAGTGAAAGCCGGAACTGATTCCTGCATCAAGCGTTGCTTCATTACCGGAGTAAGCCCCGTAACCATGGATGATCTCACCAGCGGATTCAATATAGGTACCAATTACTCCCTCTCACCGGAGTTCAACGAAATGACAGGGTTCACGGAAAAGGAAGTGCGTGAGATGCTGACGTATTATTCCACAAACAGTCCGTTCAACCATACCGTCGGTCAACTGATAGATATCATGAAGCCGTGGTATGACAACTACTGCTTCGCACCGGAATGCTACGGAGAAACAACCCTGTACAATTCCAACATGGTTCTCTATTTTGTCAAGAACTATATTCTGCGAGGCAAAGCGCCACAGAAAATGATAGAAAGCAACATACGCATAGACTACGAAAAACTCCGGATGCTGATTCGCAAGGACAAGGAGTTTGCTCATGATGCATCCATCATACAAACCCTGGTAAGTCAAGGATATATCACCGGAGAACTGAAGGATAGCTTTCCGGCTGCGAATATTGTCGATCCGGACAATTTCATAAGTCTGCTCTATTATTTCGGTATGCTTACCATCAGCGGAATGCATAAAGGAAAAAACAAACTCACCATTCCCAATCAGGTAGTGGAAGAGCAACTATACACCTATTTGCTGAATACATACAATGAGGCCGACCTTAGTTTCAGCAGTTATGAGAAAGACGAACTGGCCTCGGCTTTGGCATACGATGGTAACTGGCAGGCCTACTTCGGTTACATAGCCGACTGTCTGAAACGTTACGCTTCACAACGTGACAAACAGAAAGGAGAGTTTTTCGTACATGGATTCACACTGGCCATGACAGCGCAAAACCGCTTCTACCGCCCTATTTCTGAAGCGGATACACAAGAAGGATACGCTGATCTTTTCCTGTGTCCTTTGCTGGAAATCTATCCGGACATGAAGCACAGTTATATCATAGAGTTGAAATATGCCAAATACAAAGATTCTGAAAGTCGTGTGGAAGAACTGAGGCTGGAAGGGATCGCTCAGGCAAATCGTTATGCTGATTCCGACCGGGTGAAGAATGCTGTGGGCACCACACAGCTACACAAAATAGTAGTGGTCTATAAAGGAATGGAAATGAGAGTGTGTGAAGAGATAGTACCTTTGCATGAAACGTTACAACTAAAGATATCTTTAAAGAAAAAAAGAAGCTACAACGACTTATGAGCAAACAAGGAACCATCATGTTGTGTAGATGATAACAAAGGAGTGCTGTCGGCAGTAAAGCTATTGCTGAAAAATCATTTCGAACATATCGTCACACTGCCCTCACCCATCACACTGCCCGCTGCGTTACGTGAAGAAAACGCGCAAGTGGTGCTGCTGGATATGAATTTCAGCAGCGGACTGAATACCGGGAATGAAGGTCTGTACTGGTTACACGAGATAAAGAAAATACACCCCTCCCTGCCCGTAGTACTTTTCACAGCCTATGCTGACATAGACCTGGCAGTGCGCGGCATCAAGGAAGGAGCGACAGACTTCATCGTCAAGCCTTGGGACAATGCCCGGCTGATAGAAACCTTGCTGTCTGCCTGCCGCAATTCCTCCAAGAACAAGAAGAGAGCGGAAATCCCTAAAACCGTATCTTCTATGTATTGGGGAGAAAGCAATGCCATGAAGCAACTGCGGACGCTGATAGAGAAAGTGGCGCAAACGGATGCCAATATTCTGATTACAGGAGAGAACGGCACAGGAAAAGAAATGCTGGCGCGGGAAATACACGCCTTGTCCAACCGATACCGGCGGGATATGATAACAGTGGACATGGGTGCCATCACCGAATCCCTGTTCGAAAGCGAACTGTTCGGTCATAAAAAAGGCTCGTTTACCGATGCCCATACCGACCGTGCAGGTAAATTTGAAGCCGCCCATGAAGGGACTTTGTTTCTGGACGAAATAGGCAACCTGCCCTATCACCTGCAATCCAAACTACTCACCGCCATTCAGAGCCGGAGCGTGGTGCGAGTAGGAAGCAACGAACCGATACCTGTCAACATACGTTTGATTTGCGCCACCAATTGTGATTTGGAAGAGATGGTGGCCAAAGGCAAATTCCGCGAAGATTTGCTTTACCGCATCAATACCATCCACATCGAGATTCCCCCTCTGCGGGAACGCAAAGAAGATATTATCCCTTTGGCCGAACGCTTTATAGACCGGTTCTGCAAACAATATGACAAAGGAAATATCCTTCTTTCTACCGGTGCGCAAGAAAAGTTACGGACATATCCGTGGTATGGAAACATACGCGAACTGGAACATGCCGTAGAGAAAGCGGTCATTATCAATGAAGATGGTATATTGAGTGAGGAACATTTTCATTTTCCCCGAAAAATAGCGGCTCCTGCGACAGAAACAAGTGTCTCTACACTGGAAGAGATGGAATTGCAAATGATTCAGAAAGCGATAGAGAAATGCAACGGAAACCTCTCGGCTGTAGCGGCACAGTTGGGAATTACCCGGCAGACGCTTTATAATAAGATGAAAAAATTCGGATTATGACCTATTATCTCATCTCATTCTTCACGATGGGTCAGGATGACAAAACAAATAACAATAATCTATTTTTAAACAGGAACTAAAGGAACATTCAAACGAAATAATAAATAATTAAGCTGTGAAACTATTCTTCTTCCGCCTATTTACCGTACTGGTTCTAGCCATTGCCTGCACCCTGCTGATTCAGCAGCGCAACTGGTTGTGGCTATGCGTAATCGTACCTTCATTCCTCGTTTCCATAGGCTGGTTTTACCGCCTGTACACTTTTAATACCCGGAAGATAGCCTTTCTGCTCGACGCCATCGAAAACGACGACCCCGCTGTTCGTTTTTACGAACATGCCTCCCCTGGCGATTCTTCCATGGTCAATGTCATGCTGAACCGTATCGCACGTATTTTGTACAATGTAAAACAGGAAACGGCACAACGCGAGAAGTATTATGAGCTCATCATGGACTTTGTAGAAACCGGCATAGTGGTACTGAACAGCAAAGGCTCCGTTTATCAAAAGAACAAAGAGGCCATGAATCTGTTGGGGCTGGATGTTCTGACTCATGTCAAACAACTCTCCCGCATCTCGGATGAACTGATGACTGCTTTGGAAAAAGCAGTTCCGGGTGACAAGCTGCAAATTCAGTTCAATACGGAACGGGGAACGGTGCATCTTGCCTTACGGGTGTCCGGCATCCGTATCAAAGACGAGGAACTCCGCATTATTGCCTTGAGTGATATCAATCGGGAATTGGATGAACGGGAAATAGATTCATGGATACGCCTTACCCGCGTGCTGACACACGAAATTATGAACTCCCTGACCCCGGTGACTTCCCTCAGCGAAACGCTGCTGGCTCTTCCCGGAGCTGAAAATGAAGAAATGAAACAAGGGCTGGAAACGATTCACTCTACAGGTAAAGGATTGATAAATTTTGTCATGTCTTATCGCAAACTGACACGACTGCCATCACCTGAGCCATCGCTGTTCTATGTCCGTCCTTTCCTGGAACGGATGATCCGACTGGCACAGCACCAGCATCCATGCCCCAACATCACCCTTTCCATCCTCGAAGCCCGGGAAGACCTGATAGTCTTTGCCGACGAGAACCTGATAGCCCAAGTGGTTACGAATCTGCTGAAAAATGCGATTCAAGCCATAGGTAATGCTCCCGACGGAAAGATCACCTTGAAAGCTTATTGTGATCCGCAAGAAAGTATCCGTATAGAGATAGCCAACAACGGTCCCGCCATTCCTCCCGATGCAGCCGGACAAATTTTTTGTACCTTTCTTCACGACCAAAGAGGAAGGAAGCGGCATCGGACTGAGCCTGAGCAAACAAATCATGAGACTGAGCGGTGGCACACTGACCCTGCTGCCTTACAAGGAAAAGGGACAGGCCACTGTTTTTGTGCTGGTTTTTAATTAAAAATAAAAATGTACTAATGTGTCAGCCAATTACCATCCGGTACACAGCGCAGCCATTAGCAAATTAGCAAATTATTTAAAATGAAACATTCTCCTGAATTATTAGTTTATAAAGCCTCTGCCGGTTCGGGAAAAACATTCACACTGGCCGTGGAATATATAAAGCTGCTGATACAGAACCCACGGGCATACCGTAATATACTGGCTGTGACTTTTACCAACAAGGCCACTACCGAAATGAAAGAGCGGATTCTGAGTCAGCTATACGGAATATGGATAAAGGATAAGGATTCTGATCCCTATTTACAGAAAATCACAGAAGAACTGGAAATACCCCAAGAAGACATAAGGACAGCCGCCGGTACGGCACTGCACTACATGATACACGATTACAGCCGCTTCCGGGTGGAAACCATTGACTCATTCTTCCAGTCGGTGATGCGCAATTTGGCACGGGAGCTGGAATTGGGTGCCAATCTGAATATCGAACTGAACAATATGGAGGTACTGAGTGATGCCGTGGACTCCATGATAGAAAAGCTGGACCGACAATCTCCCGTACTCTATTGGCTGTTGGAATACATAGAAGAAAGAATAGCCGATGACAAGAGGTGGAATGTTTCCGGTGAGATAAAGAATTTCGGACGAAATATCTTCGATGAAGGATATATAGAAAAAGGAAACGGACTACGGGAAAAATTACGGGACAAAGACTGTATCAAGAATTACCGCGAAACGCTGCAAGCCATTTTGGAAGAGGTGCAGGAACAAATGAAAGGATTTGCCGACCAATTCTTCGGAATATTGGATACAAACGGGGTGAAAGTAGAAGATTTGAAAAACGGCTTCCGAGGTATAGCCAGCTATTTTAATAAATTACAATCGGGTAAACTGGATGACAGTGTCCGCAATGTAACAGTGGAAAAATGTCTGGACTGCCCCGACGAATGGGTGAAAAAAACCTCCCCCATACGCAACGCTATCCTAGGTCTGGCAGAAAAAGAACTGATTCCTCTGCTGAATGAATCGGAAAAATACAGAAGCCGGAACAATATGCTGGCCAATTCCTGCCAACTCTCCCTGCGCCACGTAAACAATATCCGTCTGCTGGCCAATATAGACGAAGAGGTACGCGAATTGAACCATGAAAACAACCGCTTCCTGCTGTCGGATACCAACGCGTTGCTTCATAACCTGGTAAAAGAAGGAGATTCCTCGTTTGTATTCGAAAAGATAGGAACAACCATACGCAACGTAATGATCGATGAATTTCAGGATACTTCGCGTATGCAATGGGATAATTTCCGTCTGTTGCTGCTCGAAGGTTTGTCTCAGGGAGCAGACAGCTTGATTGTAGGAGACGTGAAACAATCCATCTACCGCTGGAGAAACGGTGACTGGGGCATACTGAACGGATTGAAAACAAACATCGAAGCCTTTCCCGTCAAAGTAAAGACACTGACCACCAACCGCCGGAGCGCCGCAAACATCATTCACTTCAACAACGAAGTGTTTACAGCCGCCTGCGAGGTGTTGAACAACATTTACAAGGAAGAACAAAAAAAGGAATGCAAGGAACTGAAGGAAGCCTACAAACGACGTGTGTCAGGAAACATACAAAGATCCCGGAAAAGGGTATGTCAAAGTGGAATTTCTATCGGATACGGAAGACATGACCTATATGGAAAACACCCTGCACCACCTAGGAGAAGAAGTGGAGCTGCTTGTGGCGCAGGGCGTGCAACTGAAAGATATTGCCATCCTGGTGCGCAAGAACAGAAGCATTCCTTTAATAGCCGATTACTTCGACAAGAACACCTCTTACAAAATCGTATCCGATGAGGCATTCCGACTGGATGCCTCACTGGCGGTATGTATGATAATGGATGGCCTGCGCTACTTGTCACAACCCGAAAACCGGATTGCCAAGCGCAACTGGCTGCTGCCTATCAGAATGAAGTATTACATAAAGGAATAGACCTCAACACTCTATTGCTGAACGGAATAGATGATTATCTGCCATTCGATTTCATAAAAGAAGCGGAGCAACTTCGCCTCATGCCACTGTATGAGCTGATGGAAAAACTTTTCAATCTGTTCCAGATGTCCTGCATTCGAACAACAGGATGCCTATCTGTGCGCCTTCTTTGATGCCGTGACGGAATATCTGCAAAGCAATTCTTCCGAATTATCCGCTTTTATCACCTACTGGGAAGAAAAACTAGGCAGCAAGACCATCCCTTCCGGCGAGGTGGAAGGAATTCGCATTCTCTCCATCCACAAGTCCAAAGGATTGGAATACCATACCGTACTGCTACCCTTCTGCGACTGGAAAATGGAGAATGAGACTTACAATCATCTGGTATGGTGTGCTCCCCGGCAAGCTCCGTTTAGCGATCTTGACATTGTTCCCATCAACTATTCCACAGCCATGCAGCAATCCATTTATCGGGAAGAGTTCCTGAATGAACGCTTGCAATTATGGGTGGATAATCTGAACCTGCTTTATGTGGCATTTACCCGTGCCAAAAAGAACTTGATTATATATGGAAAGGCGGAACAGAAAGGAACGGTATCCGAATTGTTGGGAAGTGCCTTATCCGACATGACCGGAAAGAGCTATGCCACCGGAGAAGAAATATACGAACTGGGAACGCTCTATCTCTCATCTCACGAAGAGGAAAACAAGTATCCGGCAACAAGCTGCTGACTGTAGCCCAACGTTTGCCTATCCATCTGGAAACGCTGGAAACCAACATCGAATTCAAACAGTCCAACCGTTCTGCCGAATTTATCCGGGGAGAAGAGGAAACGGAAGACAAATACATCCGGCAAGGACAGTTGTTGCATAATCTGTTCTCCGTAATCCGTACCACGGACGATGTGCCTCCCGCCATAGAACGCCTGCGTTTCGAAGGAATCATAGAGTCGGCACAACAGGAAGAACAGATACGAAAACTCACCGAATGGGCTTTGAAGCATCCGCTGGTCAAAGAATGGTATTCGGGCCGCTGGGAACTATACAATGAGTGTGCCATTATTTATCGGGAAAAAGGAGTGCTGCAAACCCGCCGTCCAGACCGCGTGATGATGAAAGACGGAGAGGTGATTGTGGTGGACTTTAAATTCGGTAAAAAGCGGAAAGCTTACAACAAGCAGGTGAAAGAATATATGGATTTATTATCAGATATGGGATATGAGCATATCCGTGGCTATTTATGGTATGTATTTAACAACGAACTGGAGGAAATAGAATAATGGAAAGCTTTTTGAAACTGGTAGCAGCCGATTTATATAAACATACGAAAGGAACCTGGCACATACAGCGTGGTTTTTCCTAACAAACGTGCCGGACTTTTCTTTAATGAGTATCTCGCCCAAGAGTCGGATTCACCTATTTGGTCGCCCGCATACGTCAGCATCAGCGAATTGTTCCGTAGCCTTTCTCCGTGGGAAGTGGGTGATCCGGTAAAACTGGTATGCGAACTTTATAAGATATTCCGACGGGAAACTCAAAGTACGGAAACACTGGATGATTTTTATTTTTGGGGAGAAATGCTGATCAGTGATTTTGACGATGCCGACAAAAATAAAGTGGATACCGACAAACTGTTTTCCAATTTACAGGATCTGCGCAACATAATGGACGACTACACCTTCATTGACGATGAGCAGGAAGAAGCTATCCGGCAGTTCTTCCAGAACTTCTCCATCGAACGGAGAACAGCGCTGAAAGAACGGTTTATCTCTTTATGGGACGTATTGGGAAACATCTACAAAGGGTTCCGTGAATCCTTAGCTTCTCAAAACATTGCCTACGAAGGAATGATGTACCGCCACGTCATAGAGCATCTGGATGTGGACAAACTTCCATACGAGAAATATGTTTTTGTAGGATTTAATGTACTGAACAAAGTAGAACATACGTTGTTCACCCAATTGAAAGATGCCGGGAAAGCTGTTTTTTATTGGGATTACGACGAATTTTATATGAAGGAAAACAGACAAGCCGTCACCCATGAAGCCGGAGAGTTTATCCGCCGGAACTTACGCGACTTTCCTTCTCCTTTGTCCGGTGAGTTATTCAAAAATCTCTCGAAACCTAAAGAGGTACACTACATCGCATCTTCTACTGAAAATGCACAAGCCCGTTACCTGCCTCAATGGATACGAAACAATCTGACTACACCGGAAAAGGAAACCGCAGTCGTATTGTGTAACGAAGCATTGCTTCAGCCGGTCCTCCATTCATTGCCGGCAGAAGTAAAACATGTCAATATCACCATGGGATTTCCGTTATCGCAAACTCCTGTATATAGTTTCCTCATCGCCTTACTGGAATTGCATACCCACGGATTTAATTTCAAAAGCGGCCGCTACACGTTTCAATCGGTTGTTACACTGTTAAAACACCCCTATACCCGGCAACTCACCGGTCAAGCCGAATTGTTGGAAAAAGAACTGACCCGGAACAACCGTTTCTATCCGTTACCCGGCGAATTGGGTAAAGATGAATTCCTTACCCGGCTTTTCACTCCGCTTTCCGGAAACCTGAATCTGTGCATACGCCTGTCCGAAACTTTGCAGCAAGTGGCAGGCATTTACCAGGCAAACACTTCCGGTACCGAGGACACAGATGCATTCAACCAACTTTACCGGGAGTCGCTTTTCAAAGCCTATACCACCATCAACCGGTTCCGCACACTGATAGAAGAAGATGAATTAACCGTACAGAGCGAAACATTCCGGCGATTGCTGGTCAAGGTCTTGTCAGCGACCAATATTCCATTCCATGGCGAACCGGCCATTGGTATGCAGGTCATGGGGGTATTGGAAACACGTAACCTGGATTTCCGCCACTTGGTATTACTATCGGTCAACGAAGGGCAGCTTCCCAAATCGGGAGGAGACTCTTCCTTTATTCCTTACAACCTGCGCAAAGCTTTCGGAATGACTACTATAGAGCATAAGATTGCCGTATATGCATACTATTTCTATCGTCTGCTGCAACGGGCAGAAAGGATTACCTTGATGTACAATACCAGTTCGGACGGACTGAACCGCGGCGAATGGAGCGTTTCATGCTGCAATTCCTTATTGAATGGCCTCACCCCATCACACGCCAGTTTCTGGAGGCCGGACAGTCCCCCCAAGGCACCTCGCCTATCACTGTAGAAAAGACCCCGGATGTCATGCGCCGGATGCAAAGCCTGTTTGATGTCCGTGCCAATCCCAAAGCAAAATTTTCTCCATCAGCCTTGAATTATTACCTGGATTGTCCTTTAAAATTTTATTATAGGTATGTAGCCGGCCTCTCCGCCCCCGATGAAGTGAGTGCGGAAATAGATTCTGCCACATTCGGAAGTATTTTCCATTATGCAGCCGAACATATTTATAAAGACCTGACCACTCATGGCAAAGTCATTAATAAGGAAGCATTGGAAACGTTGCTACGCAATGAAGTGAAGCTGCAAGATTATGTGGATACAGCATTCAAGAAATTATTCTTTAATGTTCCGCAAAACGAGAAACCGGAATATAACGGCATACAACTTATCAACTCTGCCGTTATTGCAAGATATTTAAAACAACTTTTACAAAATGATTTACGTTACGCTCTTCACTTTTATTGCATCGGAAATGGAAGTGGATGAACATCGACATACAAACACCCAAAGGAGTCATAAAATCACGTATCGGGGGAATTATTGACCGTATGGACAGCAAGGATGGCACACTCCGTATTGTGGACTACAAGACAGGCGGTGATGCAGACACCCCACCCCATGTGGAATCTCTGTTTATTCCGGACAAGAAACGTTCCAACTATGTATTCCAGACGTTCCTGTATGCCGCCATCATGTGCCGCAAGCAACCAACGATGAAGATAGCTCCGGCCCTTCTCTATATTCATCGGGCCGCTACAGAAACCTATTCTCCCGTTATACAAATGGGCGAGCCACGAAAGCCCAAAGAGGCTGTGGAAGATTTCAGTAAATATGAAAAAGAATACCGTGAACGACTTCAAGGATTATTAGAAGAGATATTTAATCCGGAAAAATCATTTACCCAAACAGAAATCATAGAAAAATGTACCTATTGTGATTTCAAGGCACTATGTAAAAGATAGACTATAGTGGTTAGTGGTTAATACCTGCGGCATGACAGCGCAGTCCACTAATCACTAACCACTGATCTGCCACACTATTCCAACGCTCTCTGTCTGCAAAAGCATCCACAGAATTTATCTTCCACATTCTCTATCGGTGCTTTGAAAATACCATAGACGGAAGACCCCGAGCCACTCATGGCGGCATACACTGCCCCCAAATCATACAATTCATCTTTGATAGCAGCAATCTCAGGGAACTTTTTGAAGACACTATCTTCAAAATCATTCTTCATACTGTTTTTCCATGTTTCCATAGGTTGCCTTACAATTTCTTTCAAAGAAACAGCCGGACGCACAGGCTTTATTTCGGCAAACGCATCCCGGGTGGACACAAAGATATCAGGTTTAATCAAAATTATATGGTATCCCTTTAATGACAATTCCACAGGCTCGAACAGATTCCCTATTCCGGTAGCGAAAACAGGTTTGTTCCGAATGAAAAAAGCACAGTCTGCCCCTAGTTTTACCGCATATTCCTCCATCCGTTCCGTACTGAGTCCCAATGAAAATTTATCATTCAGAAGCTTTATCATACAAGCGGCATCTGATGATCCGCCACCTAGTCCGGCACCCGCCGGTATATGCTTGTACATGTGTATATCTACCGGCAACAGTCCGGGATAGTCTTTTTTTAATAACTTATAGGCTTTTACTACCAGATTATCTTCGGGTTCACCCTCCAAAGGAGATCCGCTTATGTGTAAAGTGTATTCTTTGTCATTGTTTTCCCGCCGCGTCACTTCCAGAGCGTCTTGCAGGTTTATCGGATAAAATATGGTTTCCAGATTGTGGTATCCATCCGGGCGCTTTTCTACAATATTAAGTCCCAAATTAATCTTTGCATTAGGAAATGTAATCATATTCTGTTCTTTAAATAGTTATTTTTAGTGTGTTTCGTTAGATTGTTGCCCGTTCTACAAAGATGCACGCCATCTTTTATCCGGACAGAGCGCCAAATATAGAACAAACTTTTCATTTTACCATATAAAAAAACCATTTACTGTCCAGATTGTTCATTTCTCCGTAGATTCAGGTTCATATTTCTTTTATTATTTTTGGGAATGGACGAGTGTCCAACTCAGCAAAAAGTTCTATCTTTGCCCTACTTTAAACAGACGACAATGGCAGAAACGAGAAAAATGACACGTACTCCCAAAACTTCGAAAGCAAAGCCTGTTGACGAATACGGACATTTACAGCCCCAGGCACCTGAGCTGGAGGAAGCTGTATTGGGAGCCTTAATGATAGAAAAAGATGCTTACTCATTAGTAAGTGAGATTCTTCGTCCCGAATCTTTTTATGAACGCCGTCACCAACTTATTTATTCGGCTATTACCTCTTTGGCTTTACGCCAGCAACCAGTCGATATCTTGACTGTGGCCGAACAATTACGCAGCACCGGTGAACTGGAAGATGCAGGCGGTCCTTTTTACATAACACAGCTAAGCGGCAAGGTAGCCTCTTCCGCACACATAGAATATCACGCACGTATCATCGCGCAGAAGTTTCTTGCACGCGAACTGATTACCTTTACCAGCAACATCCAGACAAAGGCTTTCGACGAAACCCAAGACGTGGACGACCTGATGCAGGAAGCGGAAGGAAAACTGTTCGAAATCTCGCAACAGAACATGAAGAAGGATTATACGCAAATCAACCCTGTCATTCAGGAAGCGTATGAGATGCTTCAAAAAGCGGCGGCACGAACGGACGGCTGAGTGGTCTCGGAAAGCGGTTTCCATGGCATTGGACAAAATGACCTCGGGCTGGCAAAATTCCGGCCTGGTGATTATTGCCGCCCGCCCCGCTATGGGTAAAACGGCTTTTGTGCTTTCCATGGCAAAGAACATGGCGGTAAATGCGAAAATCCCTGTGGCTTTGTTCTCTCTTGAAATGTCCAACGTACAGTTGGTCAACCGTATGATTGTCAACGTGTGCGAAATTCCGGGTGAGAAAATCAAGAGTGGTCAGTTGGCTCCGTATGAATGGGGACAATTGGATTATAAAATAAAAGAATTATACGATGCTCCGATGTATGTGGATGACACACCATCCTTGTCCGTCTTTGAATTACGCACCAAAGCACGACGGCTTGTACGCGAGCATGGAGTAAAAATCATTATCATTGACTACCTTCAGTTAATGAATGCCAGCGGAATGTCATTCGGTAGCCGTCAGGAAGAGGTCAGTACCATTTCACGTTCACTGAAGGGGTTAGCCAAAGAACTGAACATCCCCATCATCGCACTGAGCCAGCTGAACCGTGGTGTGGAAAGTCGTGAGGGTATTGACGGAAAACGTCCCCAGCTCAGTGACCTCCGTGAATCCGGAGCTATTGAGCAGGATGCCGATATGGTATGCTTTATCCACCGCCCGGAATACTATAAAATCTACTCGGATGAAAAAGGGAACGACTTGCACGGTATGGCAGAAATCATTATCGCCAAGCACCGTAACGGTGCCGTAGGTGATGTACTGCTGCGTTTCCGTGGCGAATTCGCCCGCTTCCAGAATCCGGACGATGATGTCATCGTGCCTATGCCGGGTGAGGCACCGGGTATTATCCGTTCCAAAATGAACGGTGGCGGCAACAGTGTACCTCCCCCATCTCCTGATGCCGCACCTGCCGACAATAATCCGTTCGGAGCCCCTATTCCCGAAGGACCTTTACCGTTCTGACATTTATTTATCCCTCACAGAATTAACACGGATTATTTCCCTCAAAGAAAAATCTGTGTTAATCTGAGTAATCTGTGATGGATAAATAACAGGATAAAAGAAAATAATTACTAAATTTGCAGGTCATTTGGAAATACATAAAAAATATCATATATGAATATCTCTTATAATTGGCTGAAAGAATACGTCAACTTCGATTTGACACCGGATGAAGTGGCCGAGGCGCTGACTTCCATCGGTTTGGAAACCGGAGGCGTAGAAGAAGTCCAAACAATTAAAGGTGGTCTGGAAGGTATTGTCATCGGCGAAGTGCTGACTTGCGAACCTCATCCAATTCAGACCACATGCATGTTACTACTGTGAATTTGGGACAAGGCGAACCGGTACAGATTGTCTGTGGAGCCGCTAACGTAGCTGCCGGACAGAAAGTGGTGGTTGCCACATTGGGCACCAAGCTATACGATGGCGAAGAATGTTTTACCATCAAGAAATCAAAGCTCCGCGGAATTGAATCTATGGGTATGATCTGTGCCGAAGACGAAATCGGTATCGGAAACAGCCACGAAGGTATCATCGTATTGCCGGCGGATGCTGTTCCGGGTACTCCCGCTAAAGATTATTTCAATATCAAAAGCGAATACGTACTGGAAGTGGATATCACCCCGAACCGTGCGGACGCCTGCTCACATTACGGCGTGGCCCGAGATCTGTATGCTACCTGATTCAAAACGGCAAACAAGCCACTTTAAAACGTCCGTCTGTAGAAGCGTTTAAAGTGGATAACCATGATATGGACATCGCCATTGAAGTAGAGAATACGGAAGCATGTCCGCGTTATGCCGGAGTTTCCATAAAAGGGGTAACTGTAAAAGAGAGTCCCGAATGGCTGCAAAACAAATTACGCCTGATCGGAGTACGTCCTATCAATAATATCGTGGATATCACCAACTACATCCTTCACGCATACGGCCAGCCCCTGCACTGTTTTGATGCAGATAAGATTAAAGGTGGTAAGATTGTAGTGAAGACTGTTGCCGAAGGTACTACATTCGTTACTTTGGACGAAGTGGAACGCAAGTTATCCGACAAGGACCTGATGATATGCAACACAGAAGAACCGATGTGCATTGCCGGCGTATTCGGTGGTCTGGATTCGGGAACAACCGAGCAGACAGTAGACGTATTTTTGGAAAGCGCTTATTTCAACCCGACTTGGGTACGTAAAACAGCCCGTCGCCATGGATTGAGCACAGACTCTTCTTTCCGTTTCGAACGTGGTATTGACCCCAACGGAACTATTTATGCATTGAAAGAAGCGGCTTTACTGGTTCAAGAACTGGCAGGAGGTACTATTTCTTCTGAAATTAAAGACAACTACCCTGCCCCGATAGCCGATTTTACAGTAGAGCTGAATTATGAGAAAGTCCACTCACTGATAGGAAAAACCATACCGGTGGAAACCATAAAGAGCATTGTCACCAGTCTTGAAATGAAGATTGTAAACGAAACACCCGAAGGCTTGACTTTACAAAGTTCCCCCCTATCGTGTGGATGTGCAACGTGATTGCGATGTAGTAGAAGACATTCTCCGTATCTACGGATATAATAATGTGGAGATTCCTACTACCTTGAAATCCAGCCTGACCACCAAAGGTGAAGTGGATTACTCCCAGAAATTACAAAATCTGATTTCAGAGCAACTGGTAGGTTGTGGTTTCAATGAAATACTGAACAATTCACTGACCGCCGCTTCCTATTACGAAGGGTCGGAAACATACAAGAACGAAAATTTGGTTTACTTGATGAACCCATTGAGTAACGATTTGAACGTGATGCGTCAAACTTTGTTATTCGGTGGTTTGGAAAGTATCCAGCACAATGCCAATCGTAAGAACGCCGATTTGAAATTCTTTGAATTCGGTAACTGCTATTTTTATAATGCAGAAAAGAAAAACCCGGAAAAAGTGCTTGCGGCTTATGCTGAAGAATATCATTTAGGATTGTGGGTAACCGGCAAACGCGTCAGCAATTCATGGGCCCATCCCGATGAAAACAGCAGTGTTTACGAATTAAAAGCATACGTGCTGAACATCTTTACCCGTTTGGGATTGAATTTCGGCAACGTGGTATTCGGCAACCTGACCAACGATATCTATTCAACAGCCATCAGCGTACACACACGTGGCGGCAAGTTATTGGCCACCTTCGGCATCATCAGCAAGAAGATTCAAAAAGCATTCGATATAGACAATGAGGTATATTATGCAGAAATCAACTGGAAAGAACTGATGAAAGCCATCAAGTCGGCTAAAGTCAACTTTAAAGAACTTTCCAAGTTCCCGGCTGTGAAACGTGACTTGGCTTTGTTGATTGACAAGAACATACAGTTTGCAGAAATCGAAAAAATAGCCTATGAGACTGAAAAGAAACTGCTGAAAGAAGTAGAATTGTTTGATGTTTATGAAGGCAAGAATCTGGAACCGGGTAAAAAAAGTTATGCAGTGAGCTTCTTGTTACAGGATGAAAGCGCAACACTGAACGACAAACAGATTGACAAGATCATGTCCAAACTGATTGCTAACTTGGAAAACAAACTAGGTGCAAAACTAAGATAATAATA
>ENA-OQCF01000305-OQCF01000305.1-human-gut-metagenome-genome-assembly--contig:-NODE-305-length-18838-cov-7.006841_pt1 | contig 18838 bp, 22 predicted proteins | sample MGYA00242756_ERZ504573 | MGnify/ENA primary metagenome ERZ504573 (study PRJEB26092, sample SAMD00036240) | human gut metagenome | host: Homo sapiens | study: EMG produced TPA metagenomics assembly of... | reverse complement strand
CTTTCAGCCAGCTCCATACCGTTCACCTCATTTCGTGTCGGTTTTTGCTGTTTTAGCACTCTCGATAGGTGAGTGCTAATTGCTATACTCATAATATAATACCAAAGTCAGTAAAAGTCAAGCGTTTTTGAAAAAAATTTTTCGTTTTCAGAAAATCTTCACATAACACGATTTGACAATGCTCCGAGGATACTCTATAATCTACTTATCAGTAATGTTTAAGGGTGAATTTTATGGGCGAATTTCTTCAGAATATGTATGTATGGCTTTGGGCGGCTCTTGCAATATTAATGATTATCGTAGGAATCAAATATCGCCACGAACATCAGGGCTTGCTTGCAGTTTTAATGGCTGTGTTTTTTATCTTCATGACCGTATGGTACGGACTGCGAACCTTTGCAGGCTACGCAATGTTTGAGGGTACGCTTAATATCATCTTCCGTTGCATCCTCGGCGGTTTCCTCGTTGCGCTTGGTTTGATATATTGGTTTATAAGAAAAAGAAAATAACTACATATGTATAAAAAACAAATCGGACAGCAGATTTATTTTCTGCTGTCCGTTATTTTTATGTTCATATTTTTTCGTTCGTGTAGATAGTTTGCGATGTTTAAAAATCAATTATGCCCGAGCGTGGCATTGTAACTGTTTGCACAATTTTCAATAAACATTTTCATTCGGGCATTTTGCTCTTGCCCCTATCAAAACTATCTTCTCGGACTGGGAACGGCGGCTCGCCGTCAACTTTCAATTTTACTAAAGTTCGTCCGCTTTAAACGCTGTGTAGCCCTCATAATAATAGCTGTGGTCAATGCCTTTCATGTACATCTCACGGCTGTCAATTTCATCGGTCAATGCGTTTTTCAAAACATATTTTATCTCGATGTCCCGTATGGGACTGCGCTCCATTGCAAGCAGATAATCTTCCTTGTCAACCTTGCTCCAGTCGATAACCTTGCCGATTTCTGTTTTCAACATATGGTCAAGCCAGATTCGTGTACTGCGACCGTTGCCCTCTCTGAATGGGTGCGCAATGTTCATTTCGACATACTTTTCTATAATACCATCAAAATTGCTCTGCGGCATTTTATCAATATTTTTCAAAGCTGATTCAATGTACATCAAAGGTGCAAATCTGAAATTGCCCTTTGCAATGTTTACGGTTCTCAACTTTCCCGCAAAATCGTAGATTTCGTCAAAAAGGTACTTGTGGATTGTCTGTAATGTTGAAAACTTTCCGCTTTCAAGGTTGTCAAGAATGTAATTTTCAAAAAGCATTGCCGCCTTTTTCTTACTGATTCGCTCCTCTTCACGAGCAAGCTCCGCAGAAGAAGTCAATCCGAGTTTGTTCTCAAGCATACAAGCACCTCACTTTACTATATATATTGTATCATAGTGCAGATGATAATTCAATTTTTTAGTCTATGTTTATTTTAGTTCGTGTTTATTTTAGTTCGTGCAGATAGTTTGCAATATTTAAAAAACTATTATGCCCGAGCGTGGCATAGTAATCGCCGCTACAATCGGGCTACAAATTTGTTTTACAAACCGACTATCTTCCCGACCACAACTGCCCGACAGGGCAATTTCACCGTCCGCAAGGACGATTTCACCTGACAAAGTCAGATTTCACTCGCCATAGGCGAATTTCACCCACTTTTCAGGAATAATCCTGAAAAAGTGAAAGCACCGGGCTTGCGGCGACCCGGTGCTTTCTTATGTTCTTTAAAAAATGAGGGGTACAATTACGAGTCTCTGTTCAGACTCGCATTGAGGAGGGTAGAACAATTATACTCTGACGGATGCGGTTCCGTCTTTCTGAGTACGCTTATATTAAACAATGCAAATATGAAAACTGTGTGAACCCTTTTTGAAATCGGAATGAAAAGCATCTGTTTTTTCTGTTAATCAATCAAAACTCAAATAATTTCTTTATTTATTCGACGAAATAAAAAATTTTTTCAAAAATATAAAACAAATGTTTGATTTTTTCGAAAATATATGGTACAATCATACTGTAATTACAAACAAGGGGCGCTGCGATATGAAACCTTTAAGCAAAAGCCAACAGAAAATTTTCGATTATCTAAAGGAATGTGCAGGCGAGGGCAGAGTTCCGTCAGTTCGTGAAATCTGCGAAGAAACGGGACTGAGTTCAACATCAACCGTTCACCACCACCTCAAGGCACTTGAAGAAAAAGGTCTTATTTCACGAGAACACGGCGTGAACCGTTGTATTCAGATTAACGGCATGGAGAAAAACACTGATGTACCTGTGCTCGGCAGAGTTGCGGCAGGTTATCCGATTCTTGCCGTTGAGAATATTGAATGTTATGTGCCTGTTCCCGACAGTTTAAAAAGGGGCAGAGAGCTTTTTGCTCTGCGTGTTCAGGGCGAAAGTATGATTAACGCAGGCATTTTCCCTGACGATATTTTAATTGTTCACCGCACACCTGTTGCGGAAAACGGCGAAATCGTTGTTGCTCTTGTCGGTGACGAGGCGACCGTAAAGCGTTTTTTATAAAGAAAACGGTCACTTCAGACTTCAGCCCGAAAATGACAATTTTGAACCAATTATTGTTGATGAAGTTGCGTTGCTCGGCAAGGTAATTTCACTCGTGAGATATTTTGATTAAAAGGATTAGCTATGAAAGTTAAATTTTTCGACCTCAACGCAGACAAGCCGTTGAAATATGCCGTAATTTGTGCGAGATACAACGGAAAATGGGTTTTCTGCAAGCACAAAAATCGTGATACATATGAAATTCCGGGCGGTCACCGTGAGGACAGCGAAGATGTTGAAACAACAGCAAAGCGTGAACTTTGGGAAGAAACAGGGGCGAAGAATTTCGACATTTGTCCCGTGTGCATCTATTCGTTCACGGATTACGGAATGCTCTATTTTGCGGAAATTCGCAGTTTTGGAGAACTGCCGCCGCTTGAAATTGAAAAAATCAAGCTTTTTGACGATATGCCCGAAAATTTGACATATCCTGCAATTCAGCCGTACCTTTTTGAGAGAGTACAGGAGTTTTTAGAAACGAAGTAACCAAGTATTGTTTGCAATCCGCAACAAAAATATATTGAGAGGAAGTGATAAAATGCGTGACTATGTGATTTACGATATGTACACAGATGACAGAATGTTTCGTTACGAGGTCTATAAGCACCCGAACGGAATGTATGAAGTGTGCGTTCAGTCGAGAGAGGCGGAAGATTTCGCCGTGAACGAGCAGTATCTCTACTGCGACATTCCCGAAGAGGTTACACATTTTACCGACACCCTCGAAAGAGCAATTGAGATAGGTGACTGCAAGCTGTGCAAAGTAAGTGCTTAATTAACAGCCGTCTGTCTTTGCAGAAACAGTTTAATAAAATTCACGGTCGGATGACAGTTTGCCAAATGCAAGTATTGTCGACCGACCGTTTTTATTTATATAAAATTTTATAGTACTGATTATTTTGTTCTATACTTCGGCGGTTCGGTTTCGTAGACATTGTTGCCGTTGCTGTCGATTGCAACTATGCACGGAAAATCTTCAACCTCATATCTGCGGACAGCCTCTGTGCCTAAATCTTCATAGCAAAGAATCTTCTCGCTCTTGATGCTCTTGGCGATAAGAGCCGCCGCACCGCCGATTGCTACAAGATACACACCCTTGTTGCGAACAATCGCATCGACTACTTCTTTATTTCTTGCACCTTTGCCTATCATTCCTTTGAGTCCGAGGTCAAGCAGTGACGGAGCGTACTTATCCATACGATAGCTTGATGTCGGACCTGCAGGGCCAACAGCATAACCCGGCTTTGCAGGAGCAGGACCTACATAATAGATAAGCTCGCCTTTGATGTCAACGGGAAGTTTTTCGCCCTTCCGAATCAATTCATAAAGTCTTTTGTGTGCGGCATCTCTGCCTGTGATGATTGAACCCGAGAGCAGAACGCTGTCGCCTGCTTTAAGATTTTTAATATCTTCGTCCGTAATCGGAAGTGTAATTTTCTTTTCCACAGCTTTTCCTCCTCAGATCGTTGCACTTGCGTGTCTTGCGGCATGGCAACAGATGTTGACCGCAACCGGCATTCCTGCAATGTGTGTGGGTGAAGTTTCGATATTCACGCCGATTGCGGTTGTATTGCCGCCAAGTCCTGCAGGACCGAAGCCCATTTTATTGATTTCGGTAAGGAGCTCGTCCTCAAGCTGTGCATAGCGTTCATCTTCATTTTTGGAATCAATCGGACGGAAGGTTGCTTTTTTTGCAAGCTGGGCGGCTCTTTCAAAAGTACCGCCGATTCCGACACCGACAACCATAGGAGGACAGGGGTTTGGACCTGCCTGAAAAACAGTATCAAGAATAAACTGCTTAACGCCCTCAATGCCCTTTGACGGGGTGAGCATTTTTATCTGCGACATATTTTCACTGCCGAAGCCCTTACCGCCGGCGGTAATTTTAATCTGATTTCCGCTGACGATTTTTGTGTGTATAATTGCAGGAGTGTTATCCTTTGTATTGATTCTGTCGAAAACAGGATCATTTACTACACTCTTGCGGAGATAGCCGTCAATGTACGCTCTGCGAACGCCCTCGTTGACTGCCTCATCAAAACTGCCGTCCTCAATAACAACCCTGTCACCGTATTCAACAAAAAGGACAGCCATACCCGTATCCTGACAAAGCGGAACTTCCTCACGAGCCGCAATTTTATCGTTTTCGATAATCTGTGAAAGTACACTTTTTCCTACAGGCGAGCTTTCGTTATTCCTTGCGGTTTCAAGGGCGCACATAATGTCTTTGCCGATAAAATAGTTGCAGTCGGTAAACAGCTTTTTAACCGTATCGCATACCGTCTGCGCCTTGATTTTTCTTATTTCCATATCCGAACTCCTTAATATGAATTTAGCACCAAATTTTAACACTATACATTATAATTTATTTTCAACGGTATTTCAATAAGAAATGAAATGTGATATAATCATTCTAACGGATTGTTATAACAGTTGTGATTTGAAGTACAGCGGCGAACCGTGTTCGCCGCTACAATATATAATTTAATTTGTGATTTTTATAAAATTAGAATTAACATAACATTTGTACCTTTACTTGCGGGCGTCCAATGAACGCCCCTACAGAATTGTACAAACAAAAAACTATACCATGCTCGGGCATAATATGTTTTTAATACTGCAAACTATCTACACGAATGGGGTACGGCGGCTCGCCGTGCGATACTTCACCAACAAAATTGAAAATTAACATAATTTTATCACATTCGGATGATAGAGTAACAGTCGGAATACACTGCGTCTTAACCGACGCTTATAATTTTAATAAAAGGGGCGTACAAAAATGAGCAGGATACTTGTTGTTGACGATGAGGCAAGAATCAGACAGATTATCAGAAAATATGCCGAATTTGAGGGCTTTGAGGTTGAAGAAGCCGTTGACGGTATGCAGCAATTGAAATTTGCCGTAAAGAGGACTTTGACCTTATCATAATGGATGTTATGATGCCTGAGCTTGACGGCTTTTCCGCTTGCAGGGAAATCAGAAAATTCAAGAAAACACCTATCATTATGCTTTCGGCAAGAGGCGAGGAGTACGATAAAATTCACGGCTTTGAGCTTGGCAGTGACGACTATGTTGTTAAGCCGTTCTCGCCAAAGGAGCTTATGATGCGTGTTAATGCCGTAATCAAGCGTTCACAAGGCGCTCAGAACGAAGAGAATGTGAAGAAGGATGTATTTACATACGAAGGTCTTTCGGTTGATTTCTCAGCCAGAATTGTTACAATTGACGGCAAAAGAATTGAGATGACGCCAAAGGAATACGAACTCTTTTTCTATATGGTAAAGAACAAAGGACTTGCACTCACCCGTGAAAAGCTTATAAGCGAGGTCTGGGGCTACGACTTCTTCGGTGATGAAAGAACACTTGACACACACATTAAGCTTCTCAGAAAGAGCCTTGGCGAATACAGCAGATGCATTGTAACGCTTCGAGGGGTGGGTTACCGTTTTGAAACGATCTAACAAACGATTTGACCGCCATTATCTGCCGTTGAACTTCAAGCTGTTATGCTATTTTCTTTTGTTCGGATTTGCAATTGTGGTCGTGTTGTGGGTGTTCCAGACTTTTTTTCTTGAATCGTTCTACACGGCTACAAAATCTTCACAGGTTGAAAAGAACGCACAGGTTATTTCAAGGTCGATTGAAGAAAACAAAAACCCTCTCGGAACGATTGAAAATGTTGCAAGCTACAATTCACTTTCGGTATATGTTTACGATTCAACTTCTCTTTTCACATTGAAGTATTGTTGCGAATATGACAACCCCGTTTCAAACCTGAATTTTCAGTATCATGATGTCTATTCATATTACAAGCTGGCGGAGGAAAATGACGGACATTATATGTTCATCACAAGCAACTACAAAGAGGACAGCATTAAAGGCAAGTTTGAACGACAGTTTTTTGAGGAATATTCCTCATCCGACACAGCCGCGAGGAATACCGTTCGGTATGCTTCCGCTCCCGATAAAAATGTTCAAAATATGGTTTACACCGACATTATCAATCTGCAGGACGGCAGCGAATGCTTTTTGATTGTAACATCGTCAATCACACCGCTGACTAACACGGTTGAAATCGTCCGTGACCAGCTTGCAATCGTTTCGGTTGTGTTTGTGCTTCTTGCCGTTATAATTTCGCTTTACGCAAGCTACAGAATTGCGAAACCGATTTCTAAGACAAACACGGCGGCAAAGGAGCTTGCAAAGAAAAACTATGATGTTGACTTTAACGCAAGAGGATATCTTGAGGTTGAGGAACTCAACGAAACGCTGAACTACGCAAAAACGGAGCTTGCCGCAACCGAAAAGTTACAAAAAGAACTTATTGCCAACATCTCGCACGATTTGAGAACACCGCTGACAATGATTACGGGCTACGGCGAGGTTATGCGTGACCTGCCCGGTGAAAACACTCCCGAAAATATTCAGATTATTATTGACGAGGCAACAAGGCTTTCAACACTTGTCAACGATTTGCTTGACCTCTCAAAGATTCAATCGGGTTCAATTCAACCTGAAAAATCTGAATTCTGTCTTACCGACAGCATCAAGAATATTTTCACAAGGTACGCAAAGCTCAAGGAACAGGACGGATACAACATTCTGTTTGAGAGTGACGAAGATGTTTACATTTTTGCCGATGAACTGAAAATTTCACAGGTAATCTATAATCTTGTGAACAATGCAGTCAATTATGTCGGTGAAGACAAAACCGTTATTGTAACGCAAAAGGTAAACGGCAAAAAGGTTCTCATTGAGGTAACGGATCACGGTGACGGCATTCCTCCCGAAAAGCTTGAATACATCTGGGATCGTTACTACAAGGTTGACAAGGAGCATAAGCGTGGCGTTATCGGCACGGGACTCGGCTTGTCAATAGTCAAGGGTATTCTTGACAGCCACAAAGCAAGGTACGGCGTTCGCAGTACACTCGGCAAAGGCAGTACATTCTGGTTTGAACTTGACATTGTTTCCGTGAAAAAACGAAACAAAAAGAATTCTGACGAAAATAAAGAATAAACAACAAATCCCGAACACGGTAAAATGTGTTCGGGATTTATTTATAAAATACCTATTAAATTGTCGGTTGAAAAAAATGGATTGAAGATAAATTCATCTTCGAGGAGTTCGCCGTTTTCATAGGAATGTTCGACCTCTTTTGAATATCCCTGCAGAATTTTCGCAATTTCGGTTTGAGTCGGATTGTTGGGCCTTTCGAGTTCATAAGCGGTCACTATGTATGCACAGACCATTCGCTTGATTGTGGATATGACATTAAAACTGTCGATTGCAGAAAGGTAATATCTGCGGACATAGTAATCAAGATAGGCGGTAAGCGGTTTGTCAAAACAGTTTGACAGCGTATTATTTTTTGCAAAATCGGCGGTTGCTTCAAGCTCACATAGCCAATTCTTACTCATGATATCAAGGCTTTTGTGCAAATCAAAAATGAATGATGCATCTTTGCAGCTTTGCTTTTTATATTCATCTGTCGGCATAGCCGTGATATCAAAAATTTCATCGTCAAGCATATTTTGCACACGCTCGTTAAAGGCAAGAAGTCTGCACAATCTTTCGGACAAGGACATTTTGCAGTCTGAGAGAATTTCAAAAGTGCGTTTTCTTGCAGAAAGCAGAAAATTCATCTCGGTTGTGCTGTAATCGGTCTGTGAGTCCTGCGGAATACTGGTTGCAAAGCCTGTGTCAAAATCTGATTCAAGCATAAGCCTTGCCGCCTCGGGACAGGCAAACGAAAGCGTATGTTCACAAAAAACGGTGTAGTCCTGAGTGATTCTCGGAAATTCCTTACAGGTGTGACAAAGGTGATTTTCACCGAGGTTGATGTAAATGTCGCACAGCATATCGCTGTTCCAGAACGGACAATTTTCACCTTGCCTGATGAAAATTCTGTCGCCGTCCTCGTCAATTGTCATAAGCGACCTGAGCCTGTCGCCAAACTCGCCTTTGACTGTATTATAAAAATCAAAGCTTGTATCATCGACAACAACATCCCAGTCCCTGCAACAGCTATCGGGACAGAGGTTCGCAATGCATCTGAATTTTTCGCAGTATTTCGGGAAGTAGTGTTTCATAGTCATGTCCATTTCAATGTAAGAATAAATTGTTCGTAGGCATCGTCCCAGCCGTCAATTGCGTTCACTCCGCCTCCGTTCACACTGCGAAGCTTGGTGTCGCTTTCGTCAAGTCCGAGTGCAAACAGCTCGCCTGCACTGATTTTGTACCCGAGCGATCGGCAGAGGGAACAGAAGTTGTCAATCGGATTTTCGCTTTGTTCGGTTTTCAGAAGTTTTTCTTTAAGCTCTGCGTTGCTTTTGGCGTCACAGAGAAGTCGGTCAAGCTCTTCCCGTATCATAAAATCACCACGAATAAAATGAAGTTTCATAAAAACGGACCGCCCAAAAATGAACGGTCCGCATTCGGCTTTTAAGATTTACTCAATAATTACTCAATTGAGCTGTCGAGGTATTCCATAAGCTCCTCGTCATCTTTTTTCTGCTTATCCTTAACAATAAAGAACGCTGTGAGAGCAGCAGAAAGAGCTGCAACTGCAGAGATGATACCGATAATTAAAGCCCATCTGCACTTATGATTTTTCATATTCTGTCGCCTCCAAATTTTGTATGCTTGTATGGCAGTAGTATCTGCCGTATCTTTATTTATATTCTAACAGTTTTTACAAAAATGTCAACAGAACAAAATAAAAAAGCAGAGAATATTCTCTGCTTTTAAGCCTGTAAGATTTATTGCACTTATGCTGATGCGTTAAGTCTTTTAGCAAGTGATGATTTGCTTCTTGCTGCAGTGTTCTTGTGAAGAATACCCTTAGCTGCTGCCTGGTCAATTTTCTTAATAGCAAGACGAACTGCCTCTGTTTTGTTGTCAGCGTTAGTGTCAACTGCGTAATAAGCCTTCTTTACAGCTGTTCTGAGAGCAGATTTTGTAGCCTTGTTACGAGCAGTCTTTGTAGCAATAACTTTAACACGCTTTTTAGCAGATTTGATGTTTGGCATTGTCCCACCTCCTTAAAGTATCGGTCATATAGGAATTATGATAGCACAAGAATGTGCAAAAATCAAGTCTTTTTACAAAAAAAGTTGGATTTTATGCGGATTTTATCGGTTTTCTCTGTTCCGCAACAACATCTTGTGTATTGATTTTTTCATTTATCTATATGCTGTAACAGAAAAATAACAGAAATTTCCCCGCCGCATAAATTTTATATGTTTACGGTAATTTTGTCAAGCAATTCTCCAACTTTTTCACGGAACACAAGATTTGCGTTCTTGTCCATTGGGGTGGGATCACGGTTGATAAGCACAAGATTATCGCCGCCGAAATAACGGATAAACCCAGCTGCCGGATAAACCGTGAGGCTTGTGCCGGCAATAATCAGCGTGTCAGCCTTTGAAATTGCATTGACCGCACCCGTTACCGTGCTGTCGTCAAGTCCCTCTTCATAAAGCACAACATCGGGTTTTATGATACCTCCGCAAGTGCATTTGGGAATATCGGCAGAGTTCTTGATAAATTCTGCGTCATAGAACATGCCGCACTTTGTACAGTAGTTACGAAGAACACTTCCGTGCAGCTCATAAACACGCTTACTGCCTGCCGCCTGATGAAGTCCGTCAATGTTCTGGGTGACAACAGCCGAAAGCTTTCCCGCCTTTTCAAGCTCTGCAAGCTTATAGTGCGCCTTGTTCGGCTTTTTGTCAAGGCAGAGCATTTTGTCACGATAAAAGCGGAAGAACTCGCTTGTTTTGTGAACAAAAAATGTGTGGCTGAGAATCTGCTCGGGCGGATAATCGTACTTTTGATTGTACAGACCGTCAACACTTCGGAAGTCGGGAATTCCGCTTTCTGTCGAAACTCCCGCACCGCCGAAAAATACTATTCTTTTGCTTTTGTCAATTACGCTTTGAAGTTCTTCGAGTGTACTCACGAAATCGCTTCCTTCATACTTTTAACATAGTCGCAAACAGGCTTAACGCTGTCTTTGCCGTACTTTGCAATAATTTTCACGATTGCAGAACCAACGATAACACCGTCTGCACTTTCGCTCATTTTCTTTGCCTGCTCCGGAGTTGAAATGCCGAAACCGATTGCACACGGAATATCCTTTACAGACTTAACAAGTCTTACCATTTCGCCAACATCGGTTGTGATTTCACTTCTTACGCCTGTAACGCCCATTGATGAAACGCAGTAAACAAAGCCCTCTGCCTCTTTTGCAATCATCTTGATTCTCTCGTGAGATGTAGGAGCGATGAGAGAAATTACATCAATGCCGTATTTTCCGCTGTAATCGGTAAGCTCGTGCTTTTCTTCATACGGTGTGTCGGGAACGATAACTGCGGAGATTCCGCACTCCTGACACTTTGCCATAAACCTTTCCGTACCGTATACGAAAATCGGATTCATATAGGTCATAACGGCAAGAACGGCGTCAATCTGCGGACGGATACGCTTTACCATATCAAAGATTTTGTCTGTCGTTGTGCCTGCCGAAAGAGAACGGAGGTCAGCTCCTGAATTACAACACCCTCGGCAATCGGGTCTGAAAACGGAATACCGATTTCGATGATATCGGCGCCGTTTTTGCTCATTTCAATAAGAAGCTTTTCTGTTGTTTCAAGGTCAGGGTCACCCGCTGTTACAAACGGGATGAACACCTTGCCGTTTTGGAATGCAGATTTAATATCAATCATGGAGATCCTCCCTCTGTATCTTGCGATAGCCGCAACATCCTTGTCGCCTCTGCCCGAAAGGTTGACTACGATAATCTTGTCTTTGTCCATTGTCGGGGCAATCTTCATACAATGTGCAACTGCGTGTGCGCTTTCAATTGCGGGGATGATACCCTCTGTTCTCGAAAGATATTCAAATGCGTTTACAGCCTCTTCGTCTGTAACGGGAACATAGCTTGCTCTGCCCGTGTCGGCAAGGTTTGCGTGTTCGGGACCGATACCGGGGTAGTCAAGACCTGCCGAAATTGAATATACGGGAGCAATCTGACCGTATTCGTTCTGACAGAAGTACGACTTCATACCGTGGAAGATGCCGAGTGTGCCTGTTGCGATTGTAGCGGCAGTCTTTGGAGTATCCGCGCCGAGGCCTGCTGCCTCACAGCCGATAAGCTTTACATTTTCATCCTTGATAAACTCATAGAAAGCGCCCATTGCGTTGCTTCCGCCGCCTACGCAAGCCATAACAACATCGGGAAGTCTGCCTTCCTTTTCAAGCATCTGTGACTTGATTTCCTTGCCGATTACGCTTTGAAAATCACGGACAACAGTCGGGAACGGGTGCGGTCCCATTACCGAGCCGAGAACATAGTGTGTGTCAGAAACTCTGTTTGTCCATTCACGCATTGCCTCGTTCACGGCATCTTTAAGAGTCATTGTGCCTGTTTCAACGGCATTGACCTTTGCACCGAGAAGCTTCATTCTGTAAACATTGAGAGCCTGACGGATTGTGTCCTTTTTGCCCATAAAGATTTCACATTCAAGTCCTAAAAGTGCGGCTACGGTTGCCGTTGCAACACCGTGCTGACCTGCGCCTGTTTCGGCAATAACTCTTGTTTTGCCCATTCTCTTTGCAAGAAGGCACTGACCGAGGCAGTTGTTGAGCTTGTGTGAACCTGTGTGGTTCAAGTCCTCACGCTTGAGATAAATCTTTGCACCGCCGAGGTCTTTTGTCATTTTTTCGGCATAATAGAGAAGTGACGGTCTGCCTGCGTATTCACGCATAAGTGTGTCGAGTTCTGCAACAAACTCGGGATCGTCATTGTACCTGTTGTATGCCTCTTCAAATTCATTAATTGCATTCATCAGCGTTTCGGGAACGAACTGTCCGCCGTGAATACCGAATTTTCCTTTTGTCATCTTGATTCCCCTTAATTACTTTTATATCGTTCGTGTGTTTCACACACGGCTTATAAATCAATTTTTTATTTTCTGCCCGACAGCTCGTCAAGTGCGGATTTTTTGTCGGGATTTCTCATAAGGGTTTCACCTATGAGACTGCGTTTACTCCTGCGTTTTCAAGCACCTTGATGTCATCCCGTGTTTTAATTCCGCTTTCGGCAACAAAAATAGTGTTGTCGGGAACAAGCTTACGGAGCTTTGTGCAGTTATTTATATCCACCGTGAAGTCACGGAGATTTCGATTGTTTACACCGATAATTCTTGCTCCTGCGGCAATTGCGGAATACACCTCATCGGCTGTGTGAGCCTCGACAAGTGCCGAAAGTCCGAGAGAGTCGCAAAGCTTAATCCACCTTCTGATTGTGTCCGTGTCAAGAAGCGAGCAGATAAGCAGTACGGCTGACGCACCGATTGTCTTTGCCTCGTAAATCTGATATTCACAAACTGTGAAGTCTTTTCTCAAAAGCGGAATACTTACATTCTTTGAAATCTCTTCAAGAAAAGCATTTTCGCCCTTGAACCACTTCGGTTCTGTCAGAACGGAAATTGCGCTTGCACCTGCATTTTCATAATCCTTGGCAATCTGAACATAGGGAAAATCCTCTGCGATAATTCCTTTGACGGGGACGCTTTTTTGACCTCACAAATAAATGAAATATCCTTGCCTGCAAGCGCCTTTTCAAACGGAAATTCATTGCCTGTTTCCATTGAAAGTGCTTTTTGCTTTATCACTTCAAGCGGAACTTGCTTTTCGATTTCTTCATATCTTACTCTGTTGGCATCTGCAATTGTTTCAAGTATCATTGTGTCACCTTTATTCGTTGGAAGCCTTTGCAAATTCTTCAATCTTTGCATAAGCCTTGCCGCTGTCGATAATTTCGTTTGCAAGCTTTATGCCGTCCTGAATTGAATCTGCCTTGCCGCCTGTGCAAAGTCCGAGTGCGGCATTGAGAACAACGATATCACGCTTTGCGTCCTTAATTTCACCGCTGAGAATTTCTTTTGTAATTTCAGCATTTTCTTTGCCGTCACCGCCTGCAAGATCCTCGGGTGCACAAAGTTTAAGACCGTAATCTTCGGGATTGAGAACGAATGTGTTGAACTTGCCGTTGTCAATCTCACAAACCTTTGTTGTTGTTGTGAGAGTAACCTCGTCCATGCCATCCATGCCGTAGAAAACATAGCCTTTCTTAACACCGAGGTTTGAAAAAACCTGTGCAATCGGCTCAACAAGAGCCTCAGAATACACACCCGTTACCTGAAGGTCTGCGCCTGCAGGGTTTGTTAGAGGTCCGAGAACATTGAAAATGTTTCTGATTCCGATTTCCTTACGGACAGAACCTACATACTTCATTGATGAATGGTAGCCCTGTGCAAACATAAAGCAGATGCCTGCCTTGTTAAGAACCTCTTCGCTCTTTTCGGGAGAGATATTAATGTTGATTCCGAGCTGTTCAAGACAGTCTGCCGAACCGCTCTTGCTTGACATTGAACGGTTGCCGTGCTTTGCAACGGGGATTCCTGCGGCGGCAATTATAAATGCCGCTGTTGTTGAAATATTGAATGTGCCTGTACCGTCGCCGCCTGTGCCGACGATATCGAGTACATCACGGTTAGGCTTGATGTGGAGTGCTTTTTCTCTCATAACCTGTGCGCTTGCGGTAATTTCGTCAATTGTTTCACCCTTGATTCTCAAGGCTGTGAGATACGCCGCCATCTGCGACTGGGTTGCCGTGCCTGAGAACATTTCGTCCATAACCTGTGCCGCCTCATCAAAAGTGAGGTCATTGTCTGCAACCAACTTTTTTATTGCCTCTTTTATCATAAAGCTTCAATCCTTTCCGTGTTATTTGCAAAGTGTAATAAAATTCTTTATCATTTCCATGCCGTGTGAGGTGAGAATTGATTCGGGGTGGAACTGCAATCCGTAAAGCTCAAAATCCTTGTGCTTTACTCCCATAACCTCTCCGTCACGGTCTTCTGCAATTATCTCGAGTGTGTCGGGAACCGTATCTCTTTTCGCAATCAACGAATGATACCTTGCACCCTCAACAACCTTTGGAAGTCCGCTAAAAATTTTCTTGTCCGTGTCAACAATGATATCGCTCTTTTTGCCGTGCATAAGCTTTATTGCGTGGGCGATTGTTGCACCGTAAACCTCGCATATTGCCTGATGACCGAGGCAGATACCGAGAATCGGAAACTGTCCTGCAAGCTCCTTTATAACCTCCTCGCATATTCCGGCATCTTTCGGATAACCGGGGCCGGGCGAAAGGATGATGTGGGAGGGAGCAAGCTTTTTGATTTCGTCAACTGTTATTTCATCGTTTCTTACAACCCTGATATCGGGATTTACGCTGCCGCAGAACTGCACAAGATTGTAGGTAAAGCTGTCGTAGTTATCAATAAAAAGTATCATAAAGCGTTTACCTCCCCTGCATTTTTAACTGCATTCATAACGGCAAGAGCCTTGTTGTAGGTTTCCTCGTATTCGCTTTCGGGAACGCTGTCGCTACAATGCCTGCGCCTGCCTGAACATAAACCTTGTCATTTTTCTTGACCGCCATTCTGATAGCGATACAGGTGTCGAGGTTGCCGTTGAAATCAACATATCCGAGTGCTCCGCCGTATACACCTCGTGGAGTTCTTTCAAGCTCTTCAATGATTTCACAGGCTCTGATTTTCGGAGCACCCGAAAGTGTACCGGCAGGGAGAAGTGATTCGATTGCATCAAAAGCGTCAAGTCCGTCCTTGAGCTTGCCCTCAACCTCACTGCAAATGTGCATTATCTTTGAATAGCGGAGAAGCTCCTGATATTTTGTAACCTTAACGGAATTAAATTCGGAGATTTTTCCGATGTCGTTTCGTCCGAGGTCAACGAGCATATTATGCTCTGCAAGCTCCTTCTCATCGTGAATAAGCTCGTCTGCAAGGGCATTGTCCTCTGTATCTGTCTTGCCTCTCGGACGGGAACCTGCAATCGGGAATGTGTTAAGCACTCCGTTCTGAAGCTTTACAAGTGTTTCGGGAGAGGTGCTTATAATCTCGTCACCGTCAATTGACATATAAACCATATACGGTGACGGGTTTGTACTTCTCAGCACTCTGTATGCATTGATGAGGGAATTTTTGTAATCCGCCTCAAATCTTCTTGAAACAACACATTGGAAGATGTCGCCGTCAAAGATGTACTCCTTGGTTTTCTCAACCATTTTGCAGAATTCTTCTTTTGAATATGTGCTTGTAAATTCAACATTCCCGTCACTCTCAAGCTTTGGAAGGGGTTCGGGAGATGTGATTGTCGAAATTATCTCTGCAATATCCTTTTTGGCAAGTTCATACTGCGCCTTGGTGTCGTTTGTTTTCATATTAACAATGATAATGAGTTTTTCTTTAAGATGATCGTAGGCTATAATCTTGTCGAAAAGCATCATATCAAAATCGTTTGTATCTCCTCTTTTGAGCTTTAAAACAGGCTCTGCAACAGAAATCATTGCATAACCGAAATAGCCGACAAGACCGCCTGTGAACGGCGGAATGTCTTTGAAATGCGGAGTTTTATAATCGGCAAGATACTCACGGAGAGCGTCATACGGCTTTGCTGTTTTAACAACTCTTGCACCCTCGCCCGTAACCGTGAGAGTTCCGTTTTTGTACGAAAGCCTTGCCTTGGGGTTGAATCCGATGAATGAATATCTTGCCCACTTTTCACCGCCCTCGATACTTTCAAGAAGAAAGAATTTGTCGGATTTTCCTGCAATTTTTCTGAGCAGGTTAATCGGGGTAAATGCGTCAGCGTAGATTTCCTTGTAAATCGGAATAACGCTGTAATTGTCCTTGAGGTTCAGCACCTCATCGTAAGACGGTTTAATCATCGTACACCAACCTTTCTTTGGTAAAAGTTTTAAACATAAACAAAAAAGACCTTTGTCCCCACAAGGGACAAAAGTCTTGAAAAATCAACTTCTGCGGTACCACCCAAATTGACGATAAACGCCCGCTTTAACAGCATACTAACATATGCCTCTCACTTTAACGGTTGAGCTCCGTCGGAAACTACTTGCCAAAAGGCTTTCGGCCCGCCCTCACAAGTCCATTCGGCAAATCCTCTGCTGTCAGCTTACACCAACCGCTGACTCTCTGAAAGCTTTGGAAAAACCTACTATTCTTGCTCACAGGTTTTTTCTATATGAAATATATTATATGACTGTATTTTTAATTTGTCAACATTTTTTTGCGGTAAATCAAAAATTCTGTTTGAGAAACTCAACAATGTTTTCAAACTGCATTGAATGTGACGCCTTAACAAGCACAACATCTCCGCTTTTGATTGTTTTAAGAATTTCGGGTTTTGCATCTTCGATTGTGTCAAACGCTTTGCCGTCTGCACCCTTTGCAAGCTCCTTTGCAAGCTCGCCTACGGTTATGACCGTGCCGATACCCTTTGATTTTGCATAAACACCCGTGTCAAAGTGGAGCTTCAGCTCCTCACTTCCGAGCTCCTTCATATCGCCGAGGATTGCAGCCTTTCTGCCGTCAAGGTTGGAAAGTGTGTCAAGAGATGCTCTGACGGATGTCGGATTTGCGTTGTAGCAATCGTCAATGATTTTGATTTTGCCTGTGTCAATAACATTGGCACGACTGCCTACTGTTTTGTATGAGGCAACGCCGTTTGCAATCTGTTCATCGGTAAGTCCGAGAAGCTTGCCTGCGGCAGCAGCCGCAAGAGCATTCGTCACCATATATGTACCGATTGCAGGAATTTCAACATCAACATTTTTATTGTCAAAACAGAGTGTTGCAAGAACCCTGCCGTCACCGCTGTTTTTTATATTTTTTGCGTAAAAATCGTTCTTTTCGTCAAGTCCGAAGAAAACAGGCTTTTTGCCATTTACGGTCTTAACGGTTGAAAGCTTATCGTCATCGCCATTGAGAATGAAATCTGCATTTTCACGGGCATTTTTGAACATTTCTGTTTTAGCCTTGAGAACACCGTCACGGTTGCCGAGATTTTCAAGATGACATTCGCCGATGATTGTAAGCACGCAGATTGTGGGCTGAACCATTTCGGAAAGTCTTGTCATTTCGCCGAAATCGGAAATACCCATTTCGATAACAGCCGCCTCGGTATCCTCGGGCATTGAAAGAAGTGTTAGCGGAACACCGAGCTCGTTATTGAGATTGCCTTGTGTTTTGTGGGTCTTGAACTTCTGTGAAAGAACGGCATAGAGCATTTCTTTTGTAGAGGTTTTTCCGACGCTGCCCGAAATTCCGATAACGGGAATGTCGAATTTTTCTCTGTAAGCCCTGCCGATTTTCTTAACGGCATCAAGTGTCGATGGAACGACAATGCAAGGCTTTGTCGCATTTTCGGGAGCCTTCTCGCACAATGCACACACAGCACCCTGTACAAAGCATTTTTCGATAAAATCGTGACCGTCAACACGCTCTCCCTTTATGGCAAGAAACAGACTTCCGTCCTTTATCTGTCGGCTGTCACGCTCAACAGAGGTTATTTTTGCGTTTTTAAGCGATTCGTCACCGACATATTCGCCGTTGCAAGCCTTTGCGATTTCGGCAAGAGTAAAGTCTTTCATACTAACCTCTTATTAAAAATCAGATTTTTCTTCGGGATATTTTGCAAGTGAGATTTCGATAATCTTCTCACACAAATCTGGGTAGCTTACGCCCTCTGCGGCAGCCTCCTGCGGAAGCAGACTGATTGGTGTCATACCGGGGAGTGTGTTTGCCTCGAGGCAGTATGCGAAACCGCCTTTGTCAAGAAGGAAGTCGATTCGTGCATAGCTTTCAAGATGGAGTGCCTCGTAAGCCTCAACAGCCGCCTTGCGGAGCTTTTTATCGGTTTCTTCGTCGATGTCTGCCGGACAGGTTTCAACTGTTGCGCCTGCCTGATATTTTGCGGCATAATCGTACATTCCCGACTTAGGAGCAATCTCAATCGGCGGAAGTGCCTTGCCGCCGATAAGACCAACGGAAAATTCTCTGCCTGTTACGAACTGCTCAACAACAATTTCGTCCTCATATTTGAGAGCCTCTTTAACAGCCTTTGCGTACTGTGTCGCATTTTCAACCTTTGATACGCCAACGCTTGAACCGCCCGAGCAGGGCTTTACAACGCACGGGAACATATTCCATGTGAGAGCGTCCTTTTCGTTCTTGTAAAGCTCACCTGCGGGAGTGTTGATATTCTTCTGCATAAATACGCTTTTTGTAAGACCCTTGTTCATTGCAAGCGAGAACCGAGATATCCCGAACTCGTGTACTTGATTCCGAACAAATTCAAGCGATTGCCTCAACTTGACCC
>ENA-OQCF01000304-OQCF01000304.1-human-gut-metagenome-genome-assembly--contig:-NODE-304-length-18891-cov-2.475805_pt1 | contig 18891 bp, 23 predicted proteins | sample MGYA00242756_ERZ504573 | MGnify/ENA primary metagenome ERZ504573 (study PRJEB26092, sample SAMD00036240) | human gut metagenome | host: Homo sapiens | study: EMG produced TPA metagenomics assembly of... | reverse complement strand
TTTCTTTTGTAGTTTGAACAGCCGGGGTATCGCCTTTCGGCTGATAATGAAGCGTGGGTGTCTTTTGCGTGCGGCGGCTTTCATCAGCCCGTGCGTGCCGTACTTGGCGTTGAGCCGGAACGTCTGCCACACGAGTAGCAGCGAAGCCGACACGATGAACCCGATACATAGCCACTGGTTCACGCCTGCCATGAACAGGACGATGAACACCACGAAGACGGCGAGCAAGCCGCCGCAAAAGATAAAGAGGTACTGGCTTTTCAGCCCCTTGAACTCTACCGGCTTCCCGATACCCCTGTTTACCGGATATTCAGACATTGCCGCCTTTTTAGAGGAAGAACGAACGCAGGATAGTGGCGGCGACAATCAGGAAGATGCACGCCCCGAACCAACTGGCGGCGGTCTTTGAGGTGTCGGGGTCGCCGCTTGAAAACTTGTTATATACTTTTACCCCGCCAATCAAGCCGCAGACCGCCCCGATTGCGTACACCAGTTTTGTTCCGGGGTCAAAATACCCGGTGATTAGGTTCGTGGCTTCGGTGATGCCCGCCTGCCCGTTTCCTTGTGCGTAGGCACTTACCACGCGGCAAGTATAGCCGCCGACAAGAAGATTTTCTTTCTCATTGTGATTTGTTTTTAATGCCGGGCGGCGGGTGGATAGTCCGCCTTTCCCGGCTGGTGAATAATTTGAAATTTTAGTGGTCGGGGATAGTCCCGTTTGTCTGTTTGGTTTTCAGGTTGCCAATCAACCGTAATCCCGTTGTTTCATGCTGTCAGGCTTATACATTATTAATTATAGGAAATCGTTCATGTCGAACGCTTCGTGTTCCTCGCTTGTATCGCCAGTTCCGGCAGGGACAGCAGCCGTAGCCAGTTCCGCTTCGTTGCGTCCCAGCAGTTCCGCCACCTTTGCCAGCCCGCCGTTGATGTTCTCCACCACCGCATTGTAGAGGTTCGTCCCCTCAATGCTTGCCAGTGTCCCGGCGGCTTGCCGTTTCTCCGCTTCGGTGGGGTTGTCGGCGTTCGCCGTGCGTACCGCTTCGCCCAGTTCATCAAAGCTCACGCCCGTAGCCCGCCCGGTATCATCGTCACCGTCCATGTACCCGGCTATTTCCTCGTCCTCGTAGTCGGGTTCGTCATTCTCGTAACCGGGTGTTTCTTCCGCTTCGGCTGCTGTTTCCGGAATGTTTTCTTCCGGCAGTTCGTCAGCTTGCGGCGCAAAAATAGTATCATTTTCAGCCGCTTGCGGGAGGTGTCCCGATTTGTCCTGCGCTGTCCCGATTAGTCCGCCCTTGTATCGGCTTTCACCTATCAGCGTGTAGCCTGAAACCTCGTTTCGTGGGAGTGGCGCATCATCCGTTCTGCGGTGATGTCCGGCTGTCCGTGTAGCGATACCACAGCCATAGGGCGATATAGTACACCAAAAGCCCGCTAAGTATGCAATAGATTACCATAGTCAGACAGGCTTTTGGAAGTGGCTTTCGTACAGGGTGTTTATCTCGTCTTGGTACTGCTCGAAGTGGCGCAGCAGAATGTTTTCCACGTAGCTGCTTACCGTCACCTTGCGCCCGCCTATCACCGTCACGATACGCATCAGCTTCTCGTGCGTGGTACGGCTCACGTATAAGGGCTGTCGGTCTGCCAGTTCCACTTTCTGAAAGTAGGTTTCCCGGTAGTCGCCCGAACCGCCCTTGCGCTTGCGGGGTGTCGGTTTCTCTACTTGCACCGTTTCTGTTTGTGTTTCTTGCGGTACATCATTCGTCTTATTATTATCTTGTTTACTGGGAACACCCTGCGAGATAAGCTCTTTCATGAAATCCTCGTCTATCTTCGGCATCCCGCCGCTTTGCTTTGCCATATCATTTTAATTTGATGTAGTACACTATTTCGGTTATCAGTTCTTCCAAGTTGCTTCCCCTTACCAGCGGGCGGCTGGCGGGAAAGAGCGTGGAGCGGAACACCGCCTTTTTATCCGCCACCAGTTCCTTTTTGTAGCGTTTGGTATCGGGGATAAAGGTTTTCATCAGCGGCAGTTCCAGTTCCTTAATGGTCTTGTCGTAGGCGGTGTAAAGGTCTGTTTTCTCCCTACCGTCCACCATGTTCCAAAAGAGGTACAGCCCGGCAAGTCGGCAGGCTTCATTCCTCACCAATAGCTTTTGGATAGCCATTGCGAACGACAGGCTGCTTTCCAGCACCACCTTGTCGGCTGAAATGGGGGTGAAAATGTAGTCCATGCCCGCAAGGGAGTTTATCACGCCCTCGCTGTTCACCGTGCCGGGCAGGTCGAAAAACACTATATCCGGCACGTGTCCGGCGGCTATATGTTCGTCAGCCGTTGCAATCGCCTTTTCAGGTGAACTGCACAATACCGGGTAGGCTTTCTTCCCCAGCCGGGTGAACTGCTCATACGCCATTCGCTTGTAATCTTCATCCGCCCCGACCTGCTCGGCATCCCGCTTGCGCATCCCGGCAATGGAGTGTTGCGGATAGTCGCAATCGACCACCGCCACATCGTAGCCTTTGAGGTAATAGAGGTAACTCGCCGCCAGCACGGTAAAGGTGGTTTTGCCGACCCCGCCCTTTTGGGTGGAAAAGGCGACATAAAGGGGTGTTTTCTCGTTTTCCATATTGCTTCCGTTCATTATTGGTTGATAGATTTATTTATTGCTTTCAATCATTCATTCCATATTGCAATCTTGAAATATTGAAAGATTGTTTTATTTCAATCTTGTTTTCCTGCTTTCATTCTTTCTTGAAATATTGAAATCCTGCAATCACGTTTTATTGAAATCCTGCTTTCAATCATTCTTTCCTGATTGGAATATTTCTTTCAATCTTGCTTTCAATCTTGAAATCCGATGCAAAAAAAGGGAGAAAAAACGTCCCCTGAAAACCTTGTCCCGATTTGTCCTGCGCTGTCCCGTTTTGTCCACCAACCACCTATTTTACAGCATTATAAATCACCGTTACTTTGCAGCGGAGTAACGAACCGCAGGGGGCGCAGGTGTAAAACAGGGCTGGTGAATGGCTGGGCTTACCGTTCCACGCTAACCCCAATCCGTCCGTGACGGATTTCGATTTTCGTCAGAAAATAGCAAGGTGTGTTTTGTATGCTACAAAACCGTTTTCCGTGCCTGAAAACGCCTTGCCCCTTGCGGGGTAAAAATCACTCCGAAGTCGTAATTTTTTTAATCCAAAGAAGCATGGAAACAAGAAAACCTAACAAGGGTGGTCGCCCCGCCCTTGCAGACCCGGCGAAGCATCGCCATGTCCTTTACCTGAACGACCGGGAGAACGCCCGCTTCCTCTCGCAATGGGAGCAGTCGGGCGTCACGAGCAAGTCCCGTTTCATCGCCGCCCGGCTGTTCGGCGAGCCGTTCCGGGTGGTGAAAGTGGACAAATCGGCGGTCGAGTATTGCGCCCGGCTGACCGAATTTTACGCCCAATTCAGAGCGGTAGCGGTCAATTACAACCAAGTCGTAAAGGCGTTGCACAGCAACTTTTCGGAGAAAAAGGCACTGGCTTTTCTCTATAAACTGGAGAAAGCGACCACCGAACTGGCTGTGTTGAACCGTCAGGTTATCGACCTGACAAACGAGTGCAAGGAACTATGGTTGCCAAAATAAGCACGGGCGGCAATATGTTCGGCGCACTGGCGTACAACCAAAACAAGGTGGACAGCGGGGAAGCAAAGGTGCTTTTCTCCAACCGGATGCTGTTGAGCGAGGACGGGAATTTCTCTATCGGCGAGTGTATGCGCAGCTTTGAAATGCAGATGCCCGTCCAGCTATCCACCAAGAAGCCGATACTTCATATTTCCATAAACCCGCACCCGGAAGACATGCTGACCGACCAGCTGCTTTCCGACATTGCCAAAGAGTATATGCGGAAGTTGGGCTATGGCGACCAGCCCTATTTGGTGTACAAGCATACCGACATCGACCGCCACCACATCCACATCGTGGGGTTGCGGGTGGACGAGAACGGCAAGCCGCTGAATGACAAGTTCGAGCATCGGCGCAGCAAGCAAATCACCCGTGAACTGGAAAAGAAATACGGGCTGCACCCGGCAGAGCGGAAGGAACGTGCCGAACGCCCGGAACTTAAAAAGGTGGACTATGCCGCCGGGGACGTGAAGCACCAAATCGGCAATACCGTGAAAGCGGCTTGCTATGCTACCGCTTCCAGTCGTTCGGGGAGTACAAGGCTTTGCTTGCCGCTTACAACGTGTGCGCCGAGGAAGTCAAGGGTGAAGTGAACGGCAAGCCCTATCAGGGCATTGTCTATTCCGCCATGAACGACAAGGGCGAAAAGACAGGCAACCCGGTAAAGGCTTCCCGCATCGGCAAGTCGGTGGGTTATGAAGCGGTGCAGCGCAGAATGGAGAAATCGGGCGAAGCAATCAAGAACGGGAAACTGAAAGAACGCACCCGGAAGATTGTAGCCACTGCCATGCAGACCGCCCGCAGCCGCAAGGAACTGGAACAACAGCTAAAGAAGCAGGGCATTGACGTGGTATTCCGTCAGAATGACAGCGGGCGCATCTATGGCGTTACGTTCATCGACCATGACAGCCGGGTGGTGCTGAACGGTTCACGCTTGGGCAAGGAGTATTCGGCGAACGTGTTCAACGAACGTTTTTCGGGCGAAACCGGAAATATATACCAGTCAGAAGTGGAAATACAACAGCGGGAACAATCCACGCATCAGGACAGCCGGGCTTCACGCCGAAAGCGACATCGTTCTGGGCGTGGCTTCCGTGCTGGGAGCTTTCGGTGGATTGCTGGGCGGCGGTGCATCAGGCGGTGACGATCCGCAGGACACGCCCGCCAAAAGAGAAAGAAGAAAAAAAAAGCGCACAAGGCGCATCGACTAACTTAAAAAAACATTACAATCATGCAACAGGAAGATGATTTGAGAGGGCTTGCAAGGGTCATGGACTTTATGCGGGCTGTCAGTATTCTATTCGTGGGAATAAACGTGTACTGGTTCTGTTACTCCACCCTGAAAGAGTGGGGAGTGACCTTTGAAGTGATAGACAAGATACTGTGGAATTTCCAGCGCACCACCGGGCTGTTCTCGTCCGTTCTTTGGACAAAACTATTTTCGGTGGTGTTCCTCGCCCTGTCGTGTATCGGCACTAAGGGCGTGAAAGAGGAAAAGATAACGTGGGCGAAGATACATTGCACCTTGCGGCGGGTGTCGTGTTGTTTTTTCTGAACTGGTGGCTGCTGGAACTTCCGCTGCCACACACGGCGGACACTGTGTTTTATATCGCCACGCTGTCGGCGGGCTATATCTGTATGCTCATGGCGGGTACATGGATGTCCCGGCTGTTGAAGAACAACCTAATGGATGATGTCTTTAATACAGAGAACGAGAGTTTCATGCAGGAAACAAGGCTTATCGAGAACGAGTATTCGGTAAATCTGCCTACCCGGTTCTACTATAAGAAGAAATGGAATAATGGCTGGATAAATGTCGTGAACCCGTTCCGTGCCAGCCTTGTGTTGGGTACGCCGGGTAGTGGCAAATCGTATGCAGTGGTAAACAGTTACATAAAACAGCAAATCGAGAAAGGTTTTGCGCTTTACTGCTATGATTATAAGTTTCCCGATTTGTCGGAAATCGCTTATAATCATTTGCTTAACCACTTGGACGGGTATAAGGTAAAGCCTAAATTCTACATTATCAATTTTGACGACCCCCGCAAGAGCCACCGATGCAACCCGATAAACGCCAGCTTCATGTCGGACATTGCGGATGCCTACGAAGCCAGCTACACGATTATGCTTAACCTTAACCGCTCTTGGATAAGCAAGCAGGGCGATTTCTTCGTGGAAAGCCCGATTATCCTGCTTGCAGCCATTATTTGGTACTTGCGCATTTATCAGGCGGTAAGTATTGCACGTTCCCCCATGCCATTGAACTATTGAACAAGAAATACGCCGATGTATTCACTATTTTGCGCAGTTATCCCGAACTGGAAAACTACCTTTCCCCGTTCGTAGATGCTTGGGAATCAGACGCTCAAGAGCAGTTGCAGGGTCAAATAGCAAGTGCGAAAATCCCGCTTTCAAGGATGATTTCACCCGCTCTTTACTGGGTAATGACAGGTGATGATTTCTCGCTGGACATCAACAACCCGAAAGAGCCTAAAATCTTGGTTGTCGGCAACAATCCCGACCGTCAGAACATCTATTCGGCGGCACTGGGATTATATAACAGTAGAATAGTGAAGCTGATAAACAAGAAAGGTCAGCTTAAAAGTTCGGTGATAATAGATGAATTACCGACTATATATTTTCGTGGGCTTGATAATTTGATTGCCACCGCACGAAGCAACAAGGTAGCGGTTCTGTTAGGCTTTCAGGATTACAGCCAGCTTACTCGTGACTACGGGGACAAGGAAAGCAAAGTAATCCAAAATACTGTGGCAACGTGTTCAGCGGTCAGGTAGTCGGTGAAACGGCGAAAATCCTTTCCGAGCGTTTCGGTAAGGTTTTGCAGAAAAGGCAGAGCATGACAATCAACCAGCGGGAGAAGTCCACCTCGATAAGCACCCAAATGGACAGCCTGATACCCGCCAGCAAAATATCCAACCTCACGCAAGGCATGTTCGTGGGTGCTGTGGCGGACAATTTCGATGAACGGATAGAGCAGAAGATTTTCCACTGTGAAATCGAGGTGGACAATGAAAAGGTGAAGCGGGAAACCGCCCGTTACGTGAAGCTGCCGCAGATAATCGATTTCACCGACAAGGACGGCAACGACCGGATGCAGGAGGAAATCCAAGCCAACTATGACCGCATCCGTCAGGAAGTGCGGCAGATAGTCGAGGACGAGATAACCCGGATTAAGAACGACCCGGAGCTATGCCATTTGATTAAGGAGGAAGAATAGCTATATCTAATAATGTATGGAGTGAAGAACAGCCGATGTAGCTTTACGGTTGTTCTTCATTCTGTTTTTTTGTTCGGTAGGCTTCAAAACGCACCAGTATTTCGTGCAGGTTCTTCAATGTTTCCACAGCCTTGCCTATCGGCGGCATATTGCTTTTGTCAAAGGTCAGTTTCTTCAAATCGGTAGTGTACGCCGTAGCTACTTCGGGTAACGCCATGACCGCTTCGGCATCCTTGAATATCGGTGCATCAGCCAGCGACAAGTGCGAACGGGAGTTTTTATTTAGTCCGTCCTCTATCGTCACCCGGTACATGGCATCCAAGAAATCTTCCGAATGTAGGTAATCGTTATATCCCTGATTGTGTAGAGTGCCGACAAGTCGTAAACGTCACGGATATGCTTTGCCAACAGTGCGGCTGCATCCTCATTGTAAGACAGCTTTACCAGCCTTGAAACCTTGTCGCAGATAGTCTTTCGGGGGTTGATACACTGCGTTTCAAAACTTCCCAGCCCGTAGGTGCTTATCAGTTCCTCTTGCCCGATGCTTTCAAGAAAGGCGGTCACAATCGGTTTGATAACCCGCTTGTCCGCCGGGTAGAACATCAGTTTTTTGTCCGGCAGGTCACAGGATTTTATCTCTACTTCCAAATGTTCTTTCAGTCCCACGCCTTGAAATACATTGTCATACGAGAAATACAGTTTACGGTAATTACCACCCGTTTCCGACAAATCTTCCTTGTATATGTCACTGTTGAGTTCGGCTATGTATTTGGAAAGTTTCTTGTTCAATGTCTTTTCCGCCTGCTTGGACGCACCTTTGTCACCCGTGAACACGAACAAGTCCAAATCTTCCGAGAAACGTTCTATCAGCCCGTAGGCTTTGGAAAGTGAAGTTCCGCCTTTGAAGTAGGTCTTATCCGCATATTCGGACATGGAAATATCCCGCAGTATCTTCGATACCCAGTAATCCTTTTCCACGTGCGACTGCTCGTAGCTGAAATGTTCAGCCGCCAGTGCGATGATTTCCTTGAACGCTTCCTTGTCCGAATGTAAATTCATATTTCTGTCCTATGCCGTTTTATAATCCAAGTTGAACCGTGTCGTGGGAAGAATGGTCTTTACCATTTCCGTTTGCAACACGGTTTGTCTGATGTCGCCCAGTATGTCCGCCACCACCTTTCTGACACGTGGCGGGTAACTTTTCGCCAAAGATACGATTTTTTCCAGTTCCGGCAGGCTGTACCCGTTGAAATATTGGCTTTTGACCCGGTTGTAGATGTCCTGCCCGGTTGTTCCGGGTATGCGCTTCATGTCCTTTATCGCATCGAGCAGCCGCAAGTACGGGACAAGGCTTTCATCCGGGTAGTCCATGCAGTAGGCTTTCACGCACTCTATATCCAAGTTCTTGAAACGGAAACGGCGAACCGGGTTAGGAGTGGCTATCGTTATGGTTGTGGCAACCTGTTCGGTCAGCCCCATTTTGTTATAGATGTAAGCCCCCGTGATATAGCCGTTCAGTTTTTCAGTCAGGTAGCGGAACTGTTCATCCTGATAGACAGGCAGCTTTCCCAGCCCCAGCACTGATTTCTTGGGACGGTAGTACGCCCCCTTTTCAACCCGTACCAGTACCCCTTTGCGGCTCTGTTCGGAAAGTAGCACCGCAACATTGGCGGTCTTTTCCGTTTCAAACGACAAATCCCGGAACGTGAATATACGCCCGGTATCTATCCGTTCAATCTGCCCAAGTATCTCTTTCCTGAATGAAGCCATATTTATGTCCTTTGTTTCTATCTGCAAAGATAGTATATTATGTAATCACCTGCAAAAACATAACAAATATTTTGCCGAAGATGTTTTCTTTTTGTCGTGTCACCTGATAATAGGAGAATAACGGAAACTCAATCAAAGGCTTGCTAAACGCTTCACAAACGTTCCAAAAATAAGCTGTATTTCAGTATTAATTTTGATATGTAGCTCATTATTAGCCTATTGATAAAATAGCAAACGTTTCATAAAGCTTCACAAATGGCTCGCAAGCATAATGCAAATTTTAATAAGTCGTTGATTATAAGGCATAAGGTCTATAATTAAATGGCTCATAAATGGCTCACTCCAAGAGAGTGATTAACTTCGCTCTCTTTTTTTATGCCCTTTTCAATTCTGCAACCAATGGTTGCCGGAATTTCATCCCACCCGGACAATTTCAGACAGCGCAGGACAAATTCGGACAGTCCTTGCCGCCCGTCCAAATATAGCATATTTAGTCGCTACCTTTGGGCGGGACTATTCCCGTAACCACTAAAATTCCAATTATTTATGGCAAACAGAATGACCCCGCCCGCAGAGGGGCAGGAAAAAGACGTGCTGCTGGTCTTGGATAAACAGCAGGGAAAGGTGAGTGCCGTTAAGGGTATCGACAAGGACGGCAATTTGCAGACCGTGCCACCCACTACCGGACACGGCGGCGAGTTCATGCAGGTGGACAAGAACAGCGATGTGTTCAGCAACTTCATTTCCAACTTCTACCGCAAGTATCAGGACACTTCCGGGCTGGAACTGTTCAGCGTCAAGGCTTCCGAAGCGGAGCGGGACGCAAAGGCAATCGAGGACAACCACCGCAACCCTACACCGGAGGGTGACAAGCGGGCTGAAATGCTTCGAGTTCCGAAGCCCGACTTCCACGAGTTCAAGCAGGGCTACCGCTTCGACCCGTCAAAAATCGACTGGGAGAACCTGAAAAAAGTCGGCATCACCGCCGACACCCTGAAAAACACGAGGGACTTCGACCGGGTGATGCGTGGCTACAAGTCCCGCAACACTTACACTGTTTCGGGGACGGTGGGCGGCTTCTATCTCAAACCTACCGATGTCAAGCTCTCTTTCTATCAGGCAAAGGACGGCACGGTAGTACCCAAGCTACACGGCGTGCAGCAGGACGAAAAACTGCTGCAACGCCCGTTCCATGAACACGAGTTCACCAAGCAGGAACAGGGCAACTTGCAAGGCACTGGCAATTTGGGCGGCATCGCTGAAATCAAAGACCCGAAAAGCGGCGAGCAAATCCCCGTGTTCGTCAGCCGGGACAGGTACACGCACGAACTGGAGTATATGCGGCTGACAAGTGGAAATGCCCTGATACAATCTGTAACGTGCAAGTCAGCCCGGAACAGAAAGCCGCCTTTGAAGCCGGGCAAGCGGTGAAAATGGAAAACCTGCAATTCAGGGACGGCACGAAGCGCAGTGCCTATTTGCAGGTCAGTGCGGTGGAGCGTGGCTTGGAGTTCCTGCCCCGTGCCGCCGTCCAGTTCTTGCAGCAGGGACAGCAGCCCGCAGAGCAGCAGGTAGCCGGGCTAAAGGACGGCAAGGGCGTTGAGTTCAACGGTCATGTACAGCCCGGCGCACAGGGCAAATCCCCCGACAAGGTGCAGCCGAAAGACGTTACCCCCGCTGCCGAAAGCCGGACGCAGGTAGCGGTCAATTCGGGGGGCAAGACCAACGAAGCCACCAAGCAGGGCAAAGAGCCGCTGAAACAGGGTCAGGACAAGCCCACCGCCAAGCAGAAAGAGAAGCAGGAGAAAGCGCAGGACAAGAGCCTGAAAGCTGACAAGCCCAAGAAGTCCAGAGGAATGAAAATGTAATATCCACCATTAAAAAGTAAAGAATTATGATTGCATTGATAGCAGAGAAGCCCAGCGTGGCAAAGGACATCGCCCGCATCATCGGTGCGACCGGGCGTAATGACGGTTATCTTTCCGGCAACGGGTATATGGTGACATGGGCGTTCGGCCACTTAATCCAGCTTGCCATGCCGGAAGCCTACGGCGTGGCGAACTTCCGCAGGGAGAGCCTGCCCATACTGCCGCCCGATTTCCAGCTAATCCCCCGTCAGGTAAAAGCGGAGAAAGGCTACAAGGCAGACCCCGGCGTGCTGAAACAGTTGAAAGTGATAAAGGAAGTGTTCGACCAATGCGACAAGATTATTGTCGCTACCGATGCCGGACGTGAGGGTGAGTTAATTTTCCGCTATATCTTCCATTACCTGAACTGCCGGAAACCATTTGTGCGCCTGTGGATAAGCAGCCTTACCGACAAGGCAATCCGTGAGGGGCTGGATAACTTGCAGCCGGGAGAGCGTTACGATAACCTCTACTTCTCTGCCAAGTCCCGCAGCGAAGCGGACTGGCTGATAGGGATAAACGCCACCCAAGCGTTGAGCGTTGCCGCCGGGCAGGGGGTGTTCTCGCTGGGCAGGGTGCAGACACCCACGCTCGTGATGATATGCAGCCGCTATTTGGAGAACAAGAATTTCGTACCCGCCAAGTTTTGGCAACTCAAAGCGGCGACCGCCAGCGGGGGAATAAATTTTACCGCCCAATCGACCGCCAAGTGGGAACAGCAGCCCGAAGCCATAGCCGCCCTGCAACGGGTAAAGGATGTCGGGCAACTTGTGGTTAAATCCGTTGAGAGGAAAGAACCTGCCAAGAACCGCCGCTTTTGTACGACCTTACCACGCTGCAAAAGGAAGCGAACACGAAGCTGAACTTCTCGGCTGACAAGACGCTTTCCATAGCGCAAAGCCTGTATGAAAAGAAAGTGATGTCCTACCCGAGAACCGGAAGCCGCTATATTCCGGAGGACGTTTTCGATGAAATGCCGGAGCGTGTCGCCCTGCTGGGGCAATACCCCCGCTTTGCCGGGTATGCCGCCGGGCTGGACGGTGCGGCACTGAACCGCCGTAGCGTGAACGATAGCAAAGTGACCGACCACCACGCCTTAATCGTTACCGAGAACCTGCCCGGCGAACTTTCCAAAGACGAGCGGGCGGTTTACGAGCTGGTAGCCGGGCGTATGCTGGAAGCCTTTTCGGGCAAGTGCGTGAAAGACGTTACCACTGCCTTGCTGTCAGGGGGAGATACCGACTTCACGGTGAAAGGGTCTGTGATGAAAGAAGCCGGGTGGCGTGCCGTGTTCGGCGAGCAGGAAACGGGCGGGGATGAAGAAGCCGCCAGCCTGCCGCCACTCCAAGAGGGAGAATGTTTGCCACTCTCCGGCGTGGATCTGCTCGAAAAGCAGACCAAGCCGAAACCGCTGCACACGGAAAGCAGCCTGTTGTCGGCAATGGAGAACGCAGGCAGGGAACTGGAAGATGCCGAACTGAAAGCCAGCCTGAAAGATGCCGGGATAGGCACGCCCGCCACCCGTGCGGCGATTATCGAACGCTGTTCGCCCGCCAGTACATCGTGCGTGAGAAGAAGAACCTTGTGCCTACCGACAAGGGGCTTGCCGTTTATGGGATTGTCAAGGACAAGAAGATTGCCGATGTCGAAATGACGGGCATGTGGGAAACCGCCCTTGCCAAGATAGAAGCGGGCAGCATGGATGCCGACACGTTCCGGAAGGGCATCGAGGTGTACGCAACGCAAATCACCGCAGAACTGCTATCGGTGCAGCTATCTGTCGCTACTGGTGAAACCTGCCCCTGCCCGAAATGCGGCAGCGGGCGCATCCTGTTCTACCCGAAAGTGGCGAAGTGTTCCAACGTGGACTGCACGCTAACCATATTCCGCAACAAGTGCGACAAGCAGCTTTCCGACAAGCTGATTGTCGAGCTGGTGACGAAACGCAAGACCGGGCTAATCAAGGGCTTCAAGGGCAAGAACGGCAAGGCTTTCGATGCTTCGCTGGTACTGGACGAGCAGTTCAATGTCGGTTTTTCATTCCCCGAAAAGAAAGCGAAACCGAAGAAATAGCCTATCTTTGCCGCTGAAATTTCATTGTGATAGGTTTTACAGCTTATAATAATTGAAATTTTAGTGGTTGCGCCCGGAGGGAAACCGGGCGCATTTTTTATATGTTCCCGCCAAACAGGTAGGTCGAACAGACCACCCCGTTATCCAGCACCCTGCTTTCCGAGAGTTTCCACAGCGAGCCGGATGTTTCCCCGACAAAACCGATGCCTTTGCCCGCCATGACCGGGACGGTGTAGATTGTCAGGCTGTCCAGCAGTCCGACTTTAATCAATGAAGTAAGCAGCTTGCCGCTGCCCACCACCAGCATGTCGGTTTTCTGTTTCAGCTCATAGACCCTTTGCAGCGGTTCTTCGGTCAGGAACTCCACGCCGCAGTCCGGTGTAACATTGGTGTCGTAGTGTGATACCACAAAAGACCGTTTGCTTTTGTGCGGCCACCCGCCCCAGTGTTCAAAGATGTAGTTGTAGGTGTTCGCCCCCATAAGCAGGCAGCTTGCGGCGGCGTGTTCCCTTGCCACCAGTTCCTTGACCTCACGGGGCATCCAGTCCAGTTCATAGTCCGGCGTGGCGGTATGCCCGTCCAGCGATACGGCGATGTGCGCTTTGATTTGTTCCATATTGTCAGGTATTAAAGTGATATAAATCCCTACTGTCTTGGCACGTTAGCCGCCACCCCAAAAAGAAAGCGTGGCATGACGCTGTTTCAAAGTAGAGGTACTGGCATACCCAAAAGAGGAAACAGTGCAGCCACGCTATGACAAACGCATAGCATATCCTGCGCTGAATATCCCCTCTTTTTGAAAAGTGCCAGTTTTCTACTTTGGGACGTTCGGCGAACGTATATGTTATATATAAAGGCAATATTCCGGCAACCGCCGTCCAACTGCCGTTACTTTTCCGTGTAACTTCTGCAAAGTTAAGCAAATACCCTGAAAAATCACGTGCAAACAGAAAAAATCCTGCCGTGTTATCACAACAGGGCAGGACACAAGCACCTAAAAATACACAAGTTCAGCCATACGCCTACGGGCAGCTTGCGTTCCTTTGAAGATGATATGAACCGATGACAAAACAGCTTTGGTTCGCCGTGTCTTTGGTGATGATGTCCCTTTCCCGCATGAAGCGGATATAGCTCTTTGCGGTGCGCTCCTTGATGTCCAATACCTGCTGCAACTGCTCGCAAAGGTCTATGTAGGTGATGCGTGTCTGCCGCCCGAAGATGTCACGTGCGACATTCACCAGTTCCCTTTCCTTGCGCTTCTCCTTTTCCTCACGTGGTTTCTCGCCCTTGTACACGTGCATCCCGACTTCCTTGTCCCAAGCAAAGAGCATCAGCGGCACGTCCAGCGGGCTTCCGTCCCTTACTTTCAGGGCTTTTACCACCGACTGGGTAGGTTCTTCGTCTTTCTCAATGGACAGGATAGTAGCCGCCTTGCGCTGCAACTCGCTGCCCAAATGTCCCCGCAGTTTCAATCCGTTGGGGACGAAGTGCAGCACGCACAGAATACACGTGTTGTAGATACCCGCCAGCCGATAAAGTTCATCTATCACCGCCACGCTTTCCGCTTCATCGTTGGCACTTTTCACAAGGTCTGCGATGCCGTCAATGACGACCAACTGGATGCCGCCGTACTGGTAGTAGAACTTGTCCATGCTTTGTACAATGGCGTTCAGGCGTTCTTTGCGTGACATACCGGTAAGACAAAACGCTTTCAGTTCATCGGGTTTGTCCGGCTGTTTGGCACGTGCCAGCAGGTTGCTTACGTTCTTGAACAGTTGCACTTCTGATTGCTCGGTATCATAGAGCAAGACCGCCTTGTGTTTGCCGTTGGCGGTTATCTGTATGCCCAGCGTATCTACTTCCGCACCAGCCGGGCAGATGCAGCCCGCCACGATTGCGGCTACATAATTGCTCTTTCCCGTTCCCTCGCCCCCGGTGATGCCGAACAGGTTGCCTTGTGTCCCCAGCGGAACGTCACCCGCCGAAATAATCTCTTGCGCTTTGGCGGGCGGGTTGTTGAAATCTATCTCGCACGATTTAAGCATAATCAATGTGTCGCTATACAGGTTGTCTAAAAATTCGATAAACAGTTTCAGGAAATCTTCACGGGTGTTCCCGGCTCTGAAGTAGTCGGATATGTCCTTTTCCTCTTTCGTTCCCGGAAGCGGGAGCAGCAGGCGTTTCACGCCAAATTCTTCCAACAGTTTTTCCTGCTTGCATGAACTTTCCCTGCCCGTCTTGTCCATGTCAAAGAGCAGGACGATGTGTTTGAAGCGGAACGTCAGCCGATAAACCAGCGTGGGCGGTATCGTCACCGTTTCGCTGTTGAAGCAGATAGCGTGAAAACCGTGCGCCGCCAGCGAAAGCACGTCTTTCTCGCCGCCCGTGATGAATAGCGTGTCGCCTTTGGCTGGCAGTTGTTCCAGCCCGAAACAGTAGTTCTCACCGAAGCTGCCGCCGTAGAGGAAGCGGGGCGTGGAGAACGGGCGGTACAGCTTGATGTGCTGTTTGCCCTTGTAGCCGTACATGGGTTCTGCCACCGATGAAGTGTAGGTGTACGGTTTGCCCTCTGCCGTTTCGCTGTTGTATTCCCGGAGCGAGCAGACCTTGTAACGTTCCAGCAGTTCGGGCGTGATGCCGTATTGTTGCCAGTACACCAGTTCGGCAAGCGGGAACTTCTGTTCCCGGAACTGGTAGGGCTTGACGGGCTTTTCGGGCGTTTCTTCGGGTTTGTCCGGCACTGCCCGGCGGACGGTTGCCGGGGGAACGGAAACCGGAGTACCGGAAGCCAGCCCCAAGCCCAAATCCCGGTCGATGATTTCCAGTATCTCCACGAAGTCAGCCGCCCGGTTGCAATCCAGCCCCTTTAACTGCCCCACGAGGAAGAAACAGTCGCCGCTGTAACTGTCGTTGCCGAAGTCTTTCATCTTGTAGATACCGCCCCGGCGGTCGAAATAGATGTTGCAGGAAGCCTTGCTGTCCTCGTACAGCGGGTTAAGGAAGTTGCGACCTATGCGCCAGTTTCCGGGTAGGTAGTGTTTGAACACCGCCAGCCCGTTACTTGTTCTTTCTAAGATTTCCTCTTTCCTTAGCATACAACTGGTGGTTGGTTATCAGGTTGTCGATGTTCTCCTTGTTGCTCCTTATCAGGCGTTCTTCCAGCATCCGGCGTATCTCGCTGACCTTGTAGAAGTAGCGTCCCCTGATGTTGGAATAGGCGATAGTTCCCGACACCCGCAGGCGTTGCAGGGTCTTTTCGCTTATTTTCAGGAACGTGCAGACCTCGTAGCTGTCCACCCACATGTCTTCCTCGCTTTGCCTTGCCGTTTCCATGTGGTTGAAGATGTAGTCGGCAATGGCGGTAATCTTGTTGTCCAGTTCCTTGTAGGCTTTGGACTCGAATGTTATTATTTCCATAACGGTAACTGATTGATTTGCCGCAAAGTTCGGGTGTCCTGAAAAATAAAACGCCACAGATGTACCCACCTGTGGCGAAATAAATTTTGTTAAAGCACGGTTGCCTAATCCTGCTCCCTCATGCGCATCAGCAACCTGTCTTTCAGGGTGGAGAGGAAGCCCGTTCGGTCTTTGGTCTTGGCTTTTAGTTCCATGTAGGTGTGGTAGAAGTCGCCGAGGTCGATGTCGAACACGTATTCAAAGTAGGCTACAATCTCCTTAATATCAACCGTTCCCTTGTTCAGACAGCCGCAGGCGTCCAGTGCGTAGATAAGTTCCACCAACGCCCTTTTCGTCCCCGTCCAGCGTAACACCTTTCCCATGAAGCCGTTCTTCACCCGCTTGCGTTGTTCCCGGCGTTCCAGCTCGTGCAGACGGTTGGTGAGGTATATTTCCAGCAGTTCGTTGGCTAAAATCTTGGCTACCTTGAAATCGTGACTGGTGCTGAACTGTGGGTCTGTTTCGTAATAGAAACTGTCCACGATGATTTGTATGTCAGGCTTCCCACGCATGAAATACTGCCTGTCCAAGTAGGTGGCTTTCGTTCGGTGGTACTGGTAGAACGCCAAGTTCCGCTGGAACGACCTTGAAATCCGGTCGGTTTCCGACAGCAGGTAGTCCCTTTGCACTTCCTCGCTGCCGCTGGGGAAGCGCACCTCTATCTTGTAAACGGTGTTGTAATAGATGATTTTGCTCGCTAAAAGCGGTTTCAGTTCCTTGAAGAAGTGTATTTCCTCTTCCGTGCTGGCGAACGGGTAGGAGATTATAAAGTTTTTGAGTTCGCCCAGTATCTCTTGCAGGTAGTCCACGCACAGGCGGCAGAGCGTCAGCGTGTCCGCTGCGGTGTCCTCGTATTCCTGTATCTGCCATTCCACTTTTTGAAGCAGTCCGGCGAAGTATGTTTCCAACGGTATCTTATGTTCCATAACCTTGTGCTTATCTTTTATGAAGCACAAAGTTACGGGCATAAAAAATCTGTTTTATTCTTGATTTTTCACATTACGTTCTTGTAACTGTGCATTTTCTTGTTTCCTGCGCTTTTCTGCGTATCTCGCCCGGTGTGTCCAGCAAGTAAGCCTTGCAGAAGTCGTTCAGGTTCGATGTCGATGCGAACCCGGTGGTGAACGCCACTTCCGTAAGCGTGAGGTTGGTGTTCGTCAGGTAGTGTTCCACGTCCTTTGCACGCTCCTTTATCACCCATTCCTTAGCCGTGTACCCGGTCATTTTCTTTACCTTCCGTCGGAACGAGCCGTATTCCATGCCGCATTTGTCCGCCAGTTGCTCGGCATCATAGACCATGTAGCCTTTCAGACGCACCATTTCGGTGAATGTCTGCCTGCCCAGCTCCGGCAGCATCCGTTCGGCGTGGCGCAGTTCCTTTTCCGTCACCAGCAGGCGGTTGTCTCTTACCGGGTTTCTCCGTAGCAGGTGGAAAGCGTGGCATACCGTGTTGTACACGTTGCAGAGGTACTGCCGTCCCGGTCGCATCCAGTGGAGCGCATCGCAGTAGGCGGTCAGTTCGGGTATCTCGTCCCGCTTGCGGTGCTGTTCCGCCAGTTCGTCCAGTATGGCGTAATGGGTGGTGGACATACCCAGCAGGATAATGATTGCCTTGTAGTCCTTGTATGCCGCCAGTGTCGGCGTTTCCGGCAGGCTCTTGAGCGTGTCGCACACGTGGGCGCACAGCCGCCCGTCCTTGCTGAACGGTTCAAGTTCCAAGTAGTTGTCCATTTTCCGGCTGTTGTGCAGCAGCCATGTTACCTTTTCGTCCAGTTCCTTGCAGGACGCTTCCAACTCCGCTTCGGGAGCGGGAAGCAATAATGATGTAATCCGTTGTTCCATATTTGAATAAATTGATTTGTTTTCTGTACGTTACCCGGTAGCCCATAGCCAAAACTTTTGGATTAGCCGCCAAACCACGTGATAAAGGAACATGGCGGCAAGCATAAGAAAACCTGCCCGCAGGAAATATTCTTCAATGCGCTGCCAAACGCTCGTTTTTCGTTCGGGCATCAGTATGTCCGCCACTTCCTCAAAGGTCTTGCAGGCGAAAATCGCTTGCCGGAACTCGTCTGCGCTGTTCCAGCATTCTTCCTTGAACACCGTGTCTTGGGGTATCGTTCCGCTACCAGTTCTTGCAGTTTTCGTAGTGGGAACGGTTCGGGGTTGTCCCCGTACTCGTATTCAATGGAAATCACACGTCCCTGCATCCTGATACAATATCCGAATATCCCTTGCCACTTCACTTTGTGCGCCCCCTTTTCAACATATTTCGTCCCGGTTGCATCCACTACAATGTAGTTCTTCCGCTTCTTCAACAACTCGGTATTGGTCGTTGTGTACAGTTCTTCCTTGCGAAACACGTATATCATGTTGCCTTTGGGGGCAAAGCTGAATATCGGGTATTTAAGTCGGGCTTTCATTGTAAATAGTCTATTGTTTTATAAAAGCAAAATAAAGCAGGGTAACACCTACCACAACCCCGAAAAAGATACAACCTGTAATAATGAAAGCCCAATCGGGGTAATGGAAATCAAGTTCTTCATAAGGAATGGCAGTTTTCTTTATACATCTGTTCCATACCCATATCAGAACTTTTCCAAATCTATTTACTGTGATAAGGTTACTCATATTGATTAATGGGATGCAGCTTGCCGCCGTTTAGGCGGAACAGGTGCTTGTTAGGCGATTATTTAATCACGATTTACCAAAGTCATACTTTTTTAGGATTATGAATTGAATTAACAAGCAAAGAAGCACTTTTGGGCAATATTGCTATTCG
>ENA-OQCF01000303-OQCF01000303.1-human-gut-metagenome-genome-assembly--contig:-NODE-303-length-18900-cov-5.637778_pt1 | contig 18900 bp, 23 predicted proteins | sample MGYA00242756_ERZ504573 | MGnify/ENA primary metagenome ERZ504573 (study PRJEB26092, sample SAMD00036240) | human gut metagenome | host: Homo sapiens | study: EMG produced TPA metagenomics assembly of... | reverse complement strand
AACAAACAAAAAGCAGTAAAGATTCCGACAGGTATCAGAATGTTGGTTCGTCGTTGTTGTAACGCAGTTCTGCGACTTTGAAAAATTTGAAGGTTCTGCTGAAATCAGCGTTACTTTCACGGATAACGAGGGCATCAAGCTCTTAACAAGCAGTATCGTGACAAGGACATTGAAACCGATGTTCTTTCTTTCCCGATGGGCGAAAACGGTGTTTATGACACTAATCCCGAAACAGGCGCACAGATTCTCGGCGATGTTGTAATTTCTATGGAAAAGGCAAGAGATCAGGCGGAACTCTTTGGCCACAGCTCCAGAGAGAGGTGGGCTATCTTACCGCTCACAGTGTTCTGCACCTTCTTGGCTATGATCACATGGAAAAGCTTGAAAGGGTAAGAATGAGAGAAAAAGAAGAGCTTGTTATGGAACAGCTCGGTCTTCCTGCGTCATCAAGCTACATAGTTGATGAGATATGGCTTGACAAAGTTCAGTTATATCACGGGGTATGAAAAAGCAAATCAAAAGCTTTAAAAGTGCATTCAGAGGTTTTTACTCCGCCGTAAAAAGCGAAAGTCATATAAGATTTCACCTTGTTGCGACATTTTATGTTTTCGTTTTCGGTTGCTTTTACGATTTTTCTGCCGCAAAATGGGCATTGCTCGCCGTTTTGTGTGCGCTTGTAATTGCACTTGAAATGATCAACACCTGTGTTGAAAAGCTTTGTGATTTGTTTTGTGACAGATACGATTTTTCCGTTAAGATTATCAAGGACATTGCAGCCGCAGCCGTGCTTGCCGTGTCATTTTCGGCTGTGTTTACAGCGGTGCTGTTTTTTCTTGATTTTGAAGTAATCGGAAAAATATTTTTGTATTTTGTAAACAATCCCGTTATGTTCGTTTTGCTGATTTTATCTGCGGTGATTTCTGCCGTCTTTGTATGTGCAGGTCTCGTAAAAGTCAAGAACGCAATTTTGGGCATTAAAAGAAAAGATAAACATTAACAAAGGGGCGGCATTTTGCTTGCCCCCGATTTTTGTATAGTGAGGTAATATGTTAAATACAGATAATAAAGATAAATCCGCATTTATTGCCATTGTCGGCAGACCTAATGTGGGCAAAAGTTCAATTCTCAACAGACTTATGGGACAGAAAATTGCAATTGTTTCAAGCAAACCGCAGACTACCCGCAACAGAATCACAGGTGTGCTTACTCAGGGTGAATATCAGCTTGTTTTCTTTGATACACCGGGTATGCACAAGCCGAAAACCTCTCTCGGCAAGTATATGGTGCGTTCCGTCAATGAATCCGTGGGCGGTGTTGACTGCTGTATGCTTGTTGTTGAGACAGGAAAAGAACCGGGTGACACAGAACTTAACCTTATTGAAAAGTTCAAGTCAATGGAAATGCCGGCAATCCTTGCAATCAACAAGATTGACACTCTCAAAGAAAAAGAAGAACTTATGAAACAGATTGCCCGTTACAGTCTGCTCTACGATTTTGACGCAGTTGTTCCCGTGAGTGCACAGGACGGCAACGGTATGAACGAACTTCTTGATGAGCTTAAAAAGCAGGCAGGCGAGGGCGGTCATTTCTTTGATGACGATACTCTTACAGACCAGCCCGAAAGAGTTATTGTTGCCGAAATTATCCGTGAAAAAATACTCCGTCTTTGCGACAGGGAAATTCCGCACGGCACGGCTGTTGTAATCGAAAAAATGAAAACAAGGGATAACGGTATGCTTGATATTGACGCTACTATTTTCTGTGAAAAAGAAACCCACAAGCGTATTATTATCGGCAAAAACGGCTCAATGCTCAAGAAAATCAGCACATTTGCCCGTCAGGATATCGAAAGGTTTTTCGATTGCAGGGTATTCCTACAGACATGGGTAAAGGTAAAAGAGGATTGGCGAAACCGTGCCCAGATTCTTCAGAATTTCGGCTATGACGAAAAGAATTTTGACTGATAATCCGATTAAAAGCGATTTGGGTACACGATTTGACACAATGTCAGATTTTTCATAATATAATAAACGGCGTCCGTGAAACACTAACTGCGGAGGTGTTTTTATGGATAACTGGAGTGCGTGGCAAATATTCTTTACCACGGGAAGCGTTCTTGATTACATTCGCTACAAAAGTATTCAGGATGCCAAAGACACGGGTGCAATCACCGTGAACAGGGAGGAAACCGATGAAATTCCGAACAGAGGGACTGATTATAAAGGAACAGAATATCGGTGAGCAGGACAAGCTCGTTTTTGCTCTCACAAAGTCAAACGGTGTAATCCGTGCATTTGTAAAGGGTGCAAAAAACATCAAAAACGGCAAATGTGCGGCGCATCTCTCCTCTCATATTCCCGACTTACAATTTATAAAGGTCGGGAAAGTTACATAATCGGCGAGGCACAGCCGATTCGCATTTTCTCAAAGCTCCGCAGTGATGTTACAAAAATGTGCCTTGCACAGTATTTTTGCGAACTTGCTCTGACAATTTGTCCCCGTGAGCAAAAGTCAGACTCATTTCTGAGTCTTGTGCTTAATTCGCTCTACCTTTTGTCAGAGAACAAACGCAGTGCAGACCTCATCAAGCCGTGTCTTGAAATGAGGCTTGCAAGTATGGCGGGCTATATGCCCGACTGAGAATGTGCAGAGAATGCGGAGAATACATTACTCCCATTATGTACTTTCTGCCACGCATAGGCGCTCTTGAATGTGCCGATTGCAGAACGGATGTGTCTGAACCTGCAATCGCTCTCAATGAGGGAACGCTCACGGCACTTAGGCACACGGTTTATGCCGATGATGACAAGCTGTTTTCGTTTGCATTGCCGAAGGATGACCTTGTTGTGCTGAATGCGGCGAGCGAAAGTTATCTTAAATACAGATTTGAAAAAGACTTTAAAACGCTTGTTTTTTATAAAACAATAAGCAGTTAATCAGACAATGCGGTTTTGTGTCGAAATCACCTGAAATGTTTATGACAGAATGATAAAAGTCAGTAGGGGCGCTCATCGAGTGCCCGCAGGCGAACACGGTTCGCCCCTACAAGCAGAGTAACATATTCGTTGTTTTGACAAAGGCATGATTTGGCACGAAATTGTGAACTATTAAATTTGGTACAGCTATGAACAGACATTACAAAACACTTGAACTTGATAAAATTCTCGAAAGGCTTGCGGGAATGACTTCGATTGAGGACGCCCGTGAAATGGCATTGAATCTCGAACCCGTGTTTGAACTGAAAAAGGTTGAACAGCTTTTACAGCAAACCGATGACGCAGTTGCGTTAAGCGGAAGATTCGGTGCTCCGTCATTCGGCGGTGCCGGAAATTGTTCGGGACATTTACGCAGAGCACAGGCAGGCGGTTGCCTTACCACAGGCGAACTTCTGTCGGTTGCATCAACGCTCAGAACAATCCGCACGGTCAAGGAGTGGCACTCACGCTCAGGCGGAGGAGCAAGCTCTCTTGACGGCTATTTCAGCGGACTTGTTTCCAACAAGTTTCTTGAGGACAAAATCACCTCGGCTATTATAAGCGAGGAGGAAATTTCCGATAAGGCAAGCCCTGTTTTGTCGGATATAAGAAGAAAAATCCGTACAGCCTCCTCAAAGGCTCGTGAGGTACTCGATAAAATTATTCACAGCTCAACATACATAAAGTATCTTCAGGATACTATCGTCACACAGCGTGACGGCAGATATGTTGTTCCTGTAAGAAGTGAATGCAGAGGCAATGTTCCGGGCCTTGTACACGACACCTCGTCAAGCGGTGCAACCGTGTTTATTGAGCCTATGGGCGTTGTTCAGGCAAATAATGACATCAAGCTTTTGCAGTCAAAGGAAGAACAGGAGATTGAAAGAATCCTCTTTGAGCTTTCCGCAAATGCAGGCGAGTTTGCCGACAGCATTATCCACAGCTACAAGAGCCTTGCACAGCTTAATTTGATTTTTGCAAAGGCTGACCTTGCGTATTCAATGAAAGCGTCAAAGCCGATTATGAACGACAGGGGAATGATTGAGCTCAAACAGGCTCGTCATCCTCTTATCGACAAAAACAAGGTTGTTCCCGTTGATGTTATGCTCGGAAAAGAGTTTGACACGCTTGTAATCACAGGCCCTAACACGGGCGGTAAAACCGTAACTTTAAAGACAATCGGTCTGCTCACACTCATGGCAATGTGCGGACTTCTTGTTCCGTGTGCGACAACAGCGAGCTTTCCGTGTTCAGAAGGGTGCTTGTGGATATCGGCGACGAACAGAGCATTGAACAGTCGTTGTCAACGTTTTCGGGACATATGACAAATATCGTTCAGATTATAAAGCTTGCAAACGCAGGCTCGCTCTGCCTTATTGACGAGCTCGGCGCAGGAACAGACCCTGTCGAGGGTGCGGCTCTTGCAATTGCAATTCTTGAAAGACTGCGTGACAAACACGCAAAAATCGCTTCAACAACCCACTATGCGGAGTTAAAGGAATTTGCTCTGCGTACTCCCGGAGTTGAAAACGGCAGTTGTGAATTTGATGTTGCAACTCTCAAGCCGACTTACCGACTTCTCATCGGTGTTCCCGGCAAGAGTAATGCGTTTGCAATTTCAAAAAGACTCGGAATAGATGATGAGATAATCAGCCGAGCAAGCGAACTTGTTTCAAACGAGAACAGACAGTTTGAAGATGTTGTTGAAAAGCTTGAAAAGCGCCGTCAAAGCCTTGAAAAACAGCTTGAGAATGCAAACAGACTTACTGCAAAGGCTAATACCGAAAAGCAGAAAGCAGAAAACGAAATGCAGAAGGCAAAGCAGCGTGCGGAGCGTGAGATTGAAAAGGCAAGACAGGAAGCTCAGCGTATTATTTCACGCACAAGAGCGCAGGCCGACGCAGTTGCCGAAGAACTTGAAAAGGCGAGAAAAGCCAAGGATATGAGCGTTCAGGCAAGAACACAGCTAAAGAAAAATATTGACAAAATGGAGGCTCATGCCGATCCTGTCAAGGCTCGCAATACTCCCGATGAGGAGTACAAGCTGCCAAGACCGCTCAAAGTCGGCGACACGGTTCTCATTTACGATATCGACAAAAACGCAACTGTACTTGCACCGCCGAACAAGGACGGTGTTGTGCTTGTTCAGGCGGGCATAATCAAAACAAGGGTTGATATCAAGAATCTTCGTTTGCTCAAATCAAACAACAAGCCTGCAAAGGACAGATTTTCAAGCACAAGAAATGTGCCGAGCAGAATGGATGTCCGTCCCGAAACAGAGGTTGATGTCCGTGGTGAAACCGCCTTTGACGCAATCAATATTGTTGACAAGGCAATTGACAATGCCGTGCTTTCGGGTGTGAGCAAAATGACGATTATTCACGGCAAAGGCACGGGTGTGCTTAAGCGTGAAATAAACAAGTATCTTAAAACAAACAAATCCGTCAAAAGTCAGCGACTCGGTGTGTTCGGCGAGGGCGAAGACGGTGTTACAATCATTGAATTAAAGTAAAATCCGACTGAATTTATTTTGTGAAATTTGAGGTAATTATGAAAAAACAGTTTCTTGATTCGGGAAAAATCGTGGGTACACACGGCATAAAAGGTGAGGTCAGAATTGATCCGTGGTGTGATTCCCCCGAATTTCTCTGTGCTTTTAAAAAGCTGTGGCTTGACGAAAACGGAACAGAGTTCATCGAGGTGAAATCCCGTCCGCACAAAAATATCGCTCTTGCAAAAATCAAAGGCGTTGATACAATCGAGGCAGCTGAAAAATACAGAGGCAAGGTTGTGTATATCAACCGTGACGACATCAATCTTGCGGAGGGCGTTCACTTTGTTCAGGATCTTATCGGCCTTGAGGTTAAGGATGCCGGCAACGGCAGAGTCTACGGCAAAATTTCCGATGTTTTGCGTACAGGCGCAAATGATGTTTACGAAATCAAAGACGCCGACGGCAAGACATACCTTGCTCCCGTAATTGACGATGTTGTAAAAGAAATCAATGTCAATGACGGCTATGTTCTTATTGTTCCCATGAAAGGAATTTTCGACGATGAGGATTGATATTATAACGCTTTTCCCCGAAATGTTTGAGCCTGTTTTAAACGGAAGCATAATCGGCAGAGCACAGAAAAGCGGTGTGCTTGAAATCGTGTGTCACCAACTGCGTGATTACGCTTTTGACAAGCACAAAAGAGTTGACGACACTCCCTACGGCGGCGGAATGGGAATGCTTATGAAAGCCGAACCTATTGCTCTTTGCTTTGAGGATATCTGCAAACAAATCGGCAAAAGACCGCATTTTGTCTATATGTCACCGCAGGGCAAAACATTGAAACAGCAAAGACTTCGTGAGCTTGCCGATATTGAAAATATCTGTATTCTCTGCGGTCATTACGAGGGTGTTGACCAAAGACTTCTTGACGAGTTTATTGACGAAGAAATTTCAATCGGCGACTATGTTCTCACGGGCGGAGAAATTCCCGCAATGGTATTTGCTGATGCGCTTTCAAGAATGGTTCCGGGTGTGCTTTCCAACAACGAATGTTTTACCGAGGAAAGCCATTTTAACGGACTTCTTGAGTATCCGCAGTACACAAAACCGTCAGTCTGGAGAGGCAAAGAAGTTCCCGAAGTGCTTATGAGCGGTCACCATGCAAACATTGAAAAGTGGAGAAAAGAAAAGAGCATAGAGGTGACTGCCCTCAAGCGTCCCGAAATGCTTGAAGAATATAACAAAAAGTAATTTTTGCAGTATATTATCGGTGCGTTTACATAAAAAAAGACAAGAAAAAACACATGAAATACCGTGTGTTTACGGGGAAAATATAATATTTTGTAAAAATGCACAATAAACAGGGTAATAAATTCTCTCAAGGTGCATATTAACACGAAATTAATTTATTGTATTGACCTTGTTCGGAAAAAAGATTATAATACATATTAAATTGAGCCGCAATTTGCAGGCATTGGTGGTTAAAAATTTAAAGGCAAAGAGGGTTTTAAAAATGTATGTTAAGGAAGTATTAGTACAGAATAAAGCCGGTTTACACGCTCGTCCGGCAACTTTCTTTATTCAGAAGGCTAATGAGTATAAGTCAACAATTTGGGTAGAGAAGGAAGAGCGTCGTGTAAATGCAAAAAGTCTTCTCGGTGTGTTGTCCCTCGGAATTATCGGCGGCACTACTATTAAGGTAATTGCTGACGGTTCTGACGAAACTGAAGCAGTTGAGGGCCTTGTTTCTCTTGTTGAGTCAGGCTTTGCTGAATAATCAGCTTTAAATTTTACAAAATACCAAGGGGCGGTTTTTCCGCCTCTTTTTTGTTTCTCTCAAATTAATCTGAAATCGTAAAAGGCGGTGATTTTGTGAATCCGAAAATGTCACAGCTTCGCAAAAAAGCAATGGCACTTCCTCTGTTGCCGGGTGTGTACATCATGCACGACAAAAGCGGAAAAATTATATATATCGGCAAGGCAAAGGCTCTTAAAAACAGAGTCAGCCAATACTTCGGTTCGCAGAATAACCATGCCGAAAAGGTTCGCAGAATGGTTGATAATGTCGATGATTTTGAATATATCATCACGGACAGCGAGTTTGAGGCACTTATTCTTGAATGCAGTCTTATCAAACAGCACACCCCGAAGTATAACATTCTGCTTAAAGACGACAAGGGCTACAGCTATATAAGAATCAGTTCGGGTGATTGGAAAAAACTGTCATATACATTGCAGAAAAAGAATGACGGAGCGGAATATATCGGTCCGTACAAGAGCAGTTACTATGTAAAAAATGCCGTTGAGGAGGCAAACAAAATCTTTATGCTCCCAACCTGCAACCGGCAGTTTCCGAGAGATTGCGGAAAGGGCAGACCTTGCCTTAACTACCACATAAAGCAATGCATGGCTCCGTGCACAGGCAGAGTAAGGCTTAAAGATTACAACGAAAATCTTAACCGTGCGCTTGAATTTTTGCGTGGCGGTTCAACAAATTCAATCAAAAAGCTGACAGAAGAAATGGAAACAGCCGCAGAAAATCTTGAATTTGAAAGGGCGGCGTCAATCAGAGATATAATAAAATCCGTCCGCAAAATGAGCGACAAGCAAAAGGTTGTTGCAACAAAAATTGATGACGGCGATGTTATTGCAGGCTTTTCGGATGACGGCAAAACCTGTTATCAGGTATTTCGATTTGAAGGCGGAAGGTTATTTGACCGTGAAAGCTTTGTGTTTGACAGCGGTGAAAGTGAATCCGAAACCGAAGAATTTTTACTGCGATATTACACTCTGCGTGACAGTGTGCCAAAGAGCATTGCAATCGACAGAGAATTTGACGGTATGGAAGAAATTGCCGAATGGCTCTCGCAAAAGCACGGCAGTAAGGTCGGTATAACGGTTCCGCAGAGGGGCGACAGAGCGCAGCTTGTGGCAATGTGCAAATCGAATGCCGCAGAAACCCTTGCACAGAAAAAGGGCGCAACCGTTCGTGAGTACAATGTGCTTGAAGAACTGCGTGATTTGCTCGGACTTAAAAAACTGCCCGAATATATCGAATCCTACGATATTTCAAACCTTGCAGGCACGGAAAATGTTGCGGGTATGATTGTTTATAAAAACGGCAAACCGCTCAAATCGGCTTACAGAAAGTTTAAAATCAAAGGCTTTGAAGGACAGGATGACTACGCATCCATGGCGGAAGTTTTGACAAGACGATTTGACGAATATTATAAAAATCCCGATGAGGACGAGGGCTTTGGAAAATTGCCCGACCTTATCCTGCTTGACGGCGGTAAAGGTCAGGTTGCGGCTGTAAAAGAGGTTTTGCAGAGTAAGAATATTGATGTTCCGCTGTTCGGTCTTGTAAAGGACGATAAGCACAGAACCCGTGCCGTAACGGGCGAAGGCGGAGAAATTGCGCTAAGTCCCGGACGGTCGCTGTTTGCGTTCCTCGCAAAAATGCAGGACGAGGTTCACCGCTTTGCAATCGGCTATCACCATTCAAGACGAAGTAAAAATACATTCAAAAGCTCGCTTACAGGCATTGAGGGTATAGGCGAAGTCAGAGCAAGGTCGCTTCTTAAGTATTTCAGAACGATTGAAAACATCTCAAACGCAGACCTTGCAGAGCTTGAAAACGCTCCTAAAATGACAAAAGACGCCGCACTTGCGGTGTATAAATACTATCATCAGCAGGATGAAAACAAAACAGAGTAAAATATTGTTGTAAATTATCTTTTAATGTGTTATACTAAAATTTGCAGTTTTAAACAATTGTTTGAAATTCAACTTTTCGGTAATGCCGTATGCCTGCTTGCGGTGTTGTTTTATGATTTTGCAGGCGGAAAGGCTGCGTGCGTTTTATGAGAGTTATTACAGGCTCCGCAAGGGGCAGACGACTCGAAACCCTTGAGGGTGAAGATGTAAGACCGACAACCGACAGAATTAAAGAGGCTGTTTTTTCGATTATACAGTTTGAAACCGAGGGCAGAAACTTTCTTGACCTTTTTGCAGGCTCGGGACAAATGGGTATTGAGGCTTTGAGCAGAGGCGCAAAGTCGGCAAGCTTTGTTGACAATGCAAAAAAATCGCTTGAAACGGTAAAAAGAAACCTCAAGGCTACTAAGCTTGAAAACTCGGCAAAGGTTTTTGCAATGGATTTTCACAGCTTTCTTTCGATGAATTCACAGCGTTTTGACATTGCATTTCTCGATCCGCCATACAGAACAGGAATGCTGCAGGATGCCCTTGAACTTGTTCCCGAGGCTATGAACGATACGGGTGTAATCATTGCGGAAAATCCTCTTGACGAAGAAATTTTGTCGAATTACGGTGATTTTGTACTTGACAGACAGTATCGCTATGGTAAAATAAAAATAACTACATTCAGACATAAGGATTTTCAAAGATGAACAAAACAGTGATTTGTCCGGGAAGTTTCGATCCCGTAACGCTCGGACACCTTGATGTTATCACGAGAGCGTCAAAGCTTTTTGACCGTGTAATCGTGGGCGTGCTTGTCAATTCTTCAAAAAAACCGATTTTTTCGATTGATGAGAGAATTGAACTTTTGAAGGAAGTTACCGAGCATCTCAATAATGTTGAAATAGTAGGCTTCAACGGTTTGCTTGCACAGTATTGTGAGGAACACGGTGTGGACGCAATTGTTAAGGGACTCAGAGCGGTAACTGACTTTGAATATGAATTTCAGATGGCGCTCACCAACAAAAAGCTGAATCCGAACCTTGAAACCCTGTTTTTAACGGCTGAGGCGGATTCAATGTATCTCAGCTCGAGCATGGTTCGTGAAATTGCCTCAATGGGCGGTGACATCAGTAATTTTGTTCCTGCGTGTATCCATGACAGAATTGTGGAAAGACTGAAAAATAAATAAGCGTTTGATTTTTTAATTAAAGGTGGATTAAACCAAACATATAAGGAGTGGACAGAAATGAAAGTTGAGGATTTGATTTTACAGCTTCAGGATGTTATCAGTGCCGCTAAGTCAATGCCGTTTTCGGGTGGTAAGGTAATGGTGAGCAGTGATGAGATTTATGATATTCTCGATCAGATTCAGGACGCTATGCCGGCAGAGGTAAGACAGGCAAAGAATATTGTCGCTGACAGAAAGCAGATTCTTGCCGAAGCTAACCGTGAATCAGAGAATATAATCAGAAGTGCCGAGGAACGCAAAAAGGCTATGCTTAACCAGAATGAGCTCGTTCGTGAGGCTCAGGCAAAGGCTAAGGAAATTGTTGACGATGCAAAGCAAAAATCGGCAGAAATCAGAAAAGCTGCGAATGTGTATGTTGACAGCATTATGAAACGCACAGAAGAGGGCGTTGCAACACAGCTTGAGGCTCTCAGAAAGACTCATGCAAATATAGTCAGCTCACAGAAAAAGCAGGGCTGATTTAAATTTAGCTTATAAAGGACAGACTCAATATGAGCCTGTTCTTTTTTTATGCCGTTTTTATCGTATGTGTTGTGTCACATTATGACACTGAAACGAATGCTTGCGGAATCGGCGGTTGAAAAATATAAAAATAATGTCGGCTTTTGTAACCCGTGCGGTGTGTTTTGTAATTTTTAAGACTGCTGTTTTTGCTATGGAATGGGTGAAACCCTCTGTAAAATCAGCTTTTTGGGGCATAATATTCTTTTACGAAAAAATATGGTTTCAAAGTTGAAAGCATTTGAAATGATTTGTAAATATTATTTGTTTTTTCGTAACTTTGATATTGATTTTTTTGCACCTATGGTTTATAATAAGACAAAAGGTGTCAGAAGGTGTCATTCAGTGACTTTTAAAACCACAGAGTGACGGTTTCTGAAGAAAAGTGTATGGAGGTGGGCAGATGTTTTCGGGAATGACAAATCATTCTATTGATGCAAAAGGAAGAATTGTACTGCCCGCAAAGTTTCGTGAACAGCTCGGCGAAACATACTATCTTGCACGAGGCTTCGGCAATAAGTGCATTCAGGTTATGTCAAGCGAACAGTTCAACGCAATGTGCGAGAAGATTCTTGCACTTCCCGCAAACCTCTCCATGGCTGTTCAATACACCTTTAACGCTACTGCGGTTGAGGTTACTCCCAACGCACAGGGCAGGGTGATTATTCCGCAGTCCCTGCGTGAGTTTGCCGAGATTGAAGGCGATGCGGTAGTTATCGGTATGACAAACAGACTCGAAATCTGGAGCAAGAAAAATTATGAGGACTATGTTGCTTCTCAGAATGAAAATCTTGCACTTGCTCTCAAGGAGTTAAAGCTTTAAGGAGGTTGTTATGGAATTTTCTCATATTCCTGTCCTTCTTGAGCAGGCTGTTGACGCTCTTGCCGTTAAGGAAAACGGCATTTATGTTGACGGCACAGCGGGCGGAGGCGGTCACAGCAGTGAAATCCTCAGTCGACTTACCACGGGCAAGCTCATTTCGATTGATCAGGATCCCGATGCAATACTGACGCTGACAGAGCGTTTTAAGAAAAACGAAAATTCAATAATTATCAAGGGTAATTTTGCCGATATGGTGAGCCTTCTCCATTCAAGAGGAGTGGGCAGAGTTGATGGCGTTCTGCTTGATATCGGTGTTTCTTCTCATCAGCTTGATACAGCCGAAAGGGGCTTTTCCTTCCATGAGGACGCACCTCTCGATATGAGAATGAGCCAAAGCGGAACAACAGCCGCAGAGCTTGTCAACACCCTCCCCATAGGTGAGTTAAGACGAATCCTCAGTGTTTACGGCGAAGAAAAATTTGCCGGTGCAATTGCAAACGGAATCGTAAAGGCAAGAGCCGAAAAGCCGATTGAAACTACCCTTGAGCTTGCAGAAATTATAAAAGAAAATGTTCCCCAGCGTGTCCGCCGTGACGGACATCCTGCGAGAAAAAGCTTTCAGGCTTTGAGAATTGCGGTAAACGATGAACTCGGAGTTCTTGAAAGAGGTCTTGACGGTGCATTTGAACTTCTCGGAAGCGGCGGAAGGCTTGCAGTTATTACCTTCCATTCGCTTGAGGACAGAATCGTAAAACAGAAAATGGCATCTTGGTGTCAGGGCTGTACCTGTCCAAAGGATTTTCCCGTGTGTGTTTGCGGAAACAAGCCAAAGGCTAAGCTTGTTGTAAGAAAGCCGGTTTGTGCAAATGAAACAGAATTGAGGAATAACCCGAGAGCAAGAAGTGCAAAGTTGAGAATATGCGAAAAGATTTAAAAAAATTCTCTGTGACTATAGACAAAACTGCCTGTTTTGTAGTAAAATATAACAAAGTTGTAAAGATTATTACAGACACAAGCAATTGTGCTTTCGTGTTTGTTAATAACAAAATGTATGGCTTTGAAATATATGTCCGATAAAATCGGATTGATTGTGTGTTGTGTGTATTTTATAAATTTGTTAAAGATTTGAAACTTTTTGTTTTATCGAAAATAAAGCAAAAATGTGTGTTTTATGAAATTGATATAGAAAGGCATCGGGTGCGTTTAATGGCTTATGAAAACAGAAATGCAGCTTATGATTTGAGTCTTTTTGATGACAGCAGCGACTATGTTCCGGGTTCAGCCGCTCCTGAAAGAAAAGAAGAAGTACATAAAAAGCAGGAAAGAAAAAGAAGAAAAAACAATGTTGTAAGTCTTCCGAAAGAGGAACTTCAGAAGAACAGACGCCGCAGACATAACAAGTTTAAAATTGCTCTCGGAACAGTGAGCGGTGCTGCAGCGACAATCATAATCGGCATCATAATTGTCGGACAGGTAAGACTTACCGAGCTTAATCAGGAAGTTATTACGGCTAAAGAAACTCTTGCAAATGCACAGAGCGTTTATACACAGACACAGATGAAGCTTGAATCAAAGCTTTCAACATCGGATATTGAAAAGTATGCCGAGGATACACTCGGTATGACCAAGGCTACGAACACACAGAAAGAATTTGTTACCCTTGCAGGCGGAGATAAAGCAGAGGTTTCTGCAAGTCAGGAAAGCGACAATCTCTTTACACAGTTCTGGAGTTCGGTACAGAATCTTTGGTCATAACATTTAGATTAATTTAATAAATATGTTATGAAAGAATGGAGAGTTAAGACTGCGTCTTGACTCTTTTTTCGGTATATATGCGGATTGACACGGAGCGTAACGGACACTATTTTGCGGTGAAAGGAGCTTTACATTGCAATCACCAGGATCAAAAAACAACTCAAAAAAGCGTGCCGAAAAGGGACCTGCACAAAGACTGAGACAGCGTACCGCCATATTGATTTTACTCATACTTGTGCTTGGCTTCGGTGCGGCTGTTTTAAGACTTACATACCTCACCACCGTTCAGAGCAGTGAACTTCAGGAGTCGGCTGTTGACCTTCAGCTTGCCGACACAACTGTTTCCGCAAAACGAGGAACAATTTATGACGCAAACGGCAATGTTCTTGCCGAAAGCGCATCGGTTTGGCAGGTGGTAATGTCGCCTGTCAACTTTAAGAATGACAAACAGCGTCAGGCTGCCGCAAAAGGTCTTTCGGAAATTTTTGACCTTGAATACAACGATGTGCTTGACGATACAAAACAGCAGAGCCATTATGTTGTTGTCAAAAGAAGAATCGAGTCGGATGAGCGTGAAAAGGTTCTTGAGCTTATTGACACTCTGAAAAAGGATTACAGCTGTTCGGGTGTTATTCAGCTGCTTGATGATTACAAGAGATATTACCCGAAAAACAGCCTTGCATCTTCCGTAATCGGTTTTACGGGCAGTGATGATCAGGGACTTGAGGGTATCGAGTACGAATATGACAGCTATCTGTCGGGTACTCCCGGTCGAATTATCACGGCACAGAATGCAAGAGGTACGGATATGCCGTTCCGATACGAACAGAATGTTGAATCTGAGGACGGCAACAATGTGTATCTTACAATTGATGAAACAATTCAGTCAATTTGTGAAAAATATATGCAAAAGGGTGTTGAGGACAACAATGTTCTTAACAAGGGCGTCTGCATTGCAATGGATGTAAACACAGGCGCAATTCTTGCAATGGTAACAACAGACGGCTACGATCTTAACAATCCTTATGAGCTTTCGGCAAAGGATAAGAAGAAAATCAAATCAACTCCAAAAAAGAAACAGGCGGAGGCAGAAAGTGCGGCTCTCAGCAATATGTGGAGAAACAAGGCTGTTGCCGACACATATATGCCCGGTTCTGTATTTAAGATGTGCGTTGCGTCAGCGGCTCTTGAAGAAAACCTTGTAAATGAAAAAACATCATTTACCTGTACGGGTTCAATTTCGGTTGAGGGCGAAACAATTCATTGTTCAAATATATCAGGTCACGGAACACAGAACTTTGTTGAGGCAATTTCAAACTCATGTAACCCTGCATTTATTCAGATCGGTCAGATGCTCGGTGCAGGCAAGTTCCGTCAATATTATCAGGGATTCGGTTTCAGCGATAAAACAGGAATCGACCTCCCGGGTGAGGCAGAGGACAGCTTCTGGAAAGAAGGCAAAATGGGCGGTGTTGACCTTGCGGTTGCATCATTCGGTCAGAACTTCACAATCACTCCTATTCAAATGATTACAGCCTGTGCGGCTGTTTCAAACGGCGGTTATGTTGTTCAGCCTCATGTGGTTTCAAAAATCACAGACTCAAAGGGCAATGTAATTAAGACTGTTGATAAAAAAATCAAAAGACAGGTTATTTCAGACGATACATCCAAGAAGATGAATGAATACCTTGAATATAACACAGAAAGACAGGGTGCTGCCGCAGGTATATTTCAGGCTACAAGGTAGCCGGTAAAACAGGTACAACTGAAAAAAGGGGTGTAACAAAGGTTGAAAGCTCATTTTCTGAGGACTATATATCATCATTCTGCGGTTATGCTCCGGCAGATGATCCGCAGATTGCAATGCTTGTATTCTTTGATACTCCCGACGGTGACGCCTACTACGGTTCACAGGTTTCATCACCTGTATTTATCAATATTATGAGCGAGGTTCTTCCTTATCTTGATGTTAAGACATCATACACAGACGAGGAGCTCGGTTATGTTGACGCATCTGCGGGCGATTACACAGGCGTCAGCGTTGACGAGGCTAAAACAGCTGTTGAGGCTGACGGCTTTACGGCAACCGTAAAGGGTAACGGTTCAACTGTAATTTCACAGATTCCGACCGTATCGTCAGGACTTCAGAAGGGCGGCAGTATTGTCCTCTACACAGACAGCGACAGTCAGTCGGAAACAGTAAGTGTTCCGAGTCTTATCGGTCTTTCTCCCGATGAGGTGAACGATGTTGCAAGTGCTACGGATTGAATGTCAGCTTCTCGGGTGCAACAACATCCTCCGGAACAAGCTCATCACAGAACGTTGAGGCGGGAACTTCGGTCAGCCCCGGTACGGTAATAACGGTATCTTTTGCGGATTCCTCTTCAACACTCAACGAATAACAAAAATATTTATTAGTCTGAAAGGAAAGATAACTATGATTTACGGAATATGGACATTTTGTGCGGCTTTGCTTGCTTTTATAATCTCAGCCGTTACAGGCAAGTTTTTGATTCCATACCTTCGCAAACTCCATTTTGGTCAAACAATTCTTGAGGAAGGTCCTAAGTGGCACAAGGGTAAGCAGGGAACTCCCACAATGGGCGGTATAATGTTCATCGTTGCAATTGTGGTTGTCACAATGATCAGCACAGTTATATATGCCTTTACAGGCGCTGATTTGGTAAATTCATTCTTTGCAGACATTCCAAGAGAATGCATGTTCATTTTCTGCGGACTCGGTCTTGCGGTTGCAAACGGTTTTATCGGCTTTATTGATGATTACATCAAGGTTGTAAAAAAGCGTAACCTCGGTCTTACAGCGTCACAAAAGCTGATTCTCCAGTTCCTTGTTGCCGCCGCTTTTCTTGCAGTTCTGGCAATTGCAGGCTACGGTACAACAACAACCATTCCTTTTGTCGGCAAGGTTGACCTCGGATTTTTCTATTATATTATTGCCGCCGTTGCAATCGTGGGTATCGTAAACTCGGTAAACCTTACAGACGGTATTGACGGTCTTGACGGTTCGGTAACATTCTTTGCGTGTGTTGCATTTATGCTTATCGCCTGCGTAAAGAGCTATCTCGGTATAACAGCCATGAGTGCCGCATCTGCTGGTGCCTGTCTCGGATTCCTCGTTTGGAACTTTCACCCTGCAAAGGTGTTTATGGGCGACACGGGTTCACTTTTCCTCGGCGGTCTTGTATGCGCTCTTGCTTTTGCAATTGATATGCCTATTCTTCTTATTCCGATTGGAATTATCTATATTGCTGAGGAGCTTTCCGTTATTCTTCAGGTCAGCTATTTCAAAATCACACACGGCAAGCGTCTTTTCAAGATGAGCCTATCCATCACCACTTTGAAATGTGCGGTTGGAGCGAGGTTAAGATTGTCGGTGTGTTCAGTGCAGTAACCGCAGTTTTCGGTGCAATCGCTTTTGCACTTGCATATTTTGGTGCATAAATAAACGCAGAAATACTTGTTTAAAATAAATTTTAAGGGAGGAACGGTCTTTGGCTCCACAAAAAAGAATGATGCTTAAAGCTGATGTAAACAGAATATATGATGAAGAGGTTTACTCGGAGCAGAAGATCAGGGAAGAAAAGTTTTTTGTCCGTCCTACTCGTCAGAGAAAGATGAAAAAAGGAAAGCTGTTTTCCGTTGGCATGGGACTTGACCTTCCGTTTTGCATAATCATTCTTGTACTTCTCATTATCGGTATGATTATGATGTTTTCTGCAAGCTATGCCTACGCTTATTACAATCAGGGCGACAGCTATTATTACCTTGTAAGACAGCTCATTTTTGCCGCTATCGGCGTGGGCATAATGTTTTTCCTTTCGTTCTTTAACTATAATAAACTCCACAAGGTTGCACCGGTTGTTCTTGCAATTTCGTATTTGTGCCTGCTTGTGGTTCTTGTACTGCCCGGCTCCGAGGGTGTTAAAAGATGGATTCCTCTCGGCATTTTTAACATTCAGCCTTCTGAGATTGCAAAGTTTGCAATTATCCTTTTCTTCTCACATTGGTGCAGTAAATACTATAATAAAATGCAGTTTGCCCGTTACAGCGTTCTGCCGGGTATAATTGTTTTCGGTTCAACGGCACTTCTGCTTTTTCTCGAACCGCACTATTCGGGTATCGTAATCATCGGCATTCTTTCGGTTGTAATGCTTTATATCGGCGGAATGCAGACAAAGTATCTCGGAATCGGTCTTGGACTTATTGTCGGAGTAGTGCTTATACTTGCCGTCACAAACAGCCTGTCCTATGCTATGAGCCGTCTTGACGGTTGGGGTCAGGCACTTGAATATACAACAGATGATATGTGGTGGACCACATATCAAACACGAAATTCACTCTATGCAATCGGTTCGGGCGGACTTTGGGGACTTGGTCTCGGTCAGTCAAGAATGAAGTACCTCTATATTCCTGAACCGCAGAACGACTTTATCTTTGCCGTTGTTGTTGAGGAACTCGGTCTTGTGGGCGCACTTATGATTCTCCTTATTTTTGCACTTCTTGTGTGGAGAGGCATCACACTTTCACTTCGTGCAAAGGATAAGTTTGGCAAACTTCTCGGTATCGGTCTTACCTCACAGATCGGCATTCAGGTTGTGCTGAATATTCTCGTTATCACAGACTGGCTGCCTAACACGGGTATCAGCCTTCCGTTTTTCAGCTACGGCGGCAGTTCGCTTATTATGCTGCTTGCCAGATGGGACTTGTGCTTTCAATTTCCAGAACGGCAAATATCGAAAGACAATAATTTAAAAATAGTTTTCTCCTGCATGAGTTTTGCAGAATTTTCAAAAGAAAGGTAAGAAAATTATGAAAGTATTGCTTGCAGGCGGCGGCACGGCAGGACACATAAATCCTGCACTTGCAATAGCCGGATATATAAAGAATAAAAGAAATGATGCCGAATTTTTGTTTATCGGCAACCGTGGCGGAATGGAGCAAAGACTTGTTCCGCAAGCCGGTTTTGAAATTAAGTCAATTACAATCAGCGGATTTAAGAGGAGCTTTTCTCCTAAGAGTATGCTTGAAAATGTTAAGACAGTTTCAAGAACCTTCACTTCTTCAAGAGAGGCAAAGAAAATAATTGCCGAGTTCAAGCCTGATATCTGTATCGGAACAGGCGGATATGTTTCGGGTCCCGTTATCAGAACAGCCGCAAAAATGGGTATTCCGTGCGTTATTCACGAGCAGAATGCATATCCGGGCATTACAAATAAAATGCTTGCAAAGAGCGTCAAAAAGGTAATGCTTGCCGTTCCGGACGCAAAAAAGTATTTTGACAAAAATGTTGATTTTTGTCATTACCGGAAATCCTGTAAGACAGGAAATCCTCACGGCAAAAAAAGAAGAGTCAAGAAAAGAACTCGGGCTTGAC
>ENA-OQCF01000301-OQCF01000301.1-human-gut-metagenome-genome-assembly--contig:-NODE-301-length-18965-cov-1.946544_pt1 | contig 18965 bp, 28 predicted proteins | sample MGYA00242756_ERZ504573 | MGnify/ENA primary metagenome ERZ504573 (study PRJEB26092, sample SAMD00036240) | human gut metagenome | host: Homo sapiens | study: EMG produced TPA metagenomics assembly of... | reverse complement strand
AGGACAAAAAACAACACTTGGAAATGAATCGCAATCTAAAGTAGAACATAAATTCAAATTATAAAATGGAAGAAAAGAAAAAAATTTGAAGCTTTGCAATATAGTTATGAAAATGCCGGACAATTCCGAGCAATAGCAGCAATTCTTGGATATTCAGAAGAATATCGGAATGGTGATATTACCTTTTCCAAAGGTAATGAAACATATACTTATCCACTGAATACACTTAAACTTGGCAATTTAGGAGATAATAGAGAATCTTTATTAGAGCAATCTAAAGAAAGAATAATCAGTTTCTTTGATAAAGAACAAGCTAGCAATAATTTCCAAGAATATAGCCAATATTTACGAGAAAACCACAATGTTGCAATTATAAAATGGGATGATATAAAACAAGGTACTAACAAGAATGAAGGATATAAAGACGGATTTACAGTCATTGACCTTGAAAATAAAATTGCATATAAAGGAGAAGACCTTTATCGATATGCTTATGAACAAAACCAAACCCTAGATGGTAAAGGTTCATATGTTGATATAGACTGGAACAAGTTTAATGAAGTAGGAGTTAAACCGGAAAATTTAAGCCCCGAAGATATTGCAAACATCAAAAATGGGAAAAAAACAGGTATGCTAAATTTTTTCCATTGAAGATACTCCCGGTAATAGAACACTTCTAGACAATGAAAAAGTGTCTTATAAAACAGAAAATGGAAAACTCCATTTTGAGGGGAAAGCAACAACTCTTAAATATATAACAGCCGAGAATACACCTGAAAATAAATCTAAATTAAAAACCAACGAAATTGATTTCAAAGAAGAAGGTAAACGCATCAAAATTGATGGTATCAATGCTAGAAAACTAGCAATCGCAGCTATTACAGTAGTTTACCCAATCGCTGGGATTGCTATCTTGCTCATTCCTAAACGACAAGAAATAAAAAATGATTTATCCTTTACTAAGGATGAAATAAAAGCCCTAAAAGCTGATAATGTCGTAGTAAAGACTAATTCAAAAGGAGAAAGAACATTGCACCAACGTGACAAAGATACTAATGAGATAGTATCAATAAAAGCAAAAGACATTCATATTCCCCAAAAACTTGGAGGAATAGAGCTTACTCCTATGCAGCAAGAAAATCTCAAAAATGGAAAAGAAATTACCATTGTAAACGAGGAACTAAACAAAGCTGCAAAAGTAAAACTAGATTTGAATGCCAGAAATGGATTATCAATCAAAGATGCAAATACTATAGAAATTAAAGCGACTGAAAAGAAAGAACAAACAATAGGGAAAGAAAGATATATATCTGATAAAGAAAGATTAGAGTTTGTAGCCCAAAAAGGAGCTAAAGGGATTGATGAAATTTTTAAAGATAAACCCACCGAAATGGCTGCCTTTTTAGAGAAACATAAACTTTCTAAAGATTATGCTTCTTACAAGGAAGTAGAAAAAACATATTCCAGCTCTAGGGAAGCTACTAAACAAACTGTCGGAGAACAAATATCTACCCAAATGGATAAAATAGATAGTTCTATTAAAGCAACAGCGAAGCAAGAAGCATCTATCTCGGATATGGTAGAACCTACGGAAAAAATAATGATACTCCAACAATGAAACTATAATATTATGCTAACATTTGACGATTATAAGGCTAAAATATCCATCATTCAAATACTTGAAGATTTAGGATATAAACAAGACATTAGCAAAGGAAAGGTTTCGCCTGTTTTTAAACTGACAGACGGAGCAGGTAACAAGTTGGATGAAATCATCATCAAGAATCCTCATAGTGTACAAGAACACTACTATGATAGGAATTATAAAGGTGGAGATTTAATTCAGTTCATCAAAAATCATATTAACGACTTCCCACAATTCCAACATCAAAATACATTTGTGCGAATCAATATGATTTTAGGACATTACGCAAATGAGCCTTATAGTCCTAAATATGAAGCATTCAAAGTTGTAAAAGCAGAAAACAAATCTTTTGACAGAGATAGATATAAAGAATTTCCTACTACACTCGCTGATTTAAGATTTCTCACAAATGAAAGAAATATAAATCATCAAGTCGTAAAAGTTACTTACCATTTATCACAAGGGTTAAAGACTTACAAGGAAACGGCAATTATTATAATATAGGTTTTCCCTATATTAATCCAAAAGATAAAGACAACAAAGTAACAAATTACGAATTAAGAAACTATGGATTCAAAGGAATGGCTGCCGGAGGTGATAAAAGTAACTCGCTTTGGATTGCTGATTTTTGCCCACACCCCCAAATGGCAAAACATATATACTTTGCAGAATCCGCTTTAGATGCTATGAGCTTCTATCAGCTCAATGCTAACAAAATCAAATTAGAAGAAAGTGTTTTTTGTAGTGTAGGAGGGTACATTTCAGTTAATCAAATAAAAAACACTTTATTGCGATACCCACAAGCTAAAGTACATACCTGTTTTGATAATGATTTAAACGGTAATTTGTATGACATTAAAGTGTCTGGAATCATTAGTAATACAGAAATGACAATAAAAGAAAATAAAGATGATGTGCTGTTTAAAACTAAGGGTAGAGAATTCACTATTAACAAAAATGACGTTTCACTAGAAAGTTTTAGGGAAAAAAGCAAAATAATAGCTCCTATGATTTCTCATAAAGCAGAAAAAGCAAAAGATTTCAATGAAATTCTAATGAAACAACATGAACAAAAAAAAAGTATTAAGTTATGAATGATGGAACAAACATAGCTTCTGATGATATTATATTAAAGCCTAAATTCCGATATTGGTTAATGAAGAATTTCCTTTTAATCACATTAGCGATTTTCGTATTCATTTTTAGTAAATATATAAGAGAACATGAATTATTAAAATTTATCAGTGGAACGATATTAGTATTGTTGATATTTATAATTTTCTACAGATATATTTCAATGTTACTTTGTACAAAATGGATTATAACTAGAGAGCAAATAAAAATATATCAAGGAGTGCTTTCAAAAAGGATTAACTACATAGAATTATATCGTGTATATGATTATGAAGAAAAAGCAAAGTTTTATCCAGTCTTTAATAAACAACACCAATATCTACATTTATTCTGGCGATAAATCAACACCAGAACTACTGATGAATGGTCTTAAAGCTAATAGTGATATAATTCAAACCATCAGAAATAGAGTAGAAGAACAAAAAAAGAAAAAAGGAATATATGAATTTACAAACAGATAATGATATGAAAAGAAGTGCTTTTATTTTTTTCCCTAATGTTACTGTTAGGCAACATAAAAGGACTAGCACAATCTATTGTCATTGACCCGGTAATGATTGGAACATTGGTTTATTCCCATCAGGAGCAACAAGGTGTATTGAAAGACATACAAAGTGAGGAAACAAAAATCCGCAACTTTCAAATTTTAATCCAACAAAAAATGAATCAAATTCAATCCTTACAGGAGAAGACATACAACTATCTTTCTACAGTTAATGCAGTTGTGAAAAATGGAAAAGATATTATTTATGCTTCAACCTTAGCTAGAGACATAGCTAAATACCAATCCGAAGCAGCTAAATATGCAGTTGGAGACCCTAAATTATTAACCATAATTGCAAAAACAGAGTATGAGCTTATCAGTCGAAGTGTAGATTTAATGATATACATAAACAATATAGCATTGCAAGGCGGTGAAAAAAATCTTATGGATAATAAGCAAAGGATAGATTTATGTATTCATGTGGTCAATGAACTTAGACGAATGCGAGGACTTGCATACGCTGTATGCCGACAAATGAAATCCGCTAAAAGGGCTGGAGTACTAAAAACACTTGTACCCGGACAATTTAAATATGTAAATAGTGGGAAACAAAAAGTAGATAATATTTTAAACGGTATTAAATGGATTAGTAAAGGAGGATATTAAATGGATAATGATACAATCAAAGATTTAGGCTTATGCCCTATTTGCCAGAAAGGACACATAATGAAAGGCAGTTTAGGATATTCCTGTAATTACTTCAAAAACATGAATGACAAATGTACATTTAATATTTATCATTCATATTGGGGAAAAGAGATTACAGAAGAAATAGCCAGGCAATTAATAACAACAGGGAAAACAGATATATTTCATGACTTCCATAATAAAAAAGGAGTTCCTTTTTCTGCATATCTGACTATCGAAAATGGAATCGTTATTCCTTCTTTCGTAAATGAAGTATTAGAAACTCCGTGTCCTGTGTGTGGTAGAGAAATTGAAATTTTACTAAATGGATATGCTTGTAAAGGGTATTCACAAAAGGACAAGGACAACAACAGAGTTTGTAACCTCTATATACCCAAAACTATTGCACAAAGAGAAATACCATTGGAAGCAGCAGAAATACTTGCCAGAGGAAAAAAAACACCGTTTATGACTGGATTTAAATCAAGAGAAGGAAATGATTTTTCTTCACGGCTGGTTCTAACAGAGAACTTAGATATTTCTTTTGACAATACATTGTGTAAGTGTCCTAAGTGTGGAGGAAACTTATATATAAACAAAAAAGCCTATAATTGTTCCAACTATAGAAATGAAGCCATAAAATGTGATTTTGTCATTTGGCGTGAAATGTCAGGACGTTCTATAACTCCCGAAGAAGCAATAGAACTTTGCGAGAAAAAAGAAACACCTGTGTTAACTGGATTTCATGATAAAAACGGGCAACCGATGGAAAGAAAGCTTGTACTGAACGATGATTTTAAAATAAAACTAATATGAAAATAGAATTTATAATTTATAGCCATTTTTTTAAAGAGAGAGGAATGAAGGTAAAGGGTGATTGGAATTTTCCGCATCTTCCAAGGATAGGCGAAGAAATTTCACCTCACATTATAATGTTTCAGAATGAATTTACCTATCAAAATTTATTAGAATATCTAACAGATGAAGCTAAAAGTGATTTTAATAAATTCAATGATGGTGAAGATGATTTAGAAGGGAATTTTAAAGCATGGGTATATGATGTTATCTGTGAGGTCAATATAGTTGAATCAATACATTATAGACCAGATACAGAAGACTATACCCAAATTATTCCTGAAATTTGTTTAAGTGATTTAAGTAATTAAATATTATTGATATGCAAATGAATAAGACTGATTTAATCAAAATGGTTGCTGAAAAGGCAAATAAACCAACAAAAGAAGTAGCAGAAATAATTGATAGTTTTTTCAAAGAATTATCTCAAAATCTAAGAGAAAAAGATGTTTCTATAAAAGATTTTGGTACTTTCAAAAAGATTATTCAGCCAGCTCGGATAGCTAGAAATCCGGCAACTGGAGAACCTGTAGAAGTTCCAGAAAAGGAAGTTGTTAAATTTAAGCCGTCCAAAAATATACTAAACATGAAATGGCTATGATAGAAATAAACATCCATATTCCTATAGATGGTGTGAACAATATTTCTATACCAATCCAATTACCTGTAGTTCCAAGGGTTGGAGAAAAGATTTATCTATCTGACAAACAAATAAATAATTTGATAAGTCTATTAGAAGAAGAATATTACCACAATCCACAAACAGAAGAATGGAAAGAATCAATAAGACGGTTCACCAATATTGAGGAAGTAGCATATAATGCTGCAAATGGAACGATACACATTGAATTATCAACTATTTAAAAGAAACAATATGAAAAAGTATTTATCATTAGTAATGATTGGTTTTAGCCTTATGTTGTCTGGATGCAATAAAGACGATAACAACGACCCTGATACTCCACCTACAGGAGATACAGGAAAAGTACGTTATGAAGCTACCGTAAGCGACCCAGAAAATTTCAAACTTCTAATACATTATACAGTAGGAGTAGATATTTCTTCCGAAGCTCCCGAAGAAGCTGCCAAAGAAACTATTGTAGAAAGTCCATTCACATTTGAGCAAGAAGCCAAACAAGGAACATATTTATGGCTATCTGCCTACCCTATACCTAAAGATGAAGAAAACCTTGAAAATTTACAGCTACCTAAGACAGTCGAAGTAAAATTTTTATTGATGATAAGCTGCATAAGTCTAACAGTGGTGAAAATTATGCAATGGTTCAACATATATTCGGACAGGAAAATTACCAGTAGAATTGATACCTTTTCTGCCTGCACTGGAGAGAAACCGGAAGGTATTTGATACCGTACTTTTCCGGGTTCTGCCCGGCATGGACGATAAGAGAACATTATTATGATACCAAAAAATAAAAACCAATACCACTCTCACTGCATAAAAGAGTGGTATTTTCATTTGAATTAATAAAATGAAAGACCAAAAAAGATTATTACACAAGTGCCTATTAGAAGACATTCCAGCTTTTGTAATATGCGGAACAGATATTTGTTCCGTCCAAGCAATGGAAGCATATTACCAGATAGCAGTAGAAAAAGGTTGCAATAGCAATTTTTTAGAAGACTTGAAATTAGCTATAGAAGATTTCAAGGCTTTTCAATGTGAGGAACCTGAAAAAGTTAAAATACCCGATTAAATCATGGAAGAAAGCAAAGAATTACAAAAACTATATGGATTCATGCAAGCATTCATTTATATAACTGTTTGCATAGAGATTCTACTATTTGTTCATTTTCCCTTTAGTGAACAATTATGCCCTTATTATCAAAAATGGCAAAAATTCCTATCTATTCTAATATTCTTTATAGTAAACTATTTACATTCTTTATTATAATGGTTACTTGCATTGGAACACGTTCAAAAAAGGATTTAGAATTAGACCCGACTAAACAAATCATTTTTCCTTTAATCTTTGGATTCATAATGTTCTTTGGAAGTATATGCTTTCTTTTCTTTAAAGAAAAAGGAGAAACTAGTTTAGAATGGTATAATATAGCTTACATTATACTATCAATAATTGGAGCGACATTAATAAATTCAGCTCTAGATAACATTTCCAAACGTATTAAATCAAACTTTATGAAAGATAGATTTAATATAGAGAATGAAAGCTTTGAACAATCTAAAGACAAGGTAGAAACAGAATTCTCTGTCAATATTCCGATGAAGTTTTTCTACAATAGAAAGTGGCATAATGGGTGGCTGAATATATGTAACTGTTTTCGTGGAACTTTCGTAATAGGAACGCCTGGAAGTGGTAAATTCTTTTCTGTTATAAATTCTTTTATAAGACAACATTCAGCTAAAGGATTTGCAGAAGTTGTTTACGACTTCAAATTTCCTGAACTTGCCAAAATTGCATATTATAATTATCAAAAGAACAAGCAATTAGGAAAAATACCAAGTAATTTCAAGTTCAATGTCATTAATTTTTCTGATATTGAATATAGTAGAAGAATAAACCCATTGAAACGAGATATATAGAAATCCTAGCAGATGCAACAGAAACGGCAGAAGCATTATATGAGAGTTTACAAAAAGGCGACAAAGGAAGTGGAGGTAATAGCGATTTTTTTAAAACATCAGCAGTAAACTTGTTAGCAGCTTCTATTTATTTTTGGTCTAGATACGAGAATGGCAAATATTCAGATTTACCGCATGTACTGGCTTTCCTTAATCAAGAATATGACGTACTTTTTAAAGTCCTCTTTTCCGAACCTGAATTAAAATCACTAGTTTCCCCATTTGAAGCTGCATATAAATCAGGAGCAGTGGACCAATTAGAAGGACAGATGGCAAGTCTAAAAGTACAGTTATCAAGACTGGCTACTAAAGAATCTTTTTGGGTATTTAGTGGCAATGATTTCAATTTAAAAGTATCAGATAAAAAAGACCCTAGTTATCTTATCATTGCAAATAACCCTAAAACACAAAGCATGAATAGTGCTTTAAATGCACTTATCATTAACCGATTAACTAGACTTGTCAATACAAAAGGTAACTACCCTACTTCAATCATAGTAGATGAATGTCCCACATTATATTTTTATCAACTTGCAACACTACTTTCTACTGCACGTAGCAATAAGGTTTCAATTTGTTTGGGATTACAGGAACTACCGCAATTAGAAGAACAATACGGCAAAGCTACCGCAAAAACTATAACTTCTATTATAGGTAACACTTTATCCGGGCAAGCTAAAGCTCCTGAAACTTTAGATTGGCTACAAAAACTATTTGGAAAAGTTAAGCAAGTAAAAGAAGGTGTTACTATCAGAAGAAACGAAACAACAATTAATATGAATGAACAAATGGATTTTGTTATCCCGGCATCCAAAATATCTTCATTACAAGCTGGTACATTAGTAGGGCAAGTTGCATTAGATTTTGGACAAGAAGATAATTTTCCAACAGCGATGTACCATTGCAAAACCAATTTAGATTTAAAAAAAATTAAGAAAGAAGAAGAAGCCTACAAAGAACTGCCAAAAGTATATAACTTTGGGACAGCAGATAATAGAGAGAAATTACTGCAAAAAAACTTTAAGAGAATATACGACGAAGTAGAAACAGTAATAGAACAATATGTATAACATTACATTACCAATTTTAGGCACAAGGTTAAAGCAAATCCGAGAGCATATAGGATATTCCCAAGCTCAATTAGCAGAACAGCTGAACTGTAAACAAAATGCGATTTCAAATCTTGAACTAGGAAAAGGGGGCAGCCTAAAACTTTTATTTCAAGTGCTGAATTTTTATTCTAACTATGTTTTTATATGATTTAATATTTAGTGAAAAGTTTTATCTGATTTCTTAATACATGAAAGAAGATTGAAAGACGCAAAAAGCCAATTATAATTCATGTTATAATAGAAATTATAAGACAATCAGAAAAAAACTATGAGGATGCTATGTCAAACGCTAAAAAAGAGCTAGAAGCTAATCTTCAAAAAGCCATCAATTTATTACAGCCCTAATAAAATAAAAGAGAGTACAAAATACTCTCTTTTATTTTCCAATATTACTTTAAAGAATTTGTGATACCTATTCTTTTGGAGTTCTGGCACTGATGGGCGTATATAGCATGATGAAATGATACCGAATTATCGTCCCTGGTACACCCTAAAGAACTCCTTTTTGATACCAAATACAAAAAGCTGCTGGAAGCCGGACACAAAGAATTGATACCATAAAACTATAGGGAAAAAGAAGAAGGACAAAATGCCATATTATATATAAATAATATGAATATGTGATTAATATCCTTCACTCCCCGAAACCCAGAAAGAGCAACACGAGAATCTTCTTTTCCCTATGTCCATTTCATAAAAATGATACCAGTATAATAACAAATACTTATAATATGAAAAGAGAGCATCCAAATACATACCTTTTAACAATACAATCGAAATCAATCTATCCTATCTAATTCTATTATAGCTACTTTCTCTTTATCTGGACTTGCTTCATTTTGTATAAGAGTTATATGTTTTTGGGTATAGCTTTTAATAACCCAAGGAGCACCACCTAAATATAAAGCATTGCTATTAAATATGATATATTTTCCTTCTATTTTGTAAGTAATATCAATTTCATCGTAACTTTCCCAATTTACTTTCCCCGATTGAGTATCTATAAATTGCATACCTACTCCCATATTGGAACTACCCAAGCATCACAACGACCTGTACCACGCCATGAGGTTTGATATAGTTTTTGGGGAGTAAGTTCTCCTATTTGTACCTCTGGATTTTTATCATCACAACTTGTAAAACTTATGTTTACTAAAAATAATGCCCAAAGCATTAATAAGCAAGATTGTTTAAAATAATGTACCATGTATTAAAATAGATTATATTAATATAAATACCAGACTTCAAAATTACAATCCTATAAATTGTGTATAGATTTGCTAATGTTGCTATTGAAATCTGTTTTTCTACTAAATTAGAAGCCCATGAACTAAGACCATATACTTCCAGCAAACTCTCATCTCTTTCATCTGCAAAAAATGAAAAACAGAGTTTGGTAGTTGGGTCGTATAAATATTCCATATTAGTTGCCTCATGATAGTACTTACAGAAACCTTTTTCATTGAAGTTCTCCAAAACCATACATAGCGGAGAACGCATTTGAGGATTAATACGCTTTCTAGTATTATAACTTATCTGAATATCAGAGCTGAAATACCTTGATATTTCTGCCGATATAATTTGGGCTTTTTTGATAAAAACATTATCATCTTCATTTTGCCTTAATTCCGCATCCGTAGCATTACTTTTACTCAATACTATTTGGTCACCCTGTCTTGTTGTTAACACAGCAGCTACATCATATAAACTTTCTCCCGAAGCAGATGTCTTTGTCAATACTCTTGCAATCGTAATAGACGGAGTATAAAGTCTTGTAACAGGAAGAAGAATTTCCTTAGAAGTATCATCAAAACGTCTTTGAAAGTTTCTTTCCAGTACAAAATCCGACATTGGATATAATCCTTCTTCTATTAAATCAATCACTGTATGATTTTTTGAATCATTTAATGATTTTCTCCAAGATTGCAAGTTTATATTTATGTCTTTAAGTGCCATTGTAGTATTCACTACACCTGTTTCATCTTGAATACCACCCAATGTTTTTTACACGTATAAATATATCTTGTCTTTTGTAAACTGTAGAATCAAAAGTACCATCCTTTCCAATTAAATCCGAACGACCCATTAAGTGAATCACCTTTATATACAAGTGAAGCATTAATATTTTTCTCTAAGGATTTAGTTTTCTGTTCAACATTCGTATTTGAATCCGCATTACCCATATATTGCGCAAAAGCTCTTCCACCTGTATAATAACCAACAACAACAAAATCTCCATATGAATCAATGATAGATGATATAGGAGAGGTATATAAATTATTAATAAAAGACCTTCTTAAAAACTGCCTTGCAAACACTTTATTAGAACCATTGGAACTTAACAAGGTAAATTTGCCATGAGCAAACAATATATTCATTTCCCCATAAGCTTGTTCTTTTGATTCATTAATAAAAGTTCTAAATGTTTCGGTTGTCGTTTTCTTTTCCCTATAGAAAAAATCCTAGATTTAAAGAAAATCCACTTTTCACAGTTTTACTTATTGATGAAAAAATGCGTATAAATTATTAAAATCATAATAAGCAAACGATGACTGGTCGTTCCAGTTAGGATAATTTTCATCAATATATGATTCATCATATTCTTTTAGAGATTCAATATCAAGTATGGAATGCGTAAAGTTATCAAAATCACTTGGTATATAATTCCCCTTAAGCAATTTATAACCATAACCTAGATATTTATCAGTTCCCCCAATCATCTCACCACTTCTTGTCAACTCTTCATCAAAAGAAGGTTGTCCTGTAATAACATCTGGAAGAGATGGATTACGTTCTTGAAGAATCACATCATCACATGAATAATCAGTTTCAACCACTGTATTTTGCTGTGCGCATAAGTTCAAATCCTCTGAACAAGCTATAAACAATGGAGCTATAACAGATAAAATTATTATATATAATATTGATTTCATAATCTTTTCTTATTGCAGATTATTATTAGATAAACTTTTCATATATTCTTCTAAAGGAATTGTTACTATTTCGTCTGGTTTTGCCTTTGATGTAGTATTTATTATTCCATACCAAGAACCTTTAAATTTAACTTCTCTATCATTAGCCTCATTTCCATTACGATAAGTCATAGTAATAGTATAGTCAGCCTTTACACTATATTTCTTTAAATAAGTCGTTACTTTAATTAAAGATGGCTCATCAACTTCTACCGGAATAGTCACCGATAATGTTTTAGGTATCTCATACGTTGTGGAAGTATAAGGAGCTCTAGGCAAAAATATTGTTGAATCAGGCATTTCCCCACTACTAAAATTGCCAGGGGCAATAAATTGCCCGGCTATTATTGCAGGACGTAAAAACATTTGTTCTTCATTTGCCATTGGAATTTTCAAAGCTCCTTTTTCTGTATAACAAGAAGTATCTTTTACATCTTTTTTTGCATAAATTGTAATATTTGATGGTCCAGCAACTGCTCCTGTCTGACCATTTGAATACACAACAACAGGGTCTAATTCCGTCACTACAGCTTTAGGTTCAAATGCTATTTCTTTTACTTTAAATTTATCCTGAAACTCTAATAGAAACTCTTGCTGTGGTTGCTTATTATATTTTGCATACCCTACCTGCCCATTACTCTTTACTTCTATAGAATAATTAAACACACTCCAAGGATTATTGGGGTCTGCCGTTCCTAAATATGTCTGATTTTCAATATTAAAATATCCTTTATATGTTGATGGTATAAGGTCCCAACTTCCAGAACTTATATCTTCCGAGTCCCAAACAAAAACAAGTTTATTGTTTGGGTCATTGTTATATTGACCACAAACCAATGGCTTATTATAAGACTTTGAATAAATCAAATATGGTATTCCACTACTAGGTGGCAAAATCTTTAAATAGAATTTTGAAGAACTATAAGCTGAAAGTATCAATTCTTTTCTCATTCCTTGAGTAGAAAGATAAGGCTGTCCAACCACTCCACCTCCTCTGACTTTCAACGCAAAAGGAAGCTCTCTAACAGCATACATATTTGATGAATAAAATTCATCTGTCTCAGGATAATAAGAATAAGATTTCGTTTCTGGCTTTTTTTTAAACTCATCTATATTAGAAAACAGACTCACAGAGTCAGCAACAGAGATAGCTCTTGACTGGATTGAACTTTCTGATGTTTCCGAAAAATCATATAAAAGTTCAGAACTTTTTTTCACAAGAGACAAGACCAATAGTCATTGCTCCTACCAATAATTGACTTACGCCCCAAAAAGAATAGAATTTTTTTTTTCATAAATATAGTTTTAAAATTATGTCCTTAGAAACAAATACACAATAGAGTTCACGTAGATTTACTTTCTGACGCACGCGAATACGCCACATATACAAAAGGACGAAGAGAAAACAAATCCATGATGCCAAAAATTTTAGGTAAATATATAAATAGCTCTTACAGCATATTACGTTAAGAGCTATTTATCCCAAAAAGTCAGTTATATTTTACTTAATTTCCCGAAAGACTTAGCCAAAGACGAACTGTTCTTTTAGCCTTATTCTGTTCTCCTTCTAGAATCTTTGCATCACCTTTCTTATAGCTTATTTTTAATTGAGAATCAGTCTGTATAGCATCATATAGAGGAAGCAAAAAGAAATTATCTTCATCTAAAAGTTTTTCCATTATTAACGGAATAATATTTTTACCCATCGCTTGCATTTCTTTAAACTGTGGTAATGTTGTATAAGCGAGAGTACTTGAACTATATTTAGTTTGTGGATTTATTGAAATTTCTTCGTTCCATGAATTAAACAAATCGTTAAACTTAGTCTTTACCTCACAATTAATATTTGCAGCTTTATCAATGACAGCTTGTTTTTCTGCATCAGAAAGTTCAATATCTTCTTGTGCTATCTGTTTTGCAAGTTCCTTTATCTCCGACATATCAGTCTTTGTTCTACTCTCGATAAAAGAAACCAAAATTCTACCATACAAAGTGCCAGATAGCTCACTCCTTTTATGGGTAATACGCAAATAACGCCCAAGTTTTGACTCCCAAGTACCGCTACTATATACAACACTTCCATGAGTCATATCTATACTACTTGTTCCCCAACCATCAACAGTAGCATTGCTACCTTCTGTACTAGTCTGTTCATAATTACAAGACGAACCATATAAAGTTTTAGCATTTTTATACTGTTCTATAAAATCATTGTAAAAAGATTCTGGGTCAATCCATTTGTTAGTTATCCCCATAGAATAAGCAATACAATTATATGTACCTGTTGCTTCTCCTGTTACAGAAATATTATTTACATCTAAATTTGGGAAATCCTTTTTAAGATTATCCTTTTCCGCTTGTGTAGGAACCCTTCTCATAGAAGCAGCTCTAGTAGTAAGTTCGTTTGGATTGGCATTATCCTCCACAGAACCAATCTCTTCGTTTTGCTGACAAGCAATAAGACTAAAAGAGAAACCTAATAAAATTAAAATTTTGTTTTCTCATAAAACGATATTTTTAAGTTAGTAATTATTCAGCAAATGCATTTGCATATCGCAAATATACAATACAAATTGTATATAATATAAGAATTATATTGTTTTTTCCACTGTTAATGCTTAAAAACATAATATATTTGCTATTTTTGCAATATACAATCTAAATTATACTAATATGAAAAAAACTTATCATTCATTAAAAGACTTTGAACTATCCTATGGGAAAAATGCTATTGAGAGAGCAAATGATTTCCAGCAGTACATTGAGCAACTAAATGATTTCGGATGTAAAAGCTATTGGATAACTTCACATACAGGTATCGGTTCAACAATGGCAATTGAAGGCTTCAACGAACCTGTTATTGCATTTATTTCTAATGATTATTTAGGTATGTCACAAAGAGAAGAAACTAAACAAGCAGGTATAGATGCTATAAAAAAATATGGAACAGGTGCTTGCGCTGCACAAGTAATAGGTGGTTATCTCGACATACACCAACAGCTAGAGAAAGAAATAGCTTCTTTTGTAGGACAAGAAGAAGCTATTTTATTTTCTTCCGGATTTGGAGCAAATGCCGGAATACTAAGAGCCTTATTGGGTCAAAATGATATTGCATTGATAGACCCTTATATCCACACAAGCGCAATGGCTGGACTAAAAGGAACAAATATAAAACGAATTGGGCATAACGACCTAGAATATTTGGAGAAGGTACTAAAAGAAGTCAAAGGGCAATATCAAACTAAACTTGTAATAATAGATGGTGTATATTCAGGATGGGGATTTGTCTTTACTTCCGGAAATTATTACTCTTTGCAAGACTTATGAAACCATGCTGATGTTAGATGATGCACATGGAATAGGAGTAATGGGAGCCAATGGCAGAGGAACAGCTGAATACTATAACTGTTTAGGTCAAATTGATATTATTACTGGCACATTCAGCAAGTCATTTGGTTGCGTAGGGGGATTTGCAGCAGCTTCGAAGAAGATAATACAATACTTGAAATTTTATGCGGACAGCAATGTGTTTTCAGCAGCCCCTACCCCACAAGTCACAGCATCCATACTAAAAGCTTTAGAGATTATAAAAAAAGAACCACAAATAAGAACCAAACTTTGGGAAAATACGAACTATCTTAGAAAACGGTTGAAAGAAGAAGGGTTCGACATAGGAAAATCTGTTTCCCCTATTTTTCCTATTATGATAAGAGATAATAAAAAGGTTTACGAAATTGCTAAAATGTTGCAAGAAAAAGGTATCTTTACAATTGGAATTGTATATCCGGCTGTAAGAACCAAAGAAGCAAGATTAAGGGTCAGCGTTCTTGCCACGCATAAACTTGAACAATTAGAATCTTTAGTCAATACTCTTAATGATATAAATAAGAACATAAAAATAAAATAATAATGAAAGAAAGGAGAAAGCGAAGAAGTGCCAAAGACATAAAGGAAAGCATTATTAATGCGGCAACCCATTTAATTGAAACTGAAGGATTTTCTAATCTAACAGTTACAGGTATTATGCGACAAGCTGAAATTGAGCCTGTACAATTCTATAACAGATATGATGATTTGAATAAGTTCATTGACGAGTATGTAAAAAAATACGACTATTGGTTTAGCGATATTGTAAAATCACAAAAACAATCTAGTAACGATAAAGCACTATATATGAACATTCTTGTAGGTTTATTTCAATCTTTATCAGAAAATAAAATCATGCAAGAACTTCTAAAATGGGAACTAGCTAATAACAATGAAACTAGTCAACGTACCGCTCAACTACGGGAATTGCACACGTTACCTTTATGCCAAAAATTCTCAAACATATTCTCCAATACAGATATTGACATTGTAACTATATCTGCACTAATAATAGGAGGAATATATCATCTTATTTTGCATGATAAACTTTCAACTTTCAGTGAAATAGACTTAAAAAAAGAATCTGACAAACAAAAAGTTATTAAGGCTATAAGCAAATTGTCAGACATTTTATTTACGTTTATACCTTCTTCTATTACTAAAGAAAATATTGATATTATAATAAAAATGAGAGAAGATAATATTCCTGTAGAAAAAATAGCATATTATACAGGAATCCCTAAAGAAATTATTGTTTCTATCTAAAATATCCGTCCAATGAGGAAAAACCCATTGGACGGGTCTATAGCCTAACCAAAAATCTTTGTTTCACAAAACGACCCTTTTTCTGTACTAAAGAAAACGGTTCTTTTTTTGCTTAATCAAAGAACTTATGTCGCTACGGTGTTTAGTTAACCAATCTTCCAAAATAAACGAAACTAAAGATGAAATAGGTATTTTGGCTTTAGCTTTGAGCAACCCAAACACCTCTTTTACATCTGTATCAACATATAGAACTTCCTTGCAATTATTAATTTTTCCTTTAATGTACTCTAATAAGTCCGTCAAATCCATTTCACTAGAGCCATTAAAATTAAAAACTTCCGAAGAAGTTGTTTCCATTTCTACATGAAGTGGTTCTTTCTCCTCTTCAACTTCATATTTAGCTTCTTGAATAGGAGCTTCATTTATACTACTCCCATGCAATTCTTCACCTCTTATCATTTTAGCTATTTCCAGAACACTAGAAATACCTTCATTTTGCTTTTTCCTTAATTTATCAGCCATGTGCAAATATATACAATAAATGAATAACTTTATAACAAATATCTATTAAAAGAATATTTTATTTTATTGCTCCTTCTTGAATGATATAATCATAAGCATTCTTCACCTTATCAATACACTCATTACTAATTGCTAATGTATTTATACGTTCCATAGCAACAGAAGCTGGTATTTCATCTGTAACAAAACCAACTTGCTTAAGAATATCAACTACCTGTTCTTTTGTTTCATATCTTACCGCAGTTCTCATATTGTTAGGTAAAAAAGAATATTTTAGCTTTTACATTTAAATACTGTAACACTTGGATAAAAAAAACCTGTACTATCCATTGTAAATTTATCGTATTTAAATGGGCATATTATTATATCCGCAGCTTTAAGAATAGTTCCCAGAGCATCATCATCAATCTTACCAGGCAAATCTATTAATAGATTTCCTTGCTCAACCTTAGTAAAATCACTAATAATTTTAGCAACATTAGATATATCGGTTTGTATAACCTCATATTTAGGTTCATTATCATAGGTCGCAATATCTTCTTTTCTTCTATCCGATAATGAACGCTGAAAATCTAAATCCAATACTAGAACTTCTTTTCCTTTTTCTACTAGATAGTTGGCAAATTGTATGCAATTAGTCGTTTTACCACAACCGCCTTTCTGATTCCCAAATAATATTATCATATCTTACTTATATTTATTAATTTTGTTGCTGTCCTCTTTTCTTTTTCCTATTAGGAGATTTATCTTGCTGTACATTTATATGCTGGCTAAGAATATCACAAATAGCATCAATCAGATTAAATCCCCTTGCCAGTTCTGAATCTTGTTCAACATTTATTCTTTCCATCTTATCAAGAGTAACTAGAGTAATCCTATCTTTACTATAGCCATCTTTTATAATATTGATTCCTAAATCATCAGTACTTACGATTACTTTATTCTTTTTATCTATTAGATAAACTAAATTATCATCTTCAACAAAAAGAATTCCTTTTTCTCTTAATGTAGAATGTAAATCTGAACTATGAGCCAAATAACTATTTATCATATCAGTATAGACAGTATTTTTTTTATCCATATGCTCTTGAATCAAAATATCATCTTTTTTCACATGATAAATTCTACTTAACAACTCGGCTTCTTTAAGTGTAGCAACATTAAATTTATTTGCTTCATACACTCTGCTATTATATCTAAGTTCTTTCAACAGTTTTTTATCAAGAACCAATAAAGCCTTATCATCACCATTTATAAATATTGTGCCATTCATTGAAAACCTATAACCGTAATCTAACATTAATTTCTTGAAACTATCCATTGTATATTTTGTTCCATCTTTCAAAAGAAGATTAATTATACTATTACAGTGTTCAACTTTTGCTTGTTTATTAGGCTCTACTAAAAGTTCCTTCAAATCCATAACTTCCCCACCTTTCAAAACTCTCTTATTTCTATAATCAATTAATGTATATCCATAAGGTTTAGTATGTCCTTTTCCTGTATGAAAGACTAAATTTATACCAAACTTATCTTTCATCAAAGTTTGAAGTTCTGTATAGGAAAGTCCTTGCTTATATTTAAATAAAAGAGCTGTTATCTGTTTTCTTCTTTCTTCATCAGGTGTATATTGTTTAGCTTTATCTTTTATCTGCTCTAATTGAATTGAAGCGTGCTTTTCACCACCCTTATACAAAATTAATAATCCATCCTTTTCTCTTAATTTCCATCCTGATTGTTCAAGTAACAACTTATATTGCTGCACTGTAGAAAAAGAAAACTCCATGTATTTTGAAATATCATCTTTAGCCTTCAAAGCTAAATCAACATTCATTATTTGATTTATGACTTTCTGTGAGCGCACAGCTTCCATATTATCTTTTACCTTCTGTCCGTTCTTCTGTACTCGTGTAGAAACAATATGTACATGATTATTTTCTGTATCAGAATGAAAATATATCATATAAGGATTATTTCCATAACCCATTTTATTTATATATTGCAAAGCTACATTTTTCAAATCCTCTGCCGAATATTCACGCCCCTTACATGAAATCACTGCATGAAATTGTTTTGCCTTGACCGCTGGATTAGTCCTACAGACAGATTCCATATAAGCTATATAATCCGACTTCTTCAAATTATCTGGATTCATAGCAAAATTTTCTGCAACAAGAAGTTCACTCTTGCCTTCCTCATTTCTTTCGCTCATTATAATCAATACCAGCGAAAGAAGTTTGCCGCTTTTAAAACTACTACTACCATATTTATAACTTCACACCGCAAATATACAAACAAATATTCAATAAAAGAATATTTC
>ENA-OQCF01000300-OQCF01000300.1-human-gut-metagenome-genome-assembly--contig:-NODE-300-length-19039-cov-2.606863_pt1 | contig 19039 bp, 28 predicted proteins | sample MGYA00242756_ERZ504573 | MGnify/ENA primary metagenome ERZ504573 (study PRJEB26092, sample SAMD00036240) | human gut metagenome | host: Homo sapiens | study: EMG produced TPA metagenomics assembly of... | reverse complement strand
GTGTGGGTTCAAGTCCCATCTTCCGCACCAGTTAAAAGAACGTAGGAATGTTTATTCCTGCGTTCTTTTACTTTTTGTGAACACACTTTTGAACACACATTGCATTTTATGAGCCGAAAATATCCGCAAAAGACGCCAAAACGGGCTTGACAGTCCTGCCGGGGACGGATATAATAAATATAGAAAAGGCGCTGCGACAAGCGGTTAGCCTTTGCGATGAGAGGTTTAGATCAAAGACCTAAGAACCGTCACCGGCCAGGGTGGCGGTTCTTGCTTTTTACTACCAAACTCAGCGTAACGGTCTTGTGACCGATATGGAAAGTCAATGTAAAACGCATGGCCTCACCCCCTTTCGGGAAGTGTGACTAACCGCCTGCCGTTGTGTGCAGCGCCTTGCCGCCGAAGCGGCATATTTACAATATCATATTTCGACACGCCGTGCAAGTCCTGCGACGTGTCTTTTTGTTTAATCGTTAAGGTTCAGCGCTCTTTTGGTTTATCAGTACCCACTCTTTCAACAAAGCCTCTCACAACGTACATAGAACAAAACAGGCCGCACAGCCTGCGCCATTCTTTAATGGCGGCAGCCATGCGGCCTGGTCTATTTGAATCATTCGTAAGTGCGGCGTCCGGCAAAAATGCACAGAGGGCGGTTACACTTGCCGGTGCCCATCAGCTGGGTGGCAGCACACAGGGTTGCGCCGGCGCTGGAACAGGCGGGGATGCGTCATAGAACAGCACCTCCCGTGCGGCGCGCTCGGCATCGGCCGAGGAGACCGTCAGCACGGTATCCACTACATAGGGGTTATAGTTTTCCGGCACAAAACCGGGCCCGATGCCCGCAATGCTGTGGTGGCCAATGAACCCGCCGGAAATGGCGGCGCATTCGCTGGGCTCCACGGCCACAATGCGGATCATGCTGTTCCAGGCTTTCAGGTATTCCGCCACGCCGGTAATGGTGCCGCCGCTGCCTACGCCGATCACCACAGCATCGATCGCATCCCCGGCGGCTTTTAAAATCTGGGGACCGGTCACGCGGCGGTGGTATTCGGGGTTATCATCATTGGCAAAGTAGTTGGTAAAGTAACCGTTATAGCGGGCGGCGGTGTCCTTGGCAACCTGTTCCAGCGCACGGCGGCCGCCGCTGCCGCATACCACAATGCGCGCCCCCAGGTTTTGCAGATGCTGCCTGCGGGAAAGCGGCAGGCTGCTGGGCACCACCAGAATGCAGGGGTGGCCTGTGGTGGCGCAGCTTACCGCAAGGGCAGCGCCAAAACTGCCGGAACTGGCTTCCACCACCGGCATGCCGGGCTGCAAATGTGCCGCGCTCGGTGGCAAAAGCCAGCATGGTTTCGGCCACGCCGTCCTTGCAGGTGCCGGTAGCGCCGCCAAAATCCAGATATGCCAATATGCTGGAAGCAAGTTCGTGCCGCCCGGAATACCCCGAAAGCCGCACCACCGGGGAACGGTACACGTCCTGATAATAGCTCTGCAATATTGCCATAGCCTGGCAGACCTCCTTGCAAAAATCAGGCAGGGGAGAACACGCAGTCCGTAAAATCCGCCCCGTTCTGTAAATTTCACCCAATATACAACATATTATAGCATATCCGGCGCGGCTTTGTACATGAAAAAAACATATTTTGCCGCAGTTTTTACGGCAAAAATGCTGGGCATGCACAAAAAGCTGAAAAAAACGCAAAAAACAGCCGGATACCGCACCTTTGGGCCTTGACAGTATGACTTTAGAGTGTTATAATTCAAAAGCTGTAAAGAAAAACACTTTACAGCAGTCAGAGGAACAGACAACACAAAGGGGGCACGGCCGTGGCAGCCAAAGCAGGTAAGGACCTTGGGTTTTCCATCCTGCTGGATTATTACGGCATGGTCCTGACGGAAAAACAGCGCAATATTCTGACAGAATATTATAACGATGACCTTTCGCTGGCCGAAATTGCCGAAAATTATGGCATAACCCGCCAGGGAGTACGGGATGCCATCAAGCATGGCGAAGCGACCCTGATGGAGATGGAGGAAAAGCTGGGCACTGCCCGCCGGACCGAAGCCATTCGGGCAGATCTTGCCCGGCTGGAAGAGCTTGTCAGCGAGGTGCGCGTGTGCAATACTGGGTTGTTTGAACCGGATACCCGCGTTCAGCGGGCTACCGAGGAGATGCTGACCATTATTCACCGCCTTGATACGCAGGAGGAACTGCCCGATGGCATTTGAATCTTTAAGCGAGCGTCTGAACGGCGTTTTCAAAAAACTGCGCGGCAAAGGCAAGCTGAGTGAAGCGGATATCAAGGCTGCGATGCGGGAAGTCCGCATGGCGCTGCTTGAAGCGGACGTCAACTACAAAGTCGCAAAGGATTTCTGCGCGCAGGTTTCGGAGCGCGCCATGGGCCAGGAAGTGATGGAAAGCCTGACCCCCGCCCAGCAGGTTGTCAAGATCGTCAACGAGGAACTGACCAAGCTGATGGGCGGCGAGGAACCCCAGACCCTGCACATCAAAAATAAGGCCAGACCGTTATGATGATGTGCGGCCTGCAGGGTAACGGTAAAACCACCCATGCGGCAAAGCTGGGCCGCTATTATAAAGCCCAGGGTCGCCGCCCACTGCTGGTAGCCTGTGATATCTATCGCCCCGCAGCAATTGACCAGCTGCGCATTGTAGGCGAGCAGGCAGGCGTTCCCGTCTATGAGATGGGCACCGAAAAGCCGGAAAAGATTGCCAAGCAGGCAGTTGAGTACGCCAAAGACCACGGCTATGATATCGTTATCATTGATACCGCAGGCCGTTTGCAGATCGACGACCAGCTGATGGACGAGCTGGTGCGCATCAAGCAGGCTGTTGAGGTGGATGAGACCCTGCTGGTTGTGGATGCCATGTCCGGTCAGGAAGCCGTCAACGTTGCTAAGACCTTTAACGAAAAGGTTGGCATCAGCGGCGTGGTTCTGACCAAGACGGACGGTGACACCCGCGGCGGTGCGGCGCTTTCGGTTCTGCCGTTACCGGCAAGCCGATCTACTTCCAGGGCACCGGCGAGAAGCTGGATGCGTTGGAGCCGTTTTACCCGGCGCGCATGTCCAGCCGGATCCTTGGCATGGGCGATGTGCTGAGCCTGATCGAAAAGGCCCAGACCTTGCAGAATGACAAGGAAGCCGAAGAAGCCGCCAAGCGAATGATGGCCAACAAGTTTGATATGAACGATATGCTGACCCAGTTCGCCCAGATCCGCAAGATGGGCGGTGCGTCCGCGCTGCTGGCCATGATGCCCGGCGCCAACCAGATCAGCTCCGAACAGATGGACCAGATCGATGAAAAGGCGCTGCCCCATATTGAAGCCATCATCTACTCCATGACGCCGGAAGAGCGTGCGCATCCTTCCATTATCAACCCCAAGCGCAAGCGCCGCATTGCGGCGGGCAGCGGCCAGACGGTTGAGGACGTGAACAAGCTGCTGCGCCAGTTTGAAGCCATGCAGAAGATGATGAAAAAGGTCAAGCGCAACCCCAAGGGCTTTATGCGCGGCCTTGGCGGAATGAGAGGCCTGCGCTGAGCAGCCTGTTATGAATTTGATATGACCCGTAAGCCTCTCTGGCCCCAGGGTGATATATAAATTGCAAGCCCACGAGGGAAAACCACGGGGCCGTAAAAACAAAATTTTGGAGGATATTTACCATGGTTAAGATTCGTCTGCGCCGCATCGGCGCCAAGAAAGCTCCTTTCTACCGCATTGTTGTTGCTGACAGCCGCTTTGCTCGTGACGGCCGCTTCATCGAAGAGATCGGCTACTATGATCCGACCAAGGAGCCCAGCGTTGTCAAGATCGACGCCGACAAGGCTAAGCAGTGGCTGGCCAACGGTGCTCAGGCTACCGATACTGTTCGTGTTCTGCTGAAGAAAGAGAACATCCTGTAATTAAACGGAGGAACGCCACATGCAGGAACTGCTGATTGCCGTTGCCGTGGCCTTGTGGAAGATAAGGACGCGGTGCAGGTAACGGTTGACCCCGCGCGTGAGGACGGCACAGTTGTGTACCACCTCACGGTGGCAGAAGGCGACATGGGCCGCGTGATTGGCAAACAGGGCCGCATTGCCAAGGCAATCCGTGTTGTCATGCGTGCCGCCGCCGTCCGCCAGAACGAAAAAGTCGTGGTGGAAATCGGCTGATTTTTGCCACCCAGCACTCTGCCGCTTTGCGCGCAGGGTGCTTTTTATTTGCCGCCGCTTTTGTGCGATTTATTCTAGGAGGTTCCCCCTATGCAAAACTATCTGCCCGCCTGCAAAATTGTTTCCACCCACGGTGTCCGCGGCGAAATGAAAGCCCTGCCGCTGTGCGATGGTGCACAGTTCCTGGCCAAGTTCAAGCGCCTGTACGCTGCCGCAAACGGCAGCGGCGAAGTTGCGCTGCGCGGGGTGCGCGCCCAGGGCAATATGCTGCTGGTCAAGCTGGCCGGGGTGGAGGATATGGATGCCGCCCGCGCCCAGGTGGGCAAAACCTACTATTTTGCCAAGGCGGATGCCAAACTGCCGGAGGGCCGCTATTTTATTGATGATCTGATCGGCTGCACTGTGCTGCATGCGGACGATGGCCGCACCCTTGGCATCGTTGCAAAGGTGGACCACCCCGGCGTACAGGATATCTATATTGTGCGCGATGCAGCGGGGGAGGAGCACTGGATCCCTGCCGTGCCGGAGTTTGTGGTGGATGTGGATATTGCGGCCCGCACAGTAAAAATGCGCCCCATTGCGGGTATGTTTGATGAGCCGGTCAACGGCGATGAGGAGTAATTGATGCGCATTGATATTGTCACCCTGTTCCCGGAACTGTGCGATGGCTTTTTGAGCACCAGCATCCTGGGCCGTGCCCGCGCCAAAAACCTGTTTGAAGCGCACTGCCACCAGATCCGGGATTACACCAAAAACAAACAGCGCCAGACGGACGATTACCCCTATGGCGGCGGCTGCGGCATGGTGCTGTATGCTCAGCCCATTGCAGATTGCCTGCGCGCTGTGGCGGACCAGTGCGCCCAGCAGGGCCGCGCCAAGCCCCATGTGGTGTTTTTGACCGCCGCCGGGCAGCCCTATAACGAGGAAACCGCCCGTCGCTTTCCAGCTATGAAAGCCTTGCGCTGGTGTGCGGCCACTATGAGGGCGTTGACCAGCGCGTGATCGATACCTTTGGTGATGAGGAAATTTCCATCGGCGACTATGTGCTGACCGGCGGCGAGCTGGCCAGCCTGGTGGTGGCAGACAGTGTGCTGCGCCTGCAGCCCGGCGTTCTGGCCGAGGAAAAGGGCTATCAGGACGAAAGCTACTGGGACGGCCTGCTGGAATACCCCCAGTTCACCCGCCCGGAAGTGTGGGAGGGCCAGGCCATCCCGCCGGTGCTGCTGACGGGGGACCACAATAAAATTGACGCCTGGCGCGGCCGCCAGAGCCGGGAACGCACCCGCCAGCGCCGCCCGGACCTGTATGACCAGTGGTGCGCCACCCACCCGATCACCCAGATCCCGCGCTGGAAGCTACCGAGCGTGCCCAGCTGATCAAGACGGATGCCCAGCTGGATGCAGCCGCAAAACTGTTTGCCGAAGGCTGCCGCACCGTCTGCCGGGATGTGTGCACCGAAGCAGGCCTTGCAGAATATACGCCGGAAGTCATGCGCCAGCGCCTGGAAGAAGAGCGCAAGGCGGGCTGGGCATTCTACCTGCACACCACTTCGGATACGCCGGACGGCATGGTGGGTGTCTGCCATAAAACGGGGGAGATCGGCCACCTGTTTGTCACACAGTCCGCCCGCGGCAGCGGCATTGGCACAAAGCTGCTGGATTGCGCGCAAAAAACTTGCGGAGCACGCCCGGCCCTGGCTGGCCGTGCTGGATGTAAATACGGCGGCCATCGGCCTTTACCGGCGCATGGGCTACCTGCCGGATGGCGTGCGGAACATGTACCAGCCGGGGGTGGATGTAGCATTCTGCAAGCCTGCAAAGAGCTTGTTATGCGCTATCAGCCCCAGGATCAAGGCTGAACCTGCGGTATTCTGTCGGTTTTTCGTACAGGTTTTGTAGTCTATCTACAATCCGGTTGAAAATAAACTGGTAAAGTTGCACAAGCGGGCCCGGCGCGATTTGTGCCAAATGCGGAATCCTGCCAAAATTGCAAATTTACACTGTACAAAGTCGAACAAATGGGATAAAATATAAACAATCAAGCGGCACTGATTGTGCAATACCGCCTGAAAGGAGCCCGCGGTAGAGAACTTGGGCGTATCTTTTCATATAAGTAGGAGAGAATAATTATGTACGTTAAAGAAGTTACCGTTGAGAATCAGGTAGGTCTGCACGCTCGTCCGGCCACCTTCTTCATCCAGAAGGCAAACGAGTATAAGTCTTCCATTTGGGTCGAAAAGGAAGAGCGCCGCGTCAACGCTAAGTCCCTGCTGGGTGTTCTGAGCCTCGGCATCGTTGGCGGCACCACCATCCGTATCATTGCTGACGGCACCGATGAACAGACTGCTGTGGATGGTCTGGTCAAGCTGGTCAACTCCGGCTTCTCTGAATAATCAGATCTTTTGTTTTTGCGGCGGGTGACTGGTCACCCGCCTTTTTTTGTCTGCGCGGCCATGCCGCGCAGACAAAAATCACTCACCACCTTTATTCAAAAACCATGACAAAACAAGAACTCTACAAAAAAGCCTGTATGCTCCCGCTGCTGCCGGGGGTGTATATCATCCGCGATAAAACGGATACCATCATCTATATTGCAAAGCCAAGCGCCTGCGCATCCGTGTTTCACAGTATTTCCGCGAGGGCGTGCCCCATGACGCGAAGGTCACCCAAATGATCAACCACGCATTTGCGTTCGATGTCATCGTCTGCCAAAGCGAATTTGAGGCCCTGGTACTGGAAGCCAGCCAGATTAAGGCCCATACGCCAAAGTATAATATCTTGCTCAAAGATGATAAGGGCTACAGCTATGTAAAGATCACCCACGGCCCCTGGCCGCGTATTTCTGCTGCCCTGCAAAAGGACGATGAGAACGCCGATTATATCGGCCCGTTCACCTCGGCTTTTGCGGTGCGGGAGATGGTGGAAACTGCCCAGAACTGTTTTTTGCTGCCCCGCTGCAATAAAGAGTTCCCGCGTGATATCGGCAAGGGCCGCCCCTGCCTGAATGCCCATATCGGCAAGTGCATGGCTGTGTGCGGCGGCAAAATTACCTGCGAAGCTTACAATGAGGCCGTGCAGGGGGCTCTGCGCATGATCCGGTACGGCAAAAAAGATATCGTCAAGCAGCTGAAAGAGAAGATGCAGGCGGCGTCTGACCGGCTGGATTTTGAAACAGCCGCCCTGCTGCGGGATCAGATCGCCGCCATTGACCGCGTAGCGGCGGGCCAGAAGGTGGTTATGGATGCCGGGACAGAGATGGACGTCATCGCGCTGGCGGGCACTACCCGCGCGGTATGCGCAGCGGTGCTGCGCTACCGGGATGGCCGCCTGACCGATAAGCGGGAGTTCGTCTTTCATGATACGACCGATATCGAAGCCGTGCGGGAGGAATTCCTGCCCCAGTATTATCTGGATGGCGAGACGATCCCCAAAACCATTGCGTGGATACCCTGCCGCCGGACGCCGAAGCGCTGAACCAGGCGCTGAACGAAGCACGCGGCAGCAAGGTGGAGCTGTATGTGCCCCAGCGCGGCGATGTGGCCAAGCTGGTAACAATGGCCTACACCAACGCTGTGGAGCGCCTGGGGCGCGAGAGCGGCCGCTATACCCGCGAGGAAAAGCTGCTGGAAGAAGCCGCCCAGGTACTGGGCCTGAAAACCCCGCCGAGGGTGATTGAAAGCTATGATATTTCCAACTGGGGCGATGGCTCCAGCGTGTGCGGTATGGTGGTGTTCAAGGATGGCAAGCCTTACCGCGCCGGCTACCGCCGCTTTAAGATGCGCACCGTTGCCGGCACGGACGACTATGCTCTATGGCGGAAACGCTTTCCCGCCGGGCTGCGGAGTACGAGGCGGCCCGGCGCGGCGAAAAGCCGGATAATGAAACCAACCAGTTTGCCACCATGCCGGATCTGCTGCTGATCGATGGCGGCCGCGGGCAGGTGAGCGCCGTTAAACAGGCACTGCGCGGCACGGCACTGGAACATGTGCCCACCTTTGGCATGGTCAAGGATGACCACCACCGCACCCGCGCCATTGTGGATGATGCGGGCGGGGAAATCGCCATCAACCGGCACCGCAATATCTTTACCTTTGTGACCAATATCCAGGATGAAACCCACCGCTATGCCAACGATTACCGCAAGCGGATGATGCACAAAAAGTCCTATGCGGCAACCCTGACAGAGCTGCCCGGCGTTGGCCCCAAGACCAGCGCGGCACTGCTGGCACATTTCAAAACCGTAACGGCAGTCAAGCAGGCGTCTATTTCGGACCTGGAAGAGGTCAAGGGCATCAGCCACGCCAAGGCGGAGAACATTTATAATGCTCTGCGCCAGTAACTCAACGCCGGCAACAGCAGGAGAGGGGAAAAACCGGCTGGATTGCAGGCTGGGTTGTAAAATAAGAATGAATGACGGTAAACTCCCTTGACAAGCGGATTTGAACCATCCATAATGTATAAGGCAACACCGCACAATTCCCGCCTTACGGCTTAAGCACCGCTTCGGCGGCTACGGCACGGCATCTGCGTTGCCAAAATGCTCGATAAGACATCCAGTATTATCTGCGCTTTTGGCTTAGCAGCTGCCGCACCTCGCTCGCCGTATCGGCACTTAGAATTATGCGGTATTGCCATAAGTGCAACTGTTTATCCCGAATAGGAGTGCTCTGGCTTGAGCTTCCCAGCGGGATGGGTGGCTGCCATATAACAAATGAAAGGCAGGCGGCCTAACATGATGCGTGTGATTGCAGGTACAGCCCGCGGCAAAAACCTTGCTGCGCTACCGGGGGAGGATGTTACCCGCCCCACCATTAACCGCGTAAAGGAGGCAATGTTCTCCAGCGTACAGTTCTCTGTGCCCGGCGCGCGCGTGCTGGACTTGTTTGCAGGCAGCGGCCAGCTTGGCATTGAGCATTATCCGCGGGGCCAAGCGCTGTGTTTTCCTGGATGCTTCCCGCGAGGCGATCCAGATCGTGCTGGCCAACTGCAAAACGGCGGGCGTGTTTGCGCAGAGCCGGGTCATCCCGGATGATGCATTCCACTTTTTGGCCACCACGCAGGAAGAGTTTGATCTTGCCCTGCTGGACCCGCCGTACCACCACGGCACGGTAGCCAAAGCACTGCCGCAGCTGGCAGCGCACATGGCCCCTGGCGGTGTGGTGCTGTGTGAAACAGAACTGGACGCCGAGCTGCCGGAACAGGTTGAGGGGCTTGTTTTGGCAAAACAATATAAGTACGGCAAGATTTTGGTAAGCCGCTATGAGAAAGAGGAACAGCTATGAATGTTGAGGAACTGCTGGATATGCTGGAGGAAACGCTGGAGGAGGGTACCGCTGTGCCGTTTGCCGCCGCCAAGCGTGTGGTAGATGTGGACCGCTGCCGCGATATCGTGGATGAGGTGCGCAATAACCTGCCCGATGAACTGCGCGACAGCAAAAAAGATTGTGGCAGACCGCGAGCAGATTTTAAAGAACGCCCAGACCGATGCGGATAACATCATCAAGCAGGCAGAGGAACGCGCACGGTACTGGTATCGGACAAAGAGATCACCAAGCGCGCACAGAAGATGGCCGTGGAGCTGGTGAACGCCGCACAGGCACAGGCGAAAAAGATCAACAATGCCTCCGCGGCTTATTGTGAGAATATCCTCAAAAACTCGGAGGAAGTTCTGGCCCGCAGTGTGGCGGATATCAAAAATACCCGCATGAACCTGCGCAACCTGGCCAGCCGCGGCCCCCATGGCCCACAGAAACCGAATCTGTAAAATCGGCCCCCTGTGCGGGCTTTGTGAAAGAGATCTGCACGGTTCCTGCCCCGCAAACAACAAATAAGACAGCATTTGTGAAAACTTTATGGCCCGCAGCGCTTTTTGGCGCTGTGGGCTTGCTTTTTGCCCCGCGATTTGGTACTATATAAGTGTTCCAGTGGGTAAAAGTGGGCGGTTTGGGGTTAAAGTGGTGAGTTATCCACACATTCCACAGAGTTGTTAACCGCGAAATTCCGCTGAAACGCTAAAAAAGCGACAGTTCCAACCGGGAAGGGGGCGGGTTCGACAATGTTCATGGGTCAGTATGACTACGCAGTGGACGCAAAGGGCCGTCTGAATTTCCCCGCAAAATTCCGGGATGGAATGGGCGAAACCTTTATCGTGACCCGCTGGCTGGACCATTGCCTTGCCGCGTTCCCGCCGGAGGAGTTTGAAAAAGTGGCCCAGCGCATTGCCGAAAAAGGTATGGTAAAGGGCCGCAATGTCAGCCGTATGCTGTATTCTTCTGCGGTGGAAGTAACACCGGATAAGCAGGGCCGTATTCAGCTGCCCGCAAAACTGCGGGAATACGCCAACCTGGACCACGATGTGAGCGTGATCGGCAACCGCAACTTTGCGGAGATCTGGAACACCCAGGATTGGGAAGCCCGCCAGGCGGAAAGCGATGAAGATTTTACCGCCGCAATGGAAGACCTTGATTTTTAAGATACACTTTGAGCGGGGGTGTACCCCTGCATGTTAAACCGTGTGAAACGGGGAAAGAGGAGAACACCGTGGAATTTAGTCATATCCCCGTTTTGCTCGGCCAATGCCTTGATGGGTTGGCCATTGACCCTGCCGGGATTTATCTGGACGGAACGGCCGGCGGGGCAGGCCACTCAAAGGAAATAGCAAAACGCCTGACCACCGGGCGGCTGATCTCGCTGGATCAGGACCCGGATGCGGTGGCAACTGCTGCCGCAAGGCTAAAGGGCTTACCCGCCCAGGTGGTTCAGGCCAACTTCCGCGAAACCGCCCGCGTGCTGGATGAACTGGAGATCCCCTTCATCAACGGCGCGCTGCTGGACCTTGGCGTTTCCAGTCACCAGCTGGACGATGCCGAGCGTGGCTTCTCCTATCACGCGGATGCCCCGCTGGATATGCGCATGAGCCAGCAGGGGCCCACCGCGGCAGACTTGGTGAACACCCTGGACCGTGAGGAACTGACCCGCATCCTGCGCGATTATGGTGAGGAACCGTATGCCTGGCAGATTGCGGGTAAAATCGTGAAAGCACGGGAGGAAGCCCCGATTTTGACGACCCTGCAGTTTGCGGACCTGATTGCATCCGCTATGCCGCCTGCCGAGCGCCGCAAGAACAAGAACCCCGCCCGCCGCAGCTTCCAGGCAGTGCGGATTGCCGTCAATGGGGAACTGGATGCCCTGAACGAGGGGATGGAGGCGATTTTCAGCCGCCTGGCCCCCGGCGGGCGGTTCTGCATCATCACGTTCCACAGCCTGGAGGACCGGCTGGTAAAACAGAAGTTCCGCCGCTGGGCCCAGCGCTGCACCTGCCCGCCGGAGCAGCCTATTTGCACCTGCGGCGGGATGCCCAAAGCTAAACTGATTACCCGCAAGCCGATTGAAGCGGACGCTGGTGAGTTGGAAGAAAACCGCCGCAGCCGTTCCGCCAAGCTGCGCGTACTGGAAAAATTATAAGCGTGCCAGGAGGGAACATTGGCAGCGCGGCATGGCGCTTGTGACCATGCCGCACAGCTTAAGGAAAGCCGAAATTTTACGATACGAGAAAGGGGGCGGCGCCCATGGCTTCCACAGCAGCAGAAATTTCAACCAACAATCATTCCGGTTCCTCCCGCACACCGCGGGTGCGCGTTGTCAAGGGCGGACGCTACGGCCTGAGCAAGGCACGCCAGTTTGCCCGCACGGCGGGCACGGTGCTGGTCATTGCCATCTTTTTTGGCTTGTTTGCCAGCATTGTCGCCAGCCAGGCACGCATCACACAGCTTTCCGGCGAAATTGATGACGCCAAGTCGGAACTGACCAATGCCCAGAGCTATAACGACTATCTGTCCACCACCATGGATCAGATCACCAACAGCACCAGCGTCCAGCAGGAAGCGGAGGATCGGCTGGGGCTGGTTAAAATGGACCCCAGCCAGGTGACGTATGTCCGGCTGGAGGATGAAAGCGTGATCGAACGCGCAGCCGGCACAGCAGACAAGTTTTTTGCCGGTATCAAAACCGCAGCGCTCAGTCTGCTTGGCAGTTTTGACCCGTAACCGATCCGGTCAAGGCAATACCGCATAACTTTGGGTGCCCAAGCCGTCAGGTGGGAATCATGCGGTGCTGCCCTTACATTGCGCCAAAGCGTGCATCCCAACAGGAGCACGCTTTTTTGCCATCATGGGCGGGCGCGTATTCGTGCAAACAGTCTTTTCTGTAAAGGAATGAACCTATGCCAAAGCAACCCGACAACAAGAATCAATCCACGCGTCATCACAACCGCCGCAGCCCGGAGCCGGGACAGAATCATGCACTTACGCTGAACGGACGCATCATGGTTTTGCTGCTGGTGATCGGCTTTATCGCTGCGGGGTGCGGCGTTCTGATTTATAAGCTGTATACCCTGCAGATCCGGGATGCTGAGCAGTACCGTGTTCAGGCGGCGGAACAGCAGCTTTCCGATACCCAGATCCCCGCCACGCGCGGCTCTATTTATTCCGCTAACGGCAAACTGCTGGCTAAAAGCAGTGTGGTGTGGAACATTATTGCCAACCCGTCCAAGTGCAACCAGGATTATGTGGCGGAAACCAGCCAGAAAATCAGCGAATTGCTGAACGGGAGCGTCAGCGCGGAAAAAATTCAGGAGCAGCTGAGCAAAACGAACAGCCAGTACCGCGTGATTGCCAAGGGCATTGATATGGTAACGGCGCAATCCATTATTGACTATGCCAACACCAAACGCATTACCAACGGCAAGGCGGAGGGGGATCCGGATGCCAAGTACGAAACGGTGCTTTCCATGTACAAGGAATCCTCCTCCACGCGGGAATACCCTAACGGAATGTATCTTTCCTCGGTCTTGGGCTTTTGTGATGACAGCGGCAACGGCATGTACGGCCTGGAAAAATCGTATGATGAGAAACTGGTCGGTACACCGGGGCGCAGCATCAGCAGCGAGAACGCATGGGGCTATGAACTGGCTAACGAGGAAAGCGATACCCACGCGGCTATCAACGGCTATAACCTGAACCTGACCATTGACGATACCATCCAGACCGTGCTGGAAACCGAGCTTTCCAACGCGATTGATGACTATGATGTGCAGAACCGTGCCAGCGCCATTGTGATGAATGTGAACACCGGCGCGGTGCTGGGTATGGCAACGGCACCGCAGTTTGACCCCAACGATCCGTATAATATCACCGAACCCAAATTGCAGGCTATCCTGGATAATGCCGGAACGGCGCTGACGGAGGACGATATTTCCGTCCTGCAAAGCCGTTTGGGGCAGGACGCCGTAGCTGATATCATTGCGGACGGCGTTGTGAACCCCAACGGAACAAAAAGCATCGACGAAGAAGGCAACGCAATCGACGTTCCCAGCGAAAAAAGCCAGCTGCAGGGCATGATCCGTGAGGCCGAGTGGAAGAACAAAGCCGTGACGGAATTGTATTACCCCGGCTCAGTCTTTAAGCTCATGACGGCCGCTGCGGCGCTGGATTCCGGCCTGATGGGGGCGGACCAGCAGTTTTACTGCGGCGGCGACCTGACAGTATTCCCCAATACCGAGTGGGAACACAGCTACCGCTGCGCCGAGGGCAACGCTCACGGCTGGCTGGATATGGCCGGGGCGCTGAACCACAGCTGCAACCTGTACTTTATCCAGGTAGCGGAAAAAATGAGCGCCGAATTCTTTTATAACTACTACCAGGCGTTTGGCCTGACCCAGACCACTGGCATTGACCTGCCGTATGAGGCAAAGGGCATCTCCAAAAACCAGCAGGAGATGGAGCAGGTGGAAACGGACCTGTACTCCACCGCATTCGGCCAGTCCCAAAAGCTGACCCTGATCCAGATGGCAGCCGCTGTGGCTTCCACCGTGAACGGCGGCTACCTGATGACCCCCTATGTGGTGGATAATATGACGGACGACACCGGCAACGTGGTATGGCAGGCTGAAACCGACATTAAGCGCCAGGTCGTCAGCGAGGAAGTCAGTGAGCAGATCCGCGCATGATGGAAAACAACGTGGGTCACACCGGTACCAGCAATGACCTGGACTATCACGGTTGTGCCAGCGCTTATGTGGCGGGCTACCGCATCGGCGGCAAATCCGGTACGCAGAACAGCTGGACTGGAAAGACGCTTACAAGTACCGCCCGGACGGCGACTACCGCAAGGCCATCAGCTTTGCCGCCATCCTTCCGGCGGACGACCCGGAAATTCTGGTGCTGGTCATGATGGATGACCCGCGCTGGATCTTTGACTACGCTTCCCAGATTGTGGCCCCTGTTACCGGCAACATCATCAGCCAGATCGCGCCGTATCTTGGCATTGAACGGGATGCTTCTTATGATAGCAACGGCAGTGTGGAAGTGCCAAATGCCATTGGCACCCGCTGGACTTCCGCCCAGGTCAAGATGAACGCCGCCGGGCTTTCCCACCGGTTTGTGGATACCAGCGACGGCGATGTTGTGTATCAGTACCCCGCAGGCGGCACCGTGTGCCCGCAGGCTCCACGGTTTACCTGTATACCCAGTCCACCACCGACGCCACCACCACCGTGCCGGATGCCACCGGCAAAACCGGAACCTTTGCCGCACAGATGCTCAAGGCTTCCGGCGTCAATGTGGCAATTTCGGGCAGTGCATCGGACCGTGTTGTCAGCCAGGATATTGAGGTTGGGAGTGTGGTGCCCTACGGCACAGTCGTTACCCTGACCACGGAACCCGACGGCAGCAGCGATGCCCAGCAGGATGCAGATACCCCGCAGGACGATGCCGCCCAGGACGATACGCCCCAGGACGCCGCCGGTGAAAACGATCAGGATAGCACGACCCAGGATGATACCGGCAGCGATGCCGAGCAGCAATAACCCCGGCCACGGCAGGGGGACCCCACAGCAAACTGAAACATGCCGCAACTAAACCAACCAAAAGGAGCGTGTTCCCATGAAACCCATGAACGCGAACGAACTTCTGGCCGGGCTGGCACTGGCCCGCCCGGTACCCATCACCGCCGTTGTAACGGACTCCCGCAAGGTGCAGCCGGGCTGCATTTTTGTCTGCTTCCCCGGCGAGCGTGTGGACGGCCACGACTATGCCGCCAAGGCGTACCAGGCCGGGGCCGAGTATGTGATCGCCAACCATCCCGTGGAGGGCGTGCCGGAGGATCACCTTGTCATCTGTGAATCCAGCTACCTTGCCATGATCCGTATGGCATCCAACTACCGCACGCTGTTCAGCCCGCTGATGATCGGTGTGACCGGCAGCGTGGGCAAAACCACCACCAAAGAGTTCTGCTATGCGGTTCTTTCGGCTTTTGGCAATACCTTAAAAACAGAGGGCAACCAGAACAATGAGATCGGCCTGCCCAACACGCTGTTCCGCCTGGAGGATACCACCCAGTATGCTGTGGTGGAAATGGGCATGAGCCACCTGGGCGAGATTGCCCGCCTGGTGCGCGCAGCGCGGCCGTCTGCCGGTATCATTACGATGATCGGCGTTTCCCACCTGGAAAATCTGGGCACGCGGGAGAATATATTGAAGGCAAAGATGGAAATCTGCCAGGGCCTGCCGGACGGCGCCCCGCTGGTGCTGAACGTGGACGATGACCTGCTGCCCACCGCGCAGATCCCCGGCCGCCTGCGCCCGGTGTGGTTCGCATCCGTTCCAGCTCCGCCGATGTGCGCGCCATCAATATTCATACCGTAGGGGAGGGTACCGGCTTTACCCTGGTGGATAACGTGGACGGTGAAACCTATGAGTTCAGTGTAACCATCCCCACGGCAGGCGTTCATACCGTGTATGATGCCCTTGCTGCTTACACTGCAGCCACCCGCTTGGGGCTGGAGCGTGCCCGCGCCGCCCGTGCGCTGGCCAGCTATCAGACCACCGGTATGCGCCAGAACATTGTGCAGCACGGCGGTGTGACCTTTATTGAGGATTGCTATAACGCCAGCCCGGACAGCATGAAGCAGCCTTGCAGATTCTGCATGACCGCCAGCCCGGCCCCGGCGGCCGCCGCATTGCCGTGCTGGGCGATATGCTGGAACTTGGCGCTGCCAGTGAACCCGGCCACCGCCAGACCGGCAAATGGGCTGCCGATGCCGCCGACCTGCTGGTGGCTTACGGCCCGTTGAGCGCAGCCATGGCCGAAGCAGCCCGGCAGAAAGGGCTGCAAACCATCCATTGCCAAGCGGCGGAGGAAGTAGTAGAATATCTACGGCAGAACGTCCGCCCCGGCGATGTTGTGCTGGCAAAAGCCAGCCACGCCATGAAGCTGGATGATGTATTAAAGCAGCTTTACGCGGCGCTGCCAAACGCATAATTGCATATTTTGGGGGAATATCACATGGGAATGATCGTTTCTTGGATGCTGGTTGCCGCGGCAATCGGTGCGTTTGCCGTTACGGCACTTTCAGGCTGTTTTGTAATTCCGGCACTGCACAAGCTGCACTTCGGCCAGACCATCCGGGAATCCGGCCCGACCTGGCATAACAAAAAACAGGGCACACCCACCATGGGCGGCCTGTGCTTCATCTTTGGCATTCTGGTGGCCTGCGGCCTGGTGTATGCCGGGTTCTACCGCTATGCACAGGACCTTTTGGGCATTGTGCAGGTGCGCGCCGCCTTGCTGGCGCTGTTCCTGGCGTTTGGTTCCGGCTTTATCGGTTTTCTGGATGACTATATCAAGGTCGTCAAGCACCGCAACCTGGGCCTGCTTGCCTGGCAAAAGCTTATCATGCAGTTCATTGTTACCGGCGGCTTCCTGGTGGGGCTGCACATGCAGGGCCTGCTGACCACCATCATTATGCTGCCCTTTATCGGTGCGGTGGATCTGGGCTGGGTGTATTACCCCATTGCGTTCTTCGGCATCATCTTTTTGGTCAATGCCGTCAACCTGACGGATGGTCTGGACGGCCTGTGCTCCTGTGTGACCTTTGTTTCCATGCTGGGCTACCTGCTGGCTGCCAGCATGCTCAGCTTTTATCATGTGCCGTTCTGGCGGCGGCAACGGCTGCTGCGGCAGCGGGCTTCCTGGTGTGGAACTTCTACCCGGCCAAAGTGTTCATGGGCGATACCGGCAGCATGTTCCTGGGCGGTATGGTAACGGCCCTTGCCTTTATCATGGGCCGGCCGGAGTTGGTGTTCTTCTTTGGCATTGTGTATATCTGGGACGCCATGACCGTTGTGATCCAGCGCGTTTACTTCAAGCTGACCCACGGCAAGCGCATTTTCCGCATGACACCGATCCACCACGCATTCGAGATGCGCGGCTGGAAAGAAGTCAAGATCGACTTTTTCTTCAGCCTGATCGCCATTATCGGCGTGGTGCTGGGCCTGATGTACGTTTACATGGCATAAAATATTCTTAGCGTTCAGAAAGGGGGCTGTACCGCAAATGACGCTTGCCCAGCTTTTCGATTTGGCCTTTGGCAATATTGGCAGGTTTTTTAAGGAAATCGCGTTCAAAAAAGAGGAACGCGGCAAACTTTCCTATGGCCTTGTCGGCACGCTGATCCTTGTGTTGACTTACGGGCTGATCATGCTGTTCTCCGCCAGTTATTCCACCGGGTATTACCGCTTCAAGGGGGATATTTACCACTTTATCCGCCCGCAGGTAATTCTGGCGGTGGTGGGGCTGGTGCTGATGTATCTGATTTCCAACATCAACTACCGCAGCCTGCGCCACATGAACTGGTACTTATACATTTTAACGCTACTGCTTTTGGTGTGGGCCCTGTTCAGTGAGCCGTACAACGGCTGTTACCGCTGGGTGTATATGTTTGGCACAACCCTGCAGCCTTCGGAGCTGGCAAAGTTTTCGGCTATTTTGGGTCTTGCCTGCTTTGCGGACCGGTATTATGAAAAACGGGGAACACTGCTTTACGGCATTGTGCTGCCCGTACTGCCGCTGCTGCCGGTGCTGGTTCTGCTGTACAAAGAACCCCATAACTCTGCTATCATGCTGATCCTGCTGATTGCGGGCAGTATGATTTTGTGTGGCGGTGTGGGCCGGTTCTGGTGCATCCCGGCGGCAGGCGCGGCTGTGTTTGTGATTTACAAAATGCTGACCGGACAGGATAACTATGTTCAGCAGCGCCTCGGCGCATGGAACGGTGACGAGGGCGATATTTTGTACCAGACCCAGCAGAGCCTGTATTCCATTGCGTCCGGCGGGCTGACCGGCCTGGGCATTGGCAACAGCCGCCAAAAGCACCTCTGGCTGCCGGAAGCCAGCAACGACTTTATCTTTTCCGTTCTGTGCGAAGAGCTGGGCTTTATCGGCGCGGTGATCTGTATGGGCCTTTTTGCCGCACTGATCATTCAGGGCGTTATCATCGCCCTGAACTCGCCGGATTATTTTGGTACGATGCTGGGTATTGGCATTATGTCGCAAATTGCCTGGCAGACCATGATCCACATTGCGGTGGTCACCAATGTGGCCCCAAATACCGGCATCAGCCTGCCGTTTTTTTCCTCCGGTGGTACCAGCTTGCTGATTCTATTGTGTGAGATGGGCATTATACTAAGCATATCGCGGGCGGGCAACGCGCAAAACGCTGCGCGCAGCAAGCGCTCGCATGAAGAACTTGCCCGCCGGATGAACCCGCAGCGCCGCAACCACAAAGCCCTGCACAGCAACTGAGAATTCCCGCATGCCTGCGGAAAGCATTGTTCTCTTTGGTTTTAGATATAAGGCAATACCGCACAATTCCCGCCTTACGGCTTAAGCGCCGCTCCGGCGGCTGCGGCACGGCATCTGCGTTGCCAAAATACTCGATAATACACAAAGTATTATCTGCGCTTTTGGCTTAGCAGCTGCCGCACCTCGCTCGCCGTATCGGCACTTAGAATTATGCGGTATTGCCATA